>Ga0209367_1014063_pt1 | contig 10205 bp, 6 predicted proteins | sample WorMetLIZISLAND2_FD_187412 | JGI IMG/M metagenome (GOLD analysis project Ga0209367, IMG submission 187412) | Marine gutless worms symbiont microbial communities from Max Planck institute for Marine Microbiology, Germany - Olavius geniculatus... ...
CTCTGCTATCAGTCTCAGGGCTAGGATCTGCTGTACTGTACTCCTGTCTTTGCGAAATCCTGCTTGTTCGTCCGCCATGTGTTCTTCTATCTGTGACCGCGGCGTGGATGACCGTATTTCAATAACTACGATAAGGGTAACGGGATCTTTCTAATTTTAAAATTCTGCTGTGAAATCATGGATTTTTCTCCGTGAATTCGGTTGGTCCCTATATATTATCTAGCAAAGTTTTATTTTCGTTAACAATACTAAAGTTACACCTTAGGATGTCTCGTTAGCCTAAACTCGGCATGGCGCGCAGATGTTTCTGTATTTAGCGTTTAGTTACGGTCATTTTACCCATGTATTTAGGTGTATGCAGTTATTGCACAATTGTAACAGGTCCCTAGGTTAAAATAAACCTTCTTAGTGAATTTTTCCGCCAAATAACTTTAATACGAAACAAAACTTGCTTATTTTCCTTTAACACTAGACTCTCGTTTTGGCGTCGGACTTCTCATAGAAGTGTGAGTTTTTACGTTTACGACGTTACTCGTGAGAATGTACTAGAAACCATTAGGCGATGCCATACGCCATTATCGCCATTATCGCACGTCAGCCGAAATTGACACGGCCTTAGGCGGGATAGACGCCTTTTCCGTCTAAACTCATCTTGGCATCTGGTACATATCAACACCAGATCACCAAGTACCTAATTTTCAGCTAACACTGAATCTATCAAACTAACGGTAAAGCACCAGCATCTTAGGTTTTGTAATGTATACCGCCTTACGCGGGATAAGGCACATTATATCTTCTAAGATGACGTAGGAGACCAGACACGCTCATTAGCGTGAGAAAATTGCAAGCAGTGCGAGTCGATAATCACGGCATCTTGCATTCCACGCGCGATATCGCGCATGTTACCAAAATTCCTAGACAGATGAACAGCATTGAGTATAAACCAATTTAGCACCTACACAGAGTTAATCACAACCTTGGAAACTTTTAGCAAGACTACAATAATTGGAAATTCTTTCTGGGTACTAAAACATCCATAGATCAAAAGGAATCAATTTTCTGTCTGTGGGCAGTATCTCGTATCTGCGTTGCCTCGCACACATAGACTAATCTCTTGACCAGCGCATTTACATTAGGCAATATGACGTCATTTATACAGACAGATACAGAAAAGTCTCATTCCCTGGCCACCACACCCTTACAGCTTGGTACAGAAATTTTACATAAACTAACTTATTCGTGAATTCCTACTACTATTAGCCGTATAAACCACTCCGATGTCTAGACGGCGACATTTTCGAATCAGGGAGGTCGTGAACAAGTTGCATATCACATAAAGGAATTATAAATAGAAAATATCACTTATAAATTTATTTATTTCGTGGATCGATCATGTACGATCGACGTGATCATCCATTGAAAAGTCTCATTCCCTGGCCAGATATCACAAATATTATACGTTGGAACGTATTTTATCCACAGGCATTAGTATATTATGTCTTACACGGTATGAAATCAAAATAAATGACGTCATAAAGATAATCATTATATGTAGGCAATTGATGTGATGTGACTGCCAATGTGTCATGTTATGTACGTATATTTGCGAATTATGAGTGATTTTACACATGAGTACTATATATTACCATGAACAAAAGTGCATTATGCTATCGCATTGCACACATCGTTGTTAGAGCTACCATTAGTCCAATTTTCAATTGTGCGCAAATTTGTTCGAAATTGTTATAATGGCAGATGTTCATGTATTAATTTTGATGTAAACCATGGTATAGCATGCGTAGCGCGTGATCATTCTAATATTAATAGGTTTATTATTGACGGCCTGGAAGATTGTTACTTCATTCTGTCACATATAAGCCTACGGACTGCTGTTCTGTGGAGCGACGCTGCACCGCCAAAGGCCAAAATCGTGCTACAACACCGAGTGATTATTGTATGCTGCTTAACGCAGGCCTCGGTGGCAATGGCAGCTGCGATGACAGCGCTGCAGTGCCCACTCATTCATCTAATCACATGTCGGCAGATAATAATATACGCGGTGTCGACCGATTTCGGTCCCGCAGTGGCAAAGCCACAACACTACAGCTTTTAGCGGACACCGATGATGGGTCCGCATGCCGACAACAATACTAGCTACACGACATTGGGACTGCTCTAGCCAGAGCGTGATATATTCTTACTTGACCGAGCTAGGCGACATGGTACGTTGGCGCAGTGTTGCGTTGCTTCCACGGCGGCTAAACACCGTTAGCTTACGTGTATTAGACAAACGAGTGAATGGCAAGTTTTTCAGGTCGTCACGTAACACATTTGGACCAGGATTGCGTTTGCGCGTGTTGCATTGTGATTTACATCAATCTCAAATCTCATTGTTAGCCTAGACTATAAATTTGGATAATGTGGCTATTACTAATTTTAAGCATCCACGTGCGGCATAGATAATTAACATCCTGACATGCACTTTTAATTACATTCATATTTAAACTCATTCCCCATATTTATAGTTTAGAGCGTTTACAATTAAAATCACCAACAGGCTTATCGCGTGTGTTTAGTCCACATGGTTACAAACGTACCTTATTTGGTGTTAATTGCATAATTAATTATGTCTATCATATTCGCCTTATGTATTGTGTATTATCGTTACGCATCAGCAAACCTATCTTTGCATGTAAGCCGGTCTATGCCCAATAATGATATTGCTATTGTGTATTTCACGTGTTTGTGCATTTGACCCTGACAACTCAAAACAATTTTTTGCAGCAATGGTATCACGGAAAATATTTATTGCCTAGCGCGCATGCATAACCGCGAGTTGAACCGAGATCAAAATTTGATTGGTGGTCAGATGGCAGTTCAGAATTGAACGGAGATCAACGCTTGAACCGCCTTGGTGCAACGCAATTTACAGGTGAACTAGGTTCAAATTCAGATTTGACCCGGGTTCAAAGTTAAACCAGGTTGGTGCAACGCGCCCTAAGTCGAAGTCGCCGAGGCTAAAGGCAAAGTTAGTGGTCTTCAACACCAAGTCCAAGGCCACAATTGTTTGTCCTCAAGGACGCTATCCTTGCAATACACTATGTCCAGCTGAAACGAACAGAAACTGAACTGTATTGTGATGACTTCCGTTCAGTTTAGTTCTTTCGCTTTGTACAGTGTTGTACGTCCGTTGTCAAGATAATATGGCATAGCAACGGCGCATCGGCACTCTAGAATGCTGTTTATTTATCCATTAATTAATTTATCTAGCAAACAGACCACAGAAAACAGATATAGCACAAATGTAACATATCCAGATCACAAGTATAATTGAATTTAACGTCTTATAAATCGATAAGAATGAGTTTGTGTTGCTGTGGTAAAGGTTCAATCGTATGTTTACTGTAGCAGCAAGACATTGCCACCGAAAAATGCAATTTATTCATCTGGCATTCTATTTCGCTTCAGCTACGTTCGCGTCGCTCGTCGCTACACTCCCAGCTTAGATGCTATGGAACTGAACTGATGCGTTTCTGAACTGCAATCCGCGTCCGAATTCCTTGCAATTATCTTACTATACATGTTATTTTGTCAACAATAATTCAGTTTGTCTGCTTTGTACACACCTCAACATTCCAGTAGAGGAAGGCAAAGGTGAATGTCATGTTTTTTTTCCAAGGTTGGTCTTAAGTGCCAAAAACGGTCGAAGATCCTAACTCAAACCGAAGACAGTCGGCTGCTGTAGTTTTTTGCAGATTTCGGTTGTTGTCGGTATTTAGTGCTACAGATTTCTATGATCTCTGTGCTCTTTGCTTTGTACACAGTCTGGCAAAGGACTCGGAGAGTTAAAGTAGTTACGACACGCAGTTTCTACGACTTTGTGAAAATCTTTCTGAGGTCGACAGTTTCCGGTTGCGAGGCAAAGAAAAAGCTCAGCGGATTGCGAAACTTCCATGCGCTTTTGTGACCAAAGTGCGGAGCCCAGCCCTGCTGATACGTGTACACCGTGTTCTACGCCGTCACAAACACAGCATAATGAGCAACTTCGGAAATCACAAACGCCACAGTATTACCAGCAATGTTGTGCGTGAAAAACAGATAAGGCAAATGTTGCAAATTTCAGACGACGGATGACGAGTGCTCAAGATTTCAATTTCCACGTACGCTTCCCCCCAAATATGGGGTTTTCAGCAGGGATGTGCATGAGACCTGAGCCGAGACCGGGACGAGACCCGAGACTCATGTCTTCGAGACCGAGACGTTCAAAATTTTGTCCGAGATGAGACCGAGAGGAGACGTTTAAAATCCGAGACGAGAGTAGACCGAAACGAGATGTTGCAGCTTCCGAGACGCTGGCGGACACCTTGAAGCTCCGGAGACTCTCGAGAGTTTCGGGAGCTTCAACGTCTCGCCGAGACGTTTTCCGTGGCGCATGACGAAACACATTGACAATGAAAAAAAATTATACGGATTAATTAACTCGCACCATGGTAAGCGCTTTCTATTATTTGTGATACTGTTGGTTTTGTACTTTATTTTTACAATTATAGCTAAATAATTAACGGCTTGCACCATAAAGAATTGCAACTGCAGTGCCATAGACATGAGCCATTACGTTTGTTGCAATTTGCAAGCAACCAAAATTAGTAAACTACAGCTGATTATAGCCCTATACGTCGTCTACATTTGGCTGATAGTATTCATTCTGACATCATCATACACTTTATCTTCATTGCGACTGGGTCATTTTATGACGAAAAAAGACTGACATGACATAATTCTGCTTTATGATAAATAAGTAAATGAAAGAGTAAAAACACTGTAAACGAATATGTCTAAGCCACAAATGTCATGCTGGTTAGTATCGCTCTAACTGCAGCTACAGTATGCACGGCGCGCGCCTGCACAAAACGTCTCGACGAAACGCAATGGCCCGAGACCGGAGACGAGACCTACTGGGCCGAGACCAAGACATATTGCTCCGAGACGAAGACGAGACCGAGAAGTTGAGGATTTTGTCAGAGATGAGACGTTAGTACATCTCGAGACCGAGACGTCTCGACCGAGACCACATTCCTGGTTTTCGGTCCCAAGGTTTGCATTTTCGGACGAAAATTTGCAGACAAAAAACAGATATTTGGACAATTTTCTAAGGGCCAAAATCTTAGGTTGGGTAGTCGCCCACCGTCTCCACACCAAGACGTCACTCGGCATGACACAGATGCAGTCTTGCATCGTCACTACCTGCTTGTACTTGGAACATAAATTTTTGGGAATTTTTCCTTAAGTAGTTTCACTTTCTACCTTTATTTCATTCTGTTTTCTTTACCGTTAATTACTGTTTCTATTTTGTTTCCAAAGTAACGATAATTCTTGTTTTCGTTTGAGGTAACAAAAATGGATTATTTTTAACTTTATTTTAGCAAATGAAAATATCACTGATTTAATACTAGGCTGTAGATTTTTTGCAGCAATTGTGGCAATCGTGAATTTCATTAATTTGTGCACGTGCCGCAAATTTTTGAATCACGGCATGAATTGCTGCAGTTTTGACAATTTCATGTTTTAGTTGATCTGTGGGCACATTTTACGGTGTGTGTGCGCAGAAAAACCAATTTCTTAATTCTGATGTCACCGTTCGATTCAGCGACACCCTAATTATACCCATACGAACAACGAATTTTGTTAAGCTGAAAAAGTGGCATTATTTTTGGCATTATTGCACCTAAAATCTGCAATCTACTTCCGGTTTACTCGACTGAAATTTCCAAAATTTGCACCATAATAATACACAGGAACCTGCCACAAGTTCTGCATTGTCTGCTGCAATTATGCCGAGAACTTTTGAAATTTACGCCGCAATACGTTCACATCGTTAAAGATTACTAGTTCTACCTCTGCAGACACTTTCCGTCGCCTCCTTAAAACTCACTGCTTCCAGCAGGCCTACTGCTCCCCCTAGTGGCTCAGCCAAGTGCCTCAGATTCGGGTGCCTCAGATTCGGCCACTAGCTGACATTGTGGATTTCAAATATGCACATACTTACTTACTTACACCAAAAAGACGAAAGAGAACTGACCTCTTCCACGAACTTTGCCATGAACTGCATGTCTTCCGAGCTTGGCATGATTTCGTCACACGTCCATGGATACGGCACTTTGAACAGACTCCAGGCCCACTCGGGGTTTTCCACACTGCAAATGACACGAACGTCATGCAGCGAAGTTTACTCCCCTCCGGAACAACGGAATAAAAAACTAGGGCTGCACTGAAAATTCCATTCATATTCTATTCAATCGGAATAGTAGGCTGAATAGTGTATTTGCATTAGACTGAATACAGGACGGTCTTCTGTAGCAAAATTCCCCGACTTTTCCTTGACTTTTCCAGTCGTGGAATGACATTTTCCCTGACCTTACTGAAACAATAACCCTATCGCACAAACGTCAGAAATGGTACACTATATCACAAGGTAATGAAACAGTATCAATGTATTAATGGAGCAATATGCAGACAGAAGCCCTGGTCGGGAATCAGGGGGGGGGGCGAAGCATGCATGAAGACAATTTTCCCCGACTTTTCAAAAATAATATTTTCCCAGACATTCCCTGACCTCACAAATTCCCCGACTTTGTCTAGTTTTCCCTGACCTGTAGGAACGCTGTGAATAACAGTGTAAACAAGAAATCTGAGCTAATGCTCATGAGACGCACAAGAGTCTATAGGAGTTCCTGTTCAGAAATAATCTTGGTCTATCTCCATTCATTTCGATGCAATTCACTCTACTGCAGCTGAAAACTGCAAAAAATCACTGAAAACCCCTATTTTTGGGGTTCAAACTCAGTCAAGTTTATCGATTTTGATACCACTAAAAAGCATGTCTATGCCTCTCTCCAACCGTTTTCACACTAGACAAGCCAAAAGTGAAAAAATAACTACTTTTTACGGGAGTACCCACCCCTCTTCAATACTCACGTACACCAGCCTCGTTGCATATAGGAGGTCAGGACTTGGACTGCTAAAATCTACATTCCATGATGAAAATTTCATATTGAGGTTGTCTTGGTCTATCTCCAGCCATTTCGTCGCAATTCACTCTTGAAATGCGTGTCGCAGCCCAAAAATCGCGAAAAATTTACTAAAACCCCTTATTTTGGCGGTTCAAGATCATTCAAGGTCATCGACGTTGACATTTCTAAGAAGCTCGTCACCAGTGCTTGTTATGATAAGCAGCATGTCTGTGTTTATCTGCAACCATTTTCACGCTAGACAAGCCAACAGCAGTAAAATAACGTCTTTTAGGGGGTGCCCATCTTTCGCCCCTTGTTAGTGGGGACGCCCCTCACCCAAGGGCACGTCTTCAATGGGTCAGTCACTCCACGTCGTTGTAGCAAGTGTATAAACTGCAGTTTCAAGCACTTATATCAATAAACAAAAACAAAAAGCCCTGCTGCTGCTAGGGTGGGCTGACCATACCGCTTGTATCCGAAGGCCAGCATTGGACTTAAGAGTCGTGGAAAGAAAACGATTTCCAAAAGTGACTACGGTCATATACATGTATGCTATGGTGACATAGCTATACTGAGTGCTACAGTCAACGATAGGACGGCAACTTTGCATTCAAAAATGCAGCCAAACCACTGCAAATAGAGACAAGAGACATCGCTACTATAGGAGCTTGTCATTGCCCTATCCAATGGTACCATCAAGGACTCCATACAACATACTGTTTAGCCACAATACATGCATTACAGACAACGGACAGACAGAGAGACGGATGAAACCTCGTACGCAGTGGTTGATGATGATGATTAATGAAGGACGAATTAACTTTAGCGTGGCGTTAAGTCCTAAGACTACAAGGACACGTAACAATAAGCCTAAACAGTGAAGTCACGTAATAGTAGTCAGTTAGTTGGCCAACGATAACGGCCGATGACTTACTTCATGCGGAATTCCGTCCATTCTTCCTCACTGACGCGTGCCCAGTCCCCGAACATCACGTCATCTTTATCGATCCCCTCCAGCTTCACGTCCTGCAGCTCCATGGCTATCTGCACATGTCAAATATCGCATACAACACACTTAGGGCGCGTTGCACCGATGTCGTTCATGATCTTGGTTCAGCTGAACCTAGATCAAAAGTTGAACCGAGTTCACGATGAATTACGTTGCACCAAGTTGAACTCGGATCAGCTGATCCCGTTCGGTTGAACGGCCGTGGTTATACCATGGACGACTCTGATTGGTCAGGCCACGCTTGGCCTACGGGCCAACTACAGTGACGTCACAGTCACACGCAATGCTTATGAAGCAGACCAGTACAGATTGGCCGTAATTTGTTTAAATTTTAAGCTTCCCTGAAGTTATCACACAATTTTTGCATTAACAGTTGCATACCAAAGTTCTGAAAATACACATTTTGTGTTTCAATAGAGATTCGTTAATTATTCTATGTCCGTTGTCAAGATAATATGTTTACCGAATAGCTACGGCACAGCAACGGCGCATTGGCACTCTAGAATGCTGTTTATTTATCCATCAATTAATCTGTCTAGCAAACAGACCACAGAAAACAGGTATAGCACAAATGTAACATATCTAGATCACAAGTATAATTGAATTTAACGTCTTATAAATCGATACGAATGAGTTTGCGTTGCTGTGGTTAGGGTTCGATCGTATGTTTACTGTAGCAGCGAGACATCGCTACCAAAAAATGTGATTTATTCATCTATTTGTTAATTTATCGAGCACAAAGAGAACATAAAACGAATATAATAGAAATCTAACATATCCAGATCATCGGAATAATTGCATTAATTCGATACGAAGAAGTTTTTTGGACAGGATAAGATTCGAATCGGACAATTTTTTGCAGCAATGGTATCACGGAAAATATTTATTGCCTAGCGCGCATGCATAACCGCGAGTTGAACCGAGATCAAAATTTGATCGGTGGTCAGATGGCAGTTCAGAATTGAACGGAGATCAACGCTTGAACCACCTTAGTGCAACGCAATTGCCGGCTGAACTAGGTTCAAATTCAGATTTGACCCGGGTTCAAAGTTGAATGACGTTGGTGTAACGCGCCCTTAACTTGATTCACACAACCGACTGTGCCACTGACAAAAAGTTCAGATGACATCAAAATAACATCAAAACATATAAAGTCCTTCCCGAGCTATGAGGCTCATAGAGCAGCGCTGATCTGTTTCCTTGACCTTCAGCCAGACACCAGTGTACACTGCTAAACCACAGATATGGGGCTAGTGCATCGCTCGGTGTGCCTGTTTATATCCGAGCTCTCGCTAGCACTTACTCCACCTACCATGGACGGACGTCCACTGTCCAGGCTGAGTTACCCTCGGTGGCTGACTGCGTACCAAGATGGTTAAGATGATACAGTTACAGACCTGCATCACTAAGATAAAGGTAAAGGTAAAGGGAGGCATGCCCCAGCTGGGGCGTAGGCGGGGTGCTCATCTCCCACTCGCGGCCGTTGAGCCCGTAGGTGGATAAACCACTTGAGTCCGTGACACATGGCCAGTGCGACGCCAGACTTACGGTTACCTTCACAGCCTCGGGGCATCACCGCCCTTTGACCACTGGTACCAAATTATACTGCTTGGTGACAGAGGCACATGTGTGTGAACAACTTGCCTAAGGTCGTTACCCGGCAATGTCTTGGTGCGGAGTCGAACCTGCGCCCCTGAGTGACCTCAGGATTACAAGTCCGGCACGTTACCATTAGACTACTGAGCCACACTAAGATACCGACTGGTATATGTACTACAGAGGAGTTGACAGTTTTCTGATTCATTTGAAAATGCCGTAAACTTTGCACCGGTAGATAACTTGTACTTATAGAAGCCGGATCCGGAATAAATGACGAGACCCGGATGCAAGCCGAGGGGTCAAAGCAACTTGTACTACTAGATAGCAGTCGTAGCCTGCAGGTACCTCCGCCGAGGCAATGCTATTCGCCACGTGGCGTCACCATTTTCGGTTTTGCAACAGTTCCGCTTTAACGCAATGGCAAGGAAAATTTCAAAGTGATCCAGAATCCAGGATTCCTGCCGGATTGCCCCCAAAATTTAATCACTTGTAGCTTATGCCATGCCCGACATACCCTCAAAATTTCAGAAAGATCCGTCCATAACTTTTTGAGTTATCTTGTACACACACATAGACAAACAAACTAA
>Ga0209367_1014064_pt1 | contig 10205 bp, 8 predicted proteins | sample WorMetLIZISLAND2_FD_187412 | JGI IMG/M metagenome (GOLD analysis project Ga0209367, IMG submission 187412) | Marine gutless worms symbiont microbial communities from Max Planck institute for Marine Microbiology, Germany - Olavius geniculatus... ...
TTAACTCACAAATTCACAATTTAATTTGCTAATAAAACAGCAAATATTAAATATAAAAAACTTACCAGTTTACATTACTGTGTAAGGGCGACCAAGTCGCACATCCAAAACAGCAGAAATCATTTTACTAGGACCGAAAAGTAAGATTGAGTTTGTTTGGAATAAAAATCTGACAACTTCTTCCCCTATTTTACCCCATTTTAAAAAAAATTACATTACTGCCTATGGGGACTTCAAAGCGGTATAACTCGGTCCCCGTAAAAGATAATTGCGCGCTGTGTTTACCTACCCCGTATCTTTGGGGTTGGGCAATCTAACGGTGTTATTTAAATTTACCCCTATCGATCCCTGTTGCCATAGCAACCATTCAAAATTTGCAAAATTTTGCATTACAGCCAACGAAGATTTCACAGCGGTATAACTCGTTCCCCGTAAAAGATAATTGCGTGAAGTTTGTGCCTACCCCCTATTTTCGGGAAAAGGCTATCCGACGGTGTCGTTTAAATTTCTCCCCTGATGACTCCTGTTGCCATGGCAACGAATTTCTGAACAAAAATTGACTACAACTCAGCCCCCATGAAAAATAATTGCGTGCTGTTTCACATACACCCCTATTTTCAGGCCCGGGCTATCCGATGGTGTCATTTAAATTACTCCCCTGCCGACCCCTGTTGCCATGGCAACGAATTTTAAGACAAAATTGACTACAACTCGGCCCCCGTGCAAGATAATTGCTCCCTGTTTGCACCTACCCCCTATTTTCGGGCCCGCGCTATCCAATGGTGTCATTTAAATTTCTCCCCTGAAGACCCCTGTTGTCATGGCAACCAACCGTTTTTATTCAAAGACAAAATTGGCTGCAGGCTCACAAGATCGTCAAACGCTGAAACGCAGCTGCTAGGCCATAGCGTGGCAATGGGACAGGCACTTCGTTCCACAGAACGTATTTCTAGCTGTTTAAAAAAACTGTCCAACTGCTCAATCTACACGAAACCATCAAAGCATGTACGTTCCATTTTTTATGCACTACCCTATACAATATTAAAATTTGCTGAAATCAAATAACGAGTTTGTGTGTCACTGACTAGCTCAATTCCATGGCATATAAACAGTCTCACATCCAATAACTTACTGTTACTACAGTCTAGCTATTTTAACAGTTTATTCATGTCAAAGCTAAGCTGCTATTGAACTGAACTGAATCAACTACAGGAATGATAATCCCATTCCAACTGATATATTAGTTGCACTATTTCAACCTATTACATCACACTTTTGCCAGATTTCGAATACACAGCACACCAATCACAAGAGTTTAAACATTCACTATGTTCTCAAAAACGATAAAGCAATATGCAAACAAAACTCTATTTGTCTTGTACTTTGTTTCATATTGCTAACAATTTACGTCAGGACTAGTAACCAACCACCATCAACTGGCAATACTATAGAATGTTTATACACCATGTCCCCCAAAAAACATCCCACTTTGTGATTGTCTACATCTTTGCCAAATATTAACCAATTTTCAAAATTCTTTCACTGATGCAATCTGTGGACAATAAGCAATAGTGATTATTGAATATCCCACCACATATTAGCTGTGTTGCTACACTACCTTATGAAATATAAATGCAAGAATAACTAACAATAATAAACAGCAAGCGTGTTGGTAAACAAAATACACCTCCTACCAAAAATGCAGAGAATGACCTGTACAACGCTACACTTTGTTAAATCCATTTCTATGGATATCTGGCCTATTAAATGATATTGTTTGTTTCTGGCCTTTGTGGTTTAGCAAGCCTACCATTTCATCCACAGTGACCACATTCTTTTCAGTATGTGTATGCTTTAGTCTGCTAGTCTCGTGCCTTTGGTTGGTGCTGCACGTTTCCCGAATCTCTGTTAGTATCATTCCCACTCTTTCCCTGTTGCAGTTTATCTTCAAAAATTCTGCCAGTATTCTCCAAAAACTATATTTTTTTAACAATACAAGTTTCTTATCAAAGCCTTATCTCCACTGCTGAATGGCACATTACACCACCGGTATATCGTCAGTGCATTGAAAATTATTATTTACAACAATATCATCTGCATTTGTTTACAAACATCAGAAATGTATGTAAAACTCAACATTATTTAATTTTTGTATGAATTTTGTATGAAAATTAGTAAAAAGGATTTCAAAAGATGATTTTTTGCATATGTATTAGTAATTTTTGAAAATTTATGTTTCACGTAGTAGTGTAGCAACACAGTTAAAGTGTGGCAGGACATTTCATAACTTCATTGCTAACTGTCCACAGTATGTGCCAGTAAAAAATTGAAAATCGGTTAATATTTGGCAAAGATATGGAAAATGACAAAGCGGGATGTTTTTTAGGACACAGTGTAGAACGACAGAGTAGTACAGCTAGTTATACTGTTTCATCCAAGACACTAACACACAAAAACTCTATGCACTAACAGATCAAACTGCAGCAGCATTTACAAGGTACAGATTTACTTATCTGCATCGCTAATATTATGTTGACAAAAGCAAGCTGTCATGTTGCAATAGCTTATAACTATAGCACAACGTGTGTACAATACCATAGTCAAACCATGCCAAAATGAGGTAACACTAGAATTGTGGCTGACATTTTAGCTGCCATTTATAAGATAATTAATTACCAACATAGACAAAATCACCATTTACTCCTTACACAGTTGAATTAAACCAAAGCAAACCACACACACTTTATTGCATATTGTCAAAATGACCCCATGTTGAAACAATATACGCAGCTCATACGCAGCTGAGAACACAAACAGGCTTTTGAAACACAACAACTGCAACATGTCCACAATGGAAAAAAGTAGTCGAGCAGAAAACATTCTCACAAGTCATGACAATGCTAGGCAGTGATGCAATGATGCCTTGTTGCAAAGAAAAGGCAGCAGCAAAATAAACTGACATCACTTGATATGCAGCAGTCTTCTGCTGATTCACCATCATGACAGCATGTCAGCAGAGCATTTTCAATAACATGACCCACACCATGACTCCATCACTCTTATCTTTTCATGGTTGAAATGCACATTTGCCATTAAGCCTTTCCATCCTTAACTGGCTTGTTCACTTCATCAATTTCTGCTTACACATGATTCAAACCATCACATTGTTCAGACCACACAGCTTGAACTATATTTGTGCGAACACAGGTCGTACACAGTAACTGTCAAAAACTGTCGCACAGTTACTAATTAACAGACATACAGTATGTCATTATCACAGTCTGGCTATCACAAGATTAAGCTATATTCGTCAAACTAAATCATAACACACCACAGTACCAGCTGGAGGTCAAGCTTGTAATAATGACTAATTTGCAAATGGAAAGAAACTAGTGAAAAATACAAAAGGAATACAACAGGTCATGGATTACCTATAAACAGTTACTAAAGACTATAGCATGAAAATCAGTGTGAAAATGACCACGAATGTGGGCTGCATAAATCATAAGAATAAAGATTCAAAGTGACAGGCAACTGAACAAAATGAATGAGTTCAGTTATCGACGGAGTGTCAAATCAAATAACAGACAAAGTGGAAGTAAAATTCACAGCAGAACAGATACAGGAAAGAAGATATTCATGTATCAATAACGTTGTTTAGTGGCAAATTACACCTGAAACCAATCATAAATTATTTGGTGTCTAGCACTACAATGCAGCACAAACGTAAATGCAAGCTTTTGAAATGTGGACATAGAAAGAAACTGCAAAAAATATCCATCAACTAAGGTAATTTTAGGCAGGTTTAAGAAGATGGAAAAACACTAAACACAGTATAGTATCATAAACAGTAACGCTTGGCTGCTATGTTGTGGCATAACGCAATGCTAAATGACAGATACAGATAGTAGATAAAGATTACAAAGTAGAAAATAAGAATTATGCAGATTCAAAGAAAGTAGTTACAGACAGGAACAAGTAGAAAACAAGAAAAAGGTCATCACAAAAATGCTAAATGAGCAGATTAATAAAGCAGCAATGAGCAGCATATGACCAAAAAACCAAACTGTTTTTGAACACTGAATGACAATTGAATTAAATCAGTGTGTTACTGCCAAATTCTGCATAATTTCACGAGTGGCGAAGATTTATACTAATTGAGTAAAAAATATTTGAATGCCCCAAAATGCAAGTTCTACACTTTTCCAGACAAAATTCCAAAACTGATGACATATCACGTGTTTTTTAGCACTAACTATTACTAAGCTATGAACACTCAAAAACAGTCCCATTTTTGAGCCCACCCTGTAGATATGACAAACAAAAACACAGAACAAAGCTATTAAATGAGAAAATTACTAGCTTTCACCAAACAAATGCCAAAATCCGGTGCTGGTCTACCGATAGCACGAAGATCATCAGAAGAAGACCACCTCTGTCCAGACGCGTACCGCCTGCCAGAAGCTACCGGTACCATCCGATCATTTGATGCAAAGTAGGCATGATCCAGAAACGATGACAGAACAGTCTCGCTGTACGAAAGTTCTGTCGACATTTTTGAGTCATAAGAATGGTCAAGATGCTGTACAGAAACACTTCGACCCATTGACAATAACGACGGCTCATCATCTGAACACCGGATGTTGTACGCATGGTCCCAATGCCTGTGGTCACATGTGCGCCCAAAATCCCACGACGAAGGTTCATAGGCGTGATCCAACAAACCAACTGAGCAATTCTTCATGTCCACACATTGGCACAAGCACTGTACATCAGCAGTCCTGTTAACATTAATGGCATCGCTGGCATCTGTAGGTTCACTGATGTCTTGCTGACACTCTGCTGAATGTTGGTCTACAGTGTGAAAGTTGCCGCTGCTGCTGTCATATGGATGGTCCAGCTGAATGCAGCCGATCCAACATGGCAAATTGTCAAGGTCAGTGTGACAGAATGTCACCGCCGCTGACACTGGGTCATTGACCGACACTGTCTGTCCGCTATCTGCCGACACCACATCATCAGCAGGAGTATACGATATGGGTGAGAAAGTCTGCACATCTTGCTGCTGTACCGACATCATCTGGAATTCATACTGCGGACTTGACATTTCATCTGAACGTTGTGTACCTATACAACAAGGACATCTAACTATCATGGAGCAAAGTAACATAATGAATGAAACTTGCCAACATCCTCATCCTCATAAGATATCCTATACTTTCCAGTTTTATCAAGTTACTTCACATAAGGGTGGCTCCTCAAAAGTTAACTTTTAAATTGAAGGGCAGTTTTTCATAGACTAATTTTCTTCTGCTAACGCTCATTCTTGACTCCAATGACAGCAAACAATACGTCGACAAAGAAAGTACTAAAATTAAAAGTTAAAACTGGTGCAAGTAAAAACTAGTTGCTATTTGTGATATCAAAGAAACAGATTATCCGAATTTATCAGCTTCTGAAGGTGAACTTAAGATTTCATAAGGCTAATTAGGCATTCTAGTTTTTAATGCCTCCACAAACTGAATAGTCATCAGCAATGTGTTCTCTGACTATGAATCTGATTGTCATTCACAAACTCCCAGGCATGAAAAGTGCTAAATGCAATAAATACCAATGGCAGACTTATGCTCACAAAGAATTGACATGCTTATTCAGTACTCACCAATCAAAATATCGGCTCCTGATTCTCGATAACTTATGGCCTTGAGCAAAGCCTCAAGACCATCAAAGTCAGATGCAGTCCGTTGAGCAGCATGATCAGCACGAACGTATGAATGATCCTGACCAATTGATGACTTTGCTCGTTCTAGCGAGTGTTCATGCAAATGTTGAGCCTTACGCAAAACCACCTGAAGATAACACACAGTTCACTCAACTATGATAGACTCACAGACATCTGAAAGCAGTGTGCCTAAATTATGCAGGTAACCTTTTATTGCTCTCCAAAGTCCGTTAGCAGTTAGGCTATTAGGAAAAATTTACACACTTGTCATGGACAGGATCCACATTAGTCCGCATTCCCAAATTTCATCTACCTTTGATCTGCTGTCAGTCCGAGTCCGCAAAAAATTCTGCGAATCTGCGTCCACAAGTAGACTGCAGAAGCGTCCGCAGTCCGCACACATCTGATGTACACAGTTAAAAGCAGTGTTAGTTATAATTGTATGCTGCGTGGTTGTAAACTATATGTTAAAAGTTCAAGTTTAAAATATCAATCTAAAGTTAGGATTAGAGGTTAGCATAAAGATCAGAAAGAAGATTGAAGTTAAAGTTACAGACGGTGTTGTGGTTCATGGGATGGTAAATTTTTGCACGTAATTTTTATTGGGTGGTAAAGCTGTGATGCATTATGTTTACAACAACATTAAACTTAATGCCAGAAATAATAGAATATTCTTCGACTGTACAGTATCATTTGCCTATACCAGAATTTACGCACAGTAAACGTACCAATCAGTATCCTAATCAGTCAAAGTTTTTATTAAAGGAATATTTCATTGACAGTAGCATGATATTTAAGGGGGGAGGTAGTCTGCCATGCCCCCCAGCTTGGCGATGGCAAAGACAAATTTCTGTAGGCTAGACTATTGCAAGGCACACCAAAAATACGCCAAAAAGTGCATAAAAGAGACCAGTCGCAGTGCCATGACTCACCACATGGCGATTTTCTCAGAGAAACCACGGCAAGCTCTGTTTATGCGGTAAGCAGCTGCGGCTGTTGCGCTCAGGGACATCAGTACACACAGATAACACTGACAACTGGAACTAGAGACTGCTGAACCATTAATAGGAGGGGAGCTCGCAGTCACCTGCCTGGTATTAATCAACACTGCTGCATCTTGGGGCGGAGATGGGACGATGCTGAGAGTGACTAATGCAGGATTTACATAGCTAGCTTGTACAACTACGCCTACAATGTAAGACACTGTAGCTTACTTTAAAATGTCTGATGGAACTGGTTCTAGTGTGCCGCCTGTTAACAGATTTAAGCAATCGTGTCTCAACTTGCCGGCTCCTCAGAAAACAGGTATGAATACGTAATATGTTCAAGTGTTTCCAAATTTCAGAAAATGCGCAAATTTCTGGGTTCCATAGCAAAAAATGTTTCAGCTTCAGGGGGGCTTCGCTCAGTGACTTCCATACCCCATACCCTGATCCCCATACTCCCGTTATAGGCTCGCGCTCCGCAAGCTCGCCATGGCCCTCCCCTTAGTCAAATCCTAAATACGACACTGTTCATTGATATGATTTTGATTGCTCAGTGCTATGGTCAGTTCGGAAAAGTGAAAGACTGGTGACCAAAATTACTCTCGTCAGTTCTTCTATCAGTTCGCCGAACTGAAAATAGAATTAACGTAAAGGCTATACCTGTGGCGTTTTCTTGCCTACGGTGAAATAGCTGTGATCAGAACGCTGAAGACGTTCACGCTCCGTGGAGTACGAATGATCCATTGCGTATAATTATATCTGCATGTGTGTCAACCACCCTAACACGCAATAAATCTAATTTATCTCAACTATTCAACAACTACGTCATATTTGTTGTCATTCGTCATTGACCTTCACCAGAATCTGTACTAAAATAAGTAAAATAGTAAATCCACCAGCGCTGAACTTGAGCGTAAACAGCCCGCCGTACTAACACGGCACGGTTGAAGATATTCTTTCACCGTGCTAACCAGTGGCGGATTCAAGGGGGGCGCCCCCCTATTGACTGGATGCATCTCAAAAATGGTAAAAAAAAATTGTGCACAAAAATGCACCATTTTTGCTTAAAATTTGAAAATTTTTTCTTTATACCCCACCCTCTACGTATCTTCCGCCCCCTATTCCCAAGTTCTGGATCCCCTGGTGCTAACGGTCGAGCCTGTATGTCACAACCTCACAGGCTTGCGTCTGTTGTTTGTAACGTATTGTGGCTAAATGGTACATCTTGCCGGAAAAAGTGCCTAAGCAAGTAAACAACAGGGTTCCTGGAGCCCTGACAGCAGGCTATATCTTGGTAGATTGGTATCCCCGGCATACCGGTAGTGCTTCACAACTTGCGAGGCAGTATACAGTATGCCTACTACACATTCTCCACTGGTTTATATCGTGGTGTAGCTGTCTACATGCCCGTCGAGAGGGTGGGGTAGGGAGGTAAGTTACCCCAGGCCCCGCGATGTTCGAGGGCCCGGCCCGCCGTCGCTCGAAAATGTAAAGTAGGCCTATAGTACGCCAAAACGCGACATTTTTAAAAGAAAAAAAAATTTTTAATTTTTCCCAAAGGGGCCCTGCGAGATTTCCCAGGGCCCTGCTGTGGCTCTCGACGGCCTTGGGTGTATAGCTTCGTCGTCAACTCGCCATTTGAATAATTATTTGCCATAAGAGATGTCACTCATAGAGGTGGGTCACTCACGTCAGAGTGCAGACGACAACAGGGACTATAGGCCTATGAAACAAGCAGCAAATTGAATCGATACACCGCTCCTTTCTCATTTCGCCTTTCGCTCATCGTCTTGTTAGTCCTGCTACGGTAAGAACTACCAGAGTAGGCCTAACCATAGACATGGTAAGCTAAGAAGCGTACCATGTAAGAATACGCTATAGCAAGTGTTGGACTTTGCCTTTATCTTTACCTAAGAACAAACTGTAGCCGGTTGAATATCTAGGCTATATATTTACTTACTATTTATGTACAGGGTGTTCCAAAAAACGGATACCCAGTTTTATTTTTTATTTTTATTTTTGGGATAACTTCGGTAATTCAGCACCGATTTTAACCATTCTTTCACTGTTACAAGCAGAAATTTATGACGCGTAAACGTGAAGTTCTTCCGCCCACCGCACCTTTATTGTGTGACCACATTACCTAGCAAAACAAACACTACTGCTAATATCAGTGTTTATTCTGCCCATATCAAACGATTTATTCTAAAAATTATTACTGGTAAACAAAGTAAATAAACACAGTATGATGTAACAATGACGTCACAAGGCACTACTGCGAATAAGTAAGTAAGCTTTTTATGCTACTAAATTGATATCTTTATGTGCTGCCTGTTCTCCGAGACCACTGTAGCTTTGACAGTGTTTGTTTTGCTAGGTAATGTGGTCACACAAAAAAGGTGCGGTAAGTGGAAAAACTTCACGTTTACGCGCCATAAATTTCTGCTTGTAACAGTGAAAGAATAATTAAAATCGGTGCTGAATTACCGAAGTTATCCCAAAAATAAAACTGGGTATCCGTTTTTTGGAACACCCTGTAGAGACTTGATTGCATGACGTAACAAGTTGCCAGGGCGACGTCAACGGTACCGTGACGTCATTCTTATAGTGTTTGCTAAAAGAATTGCGACTTGTGTTGCTTTTTGCTCGGATTACGAGATTTTTCAACAATGAAATTTTTCAGAAGAAAAGTATGCTTTTCTGCAGGCGGCCAAGGAAGTGCCGGTATGCTTTAGAGACAGTTTTCTGAAATAGTTGGAGAGGAATTACTGGGGAGCGAATCTTTTCGCAGAAAAGAACTGCTGGTATTTTTCTAGGCGGCCAAGTGCTGGCTACCATACCGGTCCATACCGTCCCGCTTTGAGCACTAATAAGCTCTCATAATTAAGAGCAGTTGTGTATCATTTCAACTCTTGATGTACTTGAGTAAATTTATAAATACATGAATTACATCACATAATATTATTCTCTGATGAGATTATTAGAAGTTATAGTTCTTGGCGCAATAAATGCACACTCTAATTCTTCATTTACGAGTAGTAATGGTTTGCTTTTTCGATTTGTGGTGTTGTCATCAGTTTCGGTGATAGGCCTGTTACACTAGCATATTATGTAGGCATATTGTTTATGCTGTTGTCTATAGTCACTAGACATGTAGGTTCTCTATGCATCTCCGACTTTCCGTTTCCAAAAGTGAAGAGATGATGAAAGGATAAATTAATCATAAGAGGAAGGGAGTATAGTTGTTGGGAATATGGGCCAAGCTTAACATGAAACTTTTTGCATGGGTCACTTAGGCCTATCCCATTTCCTATCTTCAGATTTTTAGATACACCCTGGTCTTCTGAATATATTGGTAACTAGGCGCATATTCATCATCATCATCATCTTTATTTGAAATCAGACCACAAGGGTCCATTAAACAATACACAGTAAACATAAAAACAGACACAGAATGAAAAGAAAACACAGTACAATAAAACTAGAAGCTACAGGTA
>Ga0209367_1014066_pt1 | contig 10204 bp, 4 predicted proteins | sample WorMetLIZISLAND2_FD_187412 | JGI IMG/M metagenome (GOLD analysis project Ga0209367, IMG submission 187412) | Marine gutless worms symbiont microbial communities from Max Planck institute for Marine Microbiology, Germany - Olavius geniculatus... ...
GCTACGAAATTGATATCTTTATGTGTTGCCTGTTCTCCGAGACCACTGTGGCTTTGACAGTGTTTGTTTTGCTAGGTAATGTGGTCACACAATAAAGGTGCGGTGGGTGGAAAAACTTCACGTTTACACGCCATAAATTTCTGCTAGTAACAGTAAAAGAAAGGTTAAAATCGGTGCTGAATCACCGAAGTTATCCCAAAAATAAAACTGGGTATCCGTTTTTTTGGACCACCCTGTATAAACAATGAACAACAGCGACTTATAGGGAATGATCTTGGCATTGGGCTTACGTCACTTTCGGTAAAGACTATTGTAGTTATAAGGGCCTACTTATTTGCAAAAGCTTTATAATTGTGAATAATATAAACGAGTGTTTTATTTATGACCGTTTCTTTACGGACACTCTGCTCAGTTTTCTCTATCTGAAAATGCTTTTTCGTTCGAGAGAGATATTGATTGAGTATAGCCCGCGTCACGCATAAATCTAATCGCGTCCAGGCGGCACGTCAATCATCGGGTGCAATTACTCACGGCGATGCATCACCACGCATCGCCGACGTGTCACTATCGTCACGCGACTGCTGCGGAGGCTGCGGTGTTTGTTGGTCGAAGGTTGTTGCCGGTCGTCGGGTCGGGTTAATGCGTGATATAGCTTTTCACATCTTTCACTGCAGAGCCCGACAATCTTGCCCAAGACAGTCCCTCTGGAGTAATTTGTTCTGGCGAAATTAAAACTGTCGGAGCGCGATGACCCGTCAACGCTGTCGGTTTCCAGGGTTCCCATCCAACACATTTCTCATCGGCCGCTGCATGCAGGTGGCCTGTCTGTCTCAGTCTGTTTTTGAATTTATCACTGCATCCCCATGTGTCAGCATTATCATCAGAAGTGTCGTGTGTCCTTTGATCAGCAAGACATGTTGCAGCATCAGCTCCCTTCCACTTAGATTGCACGTTATGGGGCTAACAAAGGACCTCCAAGATCAACTTGACCTTTTATCGATTCTGAGTAGGTTAATCGAGTATTATAGCCTACTGGTCCGTCTGGCTGGGGGCGGGGCGTGTTTTATACCTGTGTCCGGTAGCAGCTAACACTGTGTATGGCAGGTGACGCTCTGTAGCTCTGTGATGAATTTTTCATTAAAAGCCATACACCACTTTTATTTTTAAACACTGCTTAGAAAACGTGACATTATGTGCTGCATTGCTGTATAGATGCACTAATTAGCTTTCACTGCGTTGAATTAGAATTGTACGCTGCCTGCTAGTCTATCCGTTAGCTCAAATTAATGTTTATCTATTTCTTTCTGTCTCGCCCTAATTGTATTGTGCGGTTGCTGTAAATAATTTGGCTAATTTAGTTTAATATGAAGCTAGTATATCACTATTCTAAGTAAAACCAAATTACTTACAGTAAACTGAGAAAAGTATAGATGACTTACAAAATAAACTTGATAAACACTTCTCTCAGTTATAAGCACATCAAATTTATGGCCCCAATTAACGACAATCCGTGGATGCCTGCTAGTCATGTTGATAAAGCGAAGACGAGAGTAATATGTAATATGTAACACAAATCTTTATTGACATTAACAAAAGCTGTAGCGAAAGGGAAAAGAACATGCAGTTTATGCATCCATTCGGGCAATCAAAAATACATTTAAAAATAATGTGCATATTACTATTGTGCAAATTTAAGCCAAATTTCTATTTTAAAAAGTCCTTCAAACGTCTATAACTATTAGTTCAAATGTCAAAACCTGTATAGTTATATTCACATCAGTTTTGCAGTGGGGTGTTGCCAGAATTTAATGCCAGGAAGACACAAAAAGTTAGTTAGGTGAGATGACAGCGACACAAAAACAACGTATGAAATAATGAAAATAATAAACGGTGACAAAGTATAATGTTTGTGTCCATGCAAGCTAGCGTTTAAAATATGAAACATCATCGATAACGAGTAAAATTATCTAGGCAAATGCACACTGCCGATCTATTTTCAATTTTCGTTCCCTTCAAAGCTGACTGTACCATACATGCTTTAAAAGAAACTAGAAATAAAATTGTTACAAATTTACGAAGAGTCATGTTCCAGTACCACATAGCTGTCGACAACATTGTGTTTTTGTCACAGTAGTGAGTAATGGTTGTTCCCAATTATCGCCCAAGCATACTAAATTTTGAACTTCTGCCGACGTCTTTCAGACATTATCTTCTGAACTGTGTTCACTATTTCTCAGTCCGCGTGCATGCTATTAATAAGACTACTTCTGTTGTTACTGGTTGGCTGAGTGCATGGGCTCTCCATCGCGTCACACTGCTGGCATCAGGGCAGTCCTCAACGCATCACGTAGTGAAGACGTGCATGCGGCGGATTCGTGAGACTAAAGCGTGATGAGTATAGCATTGCATGAGTGGCAGTTTCCTGGAGATTATACGCATGACAGTTAACTCTGGCTGCATTGCAGTCTTTGAATCTCTCCACACTATATGCAGAATTGATGATGCACGGATCAGATGCGGATCTGCGTGTTGGGGGACATCATCTGTCATTGCGAGATGATGTAAGCTACACTTCCTGGCCCATGGGTGTAGGTGTCTCTCCGGGTATAGATCGTACAGTAATCAATCAGCATCATTCAGCATCCGCCGTCCACTCTCTCCTGTCCGTCACCAGTTTCCTACAAATAAACGCACCAGCAAACAGAAATCATTAGCCTATAGCCGACTGCAGCGATTGCGCCATTAAATGTGTATTTATGTCACATGTTGTAACCGTTCCTGTCACAAGTCAATAATAAACTGTCTCGATCATCCCCATGCAGATAATGTCATTAGAGTCTACTGCGACTTTTTCGTCAACCGTATAGCAGGGATAATGACTATCTGCAAAAGTTGGAGTTGGGTCTAGGCCTATATTTTTATTTTTTTCCTAGAAAAATTTACAGCACCTCTTCGAAATGCAGATGCCATAGGCCTACGTTAAGGATTTAATGACACATTGTGTTATGGGGTCCCTAACTCTTTAGGCCCTCCAAGAAAAAAAGAGATTTGTGAGTCAACCCCCAGCTAAAAGGTACAATTGCAAATTGCTGCTGAAACCCAGCAAATACACAAAAAATGATTCCGTTTTTTGCCAAATAACTTTGGCGTTTAGTTTATCATACGAATAACCAGCGCACTAGAGATGTTTTATAACGTTATGCGCTAGATAAATTTGCTTTTTACTTAGTTTACTTACTTACTTGCTCGATTTAGTTTATTTCACTTGATATCACTTAAATAAATATACATTAAACTATAGTAAAACGCACTGACTAGTTGACCAGCGGCCGGTCGGATAGTCTTTAAGCTATCTGACCGGTCAAAACAAAAAATCGCAGTCGCTGCCTAGCGAATAATATTCAATACAGTGTACGCGCTACCGACTAGAATTTGCGTAAATATTATTGTGTAAAGTTTAGGGTTTAAAGTTAAAGTTTGGGTTAGGGTGAGGGTTTTTAAAAAATATGTGAGAATTATGATCACCAACAGTTAGTGTACAATATGGATGGGAAATACGACGTTCCTGCAGACAAGCAAAAAACTTGCCGATTAATAATCCGTGATAGCCAGGATGCTTGCTAGACTTGAGGTGCTAGTTGGCTGACTGGCAAATCCGTGATACTGTACTTGCTACCGTTGAGATTGTCAGTTGCTCGGCTGCTGCCGTACTTCCGGCGGTACGACGAGCACCCTTACCGCTGCAGGGACACGGTTTTAGCCAGTACCTATGAGCACCATTCGGTGCTTGTACGTACCGGCTAAGACTGTTCAAGGCGGTGACCGGTCAAATATCCCGTCCTCGCAGGACCGAATATTTGACCGGTCATGACAGAGCGCGTTTGACCGGTGACAAAAATTGACCGGTTATTTAGCCTAAATATGATATTTGTCCTGCTGCTGGTCAAATATCCTGTGTCATAAAAAATAAATTAGCCACAATTTGTTTTTATCACGTTCACGTCATTACAAGAGTGTATAGCAGCACACAGGCCTATCACGAAAAGCATGCTGCCCATGCGTGCAGAGTAGGTTACATTCGGTCCGTCCACATGGATGGAGTGTCCTTGGTGACTTTGGTCGTGCATTAGGCAGATCAGTTTTCGTTGCTGTTGCTGTGGCAGTGACACTGTGTGTGTGTGACAGTGCGAATGGGTGCACGTGACTGACTGAGTGGCGTTGTAAGTCAGTCGTTCGGTACATCAGAGTACAGAGTTTCAAGTTCGACCTGCCGTCAGCACGCGATGTGCTATATCGCTTCGTCGTCCCGCCATGCAGGCAGCTGCAGTCCGAGCTTTGATTACAGTATTTTGATGACATCAGTTCTTATTGCAGTTGTAATAGGGGTTTTTAGGACGTTGGACTTGTGATCGTGAGGTCGTTGGTTCGACTTCCGGTCGGGTCGCTATCAAATGGTTAGTAACTTAGTACTTGGATGGGTGACTGTCTGCTGACAGGAAAACCAGCTCGGTATATAACCAGCACCAAGGTAAACTCAGCTTTTTACCCCTCCGCGATAGGTAAATCAAGTACCGGCCTGTGTCTGGCTGGGGTTGCAGTGGGGTGCGTTCACCTCTGTCGGTACGTGGCAGGTAACAATGTGTCATCCCATATGGCAGATGACGCTCAGTACCTATGAGATAAGTTTCTTATATGAAGAGCTATATCATTTAGCCATTTAACCATGCATTCATGCACGTCATATGCATTCTGTAGAAAGTAAAACGTAGGCCTAAATTTATATAGCGCGTCATCACATTTGATTCAAAAACACATACTTTTTACGCGCGAAAGCAGCTACTGCTTTCAGCGCGTCTTAGCCATCGCAATTCTGTCCGTCCGTCCGTCTGTCACACGGGTGGATCAGTCAAAAACGGTGCAAGCTAGGATCACCAAATCTTCACCGTCGGCTGCCTGGAAGACTCTGGTTTCAGGAACCGTAAAGCTTTCGCATAAATTCGAAGGGGGTCACCCCGAACGAGGGCGCTAAATGCGAGAGGTGGGCAAAATTTGTGATTTGTTGCCAATAAGTCGCTGTATCTCAGTAACAATGCAAGATAGGGCCTAGGTTACTGTTAATCACTAATAGGAAGTCGTACACTGACTCTCGATTGGCGCCGAATTCAATGACCTTGAATGACCTTAAACGCCAAAATAGGGGGTTTTATGGATTTTTGGCGATTTTGGGCTGCGACACAAGTCTATATCATTCACAAGATGGCGCCACGCTACTGTCGTTATGCGATCCAGATAGAGAATTTGGTATTTGTATATTAACTTAGCGTGGACATCCCAATTTTTAGCTAAACTGCTGAACCGGAACTGCTATAAGCTTTCGCGCGTCTCGTGAGCATTAGCTCAAATTTCTTGTTTATAAATGCATGCATAACATAAAGAGTACAAAAACAATGTGTTCTGTGAGCAAAATGTCAAATGATGCACTTGCGACTGCGTGGGTTCAGTTAAAACATTCAAGGAATGTCTAACGGCATTGATGTATTTCACTTCATCGTTACGTTTAGACCAATATACATCTAGGTCTAAAGTCCCATATGTTCATGGCCATATAATGTGGTTAATTTTTGTATTACAAAACCCGGTATCAAAACATTTGATTGGACGCAATGGAAAAGAAATTTTCCCAAAAGATGTAATCAAACAATCAATCAGTCATCAGAGTATTTAACGTGGCCTCTATAAATAACGAAACTATTCATTCAAACTTTCATCGTAATGCATACCAGTACCGACTTGCCTGCATTGTTGGGATTAAGGCTTGTTGCGTTTACCTGTCGGGAGGCAGCAGGTAACATTGACGCTGCGTATATACCTCAGCGATGGGTTACCAATTCCATGCGTGCCAGCTATAGTGTACCGTTTTTTTACTAAGTCCTTCGGCTGCATGGTCTCGTGTGTATGTGGGGCGTCACCGCTAGCTGTCAAACGATGAGTTGAACTGATGCGTGATGACTGGGATGAGAAAGACAAAATGCTAGCAGCTGCAACATGACTGACGTGCCGCGTGTTGCAGCGCATGGGATATCATCTCAGCTTATCGCCTGCACTCAGCCAGGGACGTCTAGACTTGACTCAGCTCGCTGTCGTCCCATGACCCGGTGACAGTGACACCACGGCGGGGCTGACAGACAGGCGAACGACCGGCTCAAGTCCATGCACACTCCATCATCCACGGATAGTTCGCCTCTCTGTAATTAGATTCCTTTACAAAGCCGGCCGCCTCCCGGCGTTTATTCTGCTGCAACTGCTGCAGCCGCGATGTGTTCTTGCCGTACATTTCCGTCTGCACTGCACCACGCCTTGCAGTGGATTGAACTTTTTTTAACGATCTTACAATTCCTCCGTATATCATTCTGTCGTTCATCTGATGCCCAAACCTGCAACAACAAACACATGCACAGCACTATGTCAAAACTATTTGCACCCAAACGTGACCAAACGAAGGACGGCGCATAGGCTTACAATTAGGCCTACACACAGACTGTCATTGAGCGTGTATTAAGTGCGTTGAACCATGGTCTGGAGTGCATTTAACAGTCACTTATCCCATTTTCAGACCGCGGTTTAACGTACTCATACAGTATTGAGTGGTTACAATGTGCCACCAAGCTTTTATCACATAGCTAAACCAAACACTGACCGATTTCCTAAAATTCTATTCATACACCTACGACGCAACTCAACTCAACTGCCGTCACGGTGGGCGACAATGCAATGTGCAATGACGTCATTAGCATTGTGACGTCACACTACTGTGTACAGAGCACGCGTTGTTTGCTAGCTTGACTGAGCAGTTGAGTTGATTTGACTCGAGTCGGCGTCGAAGGGGCGAATTGACCATTAGCAGTAAAAAAACTCTGTAACTAAGTAAGTAAGTAAAATGTAAATTTATATAGCGCATATTGTTAAATTAGCCAGTAATGCGCTTTGCAATTTAGTTCAGCACTTGTGCTGTCATATTCTAGTACAAACGTCCAGCAATACATTTGCTGGAAGTTTCCTGGACGTTTGCTGGATCGTATAAACACCCCATAACGGTTGGGACGTTGGACGTATAATGAAGAGGTCGTGGGTTTGACTTCCTAGATGGATGACTGTCTGCGAACAGATAGACCTTAAGCATCTCGGTGTATAACCAACCATCGAGGTTAACTCAGCTTTTTATCCCTCCGGTATAATTAAATCGAGTACCTCCCTGCAGTGCCTGGCTGCATGAGTTAAAGCGAGATGCGTTCACCTGTGTAGGGTGGTAGGTAACACTGCGTAATCCCATATGGCAGATGGCGCTCTGTGACTTTAATCTGAATTACCATCACACCTCACACGATAGTGTGAGTGTTGTAAGGACGACCTTCAAAGTCTATGGGAAAGGGCAAACTTTGACTTTCAGCCAACCAAAAACACCTGAACCGATCATTACCAAATTTAAATGGCGTGATTATGTTGTGGGCTCAATCTGCCCAGGGGTTTTTGCTCCCCATATAGGTGAAATATACACCCCTCCTGTTCGAAATTTACTACATTTTTTGGTTCTTCAACTCGCCCACAGGCGAGTCCGTTAGACCGATTTTTACGATTAATACGTCAAATGACGTGATTCTGCGCAAGGAAGTGCCTTTTTTAATATTACAAAATAAAAATGTAATTTTTGGCTTAATTATTCGAAAAATTCGAAAAAATACAATGGCGCCTATGGGAAAATTTTTTTTAAAAATTCTTTAAACTGTCACAACTTCCGTTGTGTGCAAGATAGAGTCGTAATTTTTGGTTCTAGCATACGGTTTTCGGGATCGGCCTAATTAACGGTGACATTTATATTTATTCCCGGTTGACCCCCGTTGCCATGGTAACGATATTTGGGGCAAAATTGGCTATAACTCGGCTTGCGTAAGAGATTTTTGCGAGATTTTTGCGCCTATTAAGAAATACAGACAACCTTTATCCTTTGAAGTAATGATTAAACATCTAACCACACATCAAACGTAAAATTTGGATAAGGTTGCCTAGTCAGTGAATATTGAAAAAAAATTATACTAATCTATTAAACTTTATAGGTTTACTATACTGGACGGTCCCGTGAGCGCCTGAATGGCGTAAGCAACGCGCGGTAGAAAATTAATCTATCACACGCGGCGTCTGACAAATAACCAACATGAATGCACCAACTCTGCGCACTTTCAGCAAATCGTTTTGGGTCATATGAGTACACTTGTTAACCCTACAGAGAACAGCGACAAACAAAAAGCCCAGCTGTCGCTAGAAAAGCAGACAACACTGCTTGGCAATTTATGAGGGATTATCGCTGTTTAGTTGAAAAGGGGAAGGAAGACAATGGAAGGGTTAAATGAGGCATTGGTAGATGTGTAGCCTGTTGATATTAACCATTTCGCTGCTACAGTTTGTCCGTGAAGCCCATGCAAATTTTGGGTTTGGGTGTAGGGACCGTTATTTTGAGAGAACAGGTGTCTGTAGACTGAGGATCGGCGATGGCGCGATTGGATAAGGCATTGATAAGTTCCTATAGGCCTAAGCTGTCAATAACCATGCTGCTAACTAGACAGGTTTGGCCAACATTCGTAATGCATTATGACAAATAGAGGAATATATAGGAGGTGAGACTTGGTAGGCCTCTATCACAGCTAGACGCCAGGCAACCGTATTTACTATTTCAAACAGTTTTCCAATAAAACGTACTGTTTTCCTACAATAACAGGCAGACGACAGACATACGATAAGCGTGCGAGATAATTTTATGCTTGACCGCTAGTACGGTCGGCCAAAAACAAAAGATGACGGCACGCGTCGACATGAATAGTGTGAGTGTGCTGTGGGCGAAGATGCCCGAGGCGCATGAGCCGGCAGTGGCTGGCCATTGTGTGATCCGCCAGCCACATAACATATACGCGAAATATGCGTGATTTTTGTGCTTTTTGACGTTCAGTGACCTTGACCTTGTATTTTTTTAAACTGGAGAATGGCAGACCAATTGTTTCTGGCTCAGAAAACCTTCACACCAAATATGTTTTTTTGCCTTTTGTTGTCGAGTTAGAAGGCCGCAGACAGACAGACAAACAGAGAGACGAACAAGACTCATAATGCGACATACAGGTCGGCCGCATATCAACTCTATACGGTGAATTGCTCTTCGATAATGTCGACAGTCGTTGGAAACTGCCTTGCAATGAGAGGAATGTTTATCAAGGGGTTAACGCGGCATGTCGTCTTCTTATATAAACCGTATCGTTTTACAACGGGCTATTCGCGTCTGAAACCCGATTTCACCCCAGATTGGTGTTTTTAAGTCAACCTATTTAAGTAATTGTGTCAGCGCTTGTAAAAATTGGAATACTATTCAAATTTTTTACTGGTGACCTTAATCTTATTGTTAAATGCGCCGCATGACGTATGGGTCATGATGTTCAGAATGGTGTCATAAGTGAACGTCAATTGCTGACATCAATCAATCCGGAATGACCGATCTACAGGTCAGACCGCCCGGCAGATTTACACGCACGATGGTTCACAGGACGCGGCCTCACCAAGGGTGCGGATTTTTAGCAGTGATGTGTCCTTGAGAATTTGTTTTCGTCTTCGGGTTCCATGTCCTTGTCCTTGGTCTTGTCCTACAACACAAAGTCCTTGACAACATCACTGATTTTAAAGAACGAAAGTTCGAAGTTAATATTTAATCTTTAAAAATCCCTCAAAGTCGAAAATTGGGCCAAAAAATAGACTGAAATTTTCGGCCAAAAACGCTCCTGTATAAAAATTTCACCCATAAACGGCCTCTAGTCGTCATCGTAGTCCCATAGAAGAAGAAAAAGAAGAAGAACGTAGTCCCATAGAAGTTGTATAGTAAATAGGCAATATGGCCGCAGAAATTCTAAATAAGCCTATGTAGTCATTTTGACCCCCTGCCTACAGGTCACGTGACACGGGGTATGCGCAGTGAACTTTCGGCCTGCAACATGGGCAACGCCGATTTGAGGCGTTATATCTCCGTAACGGTGCAAGATAGACGCATGGTTACAATGGACCACCAATAGAAAATGGCATATGCTGAGTCCAATGGCCACGTGACCGATGAAGTCACGTGACCCAAAAAGGTCAACGTCGCAGGGCCGGATTTAAGGGGGGGGGGTGGGGG
>Ga0209367_1014068_pt1 | contig 10203 bp, 4 predicted proteins | sample WorMetLIZISLAND2_FD_187412 | JGI IMG/M metagenome (GOLD analysis project Ga0209367, IMG submission 187412) | Marine gutless worms symbiont microbial communities from Max Planck institute for Marine Microbiology, Germany - Olavius geniculatus... ...
CGGGGTGGACAGGCTCTTACACCTGCCCAGCGCTGAGGCCGTATCAGCTCGGCCCAATGCGCGTCCCCGAATGTAACCACAAGGTTACAGGTAGCGGCCATAAAGCCGTAACGGCTGTGAAGCCGTAGATAGACAGCTGTAAAGCTGTAAGTAAACGGCTATAAAGCCGTAGTCGGCTGTGAAGCCGAAACCAGCACAAGAGCACTGGTATCGTGTAGCAATATGCCTACACGAATTTGGTCAGCTCTTAGTTGCTCCTCGCCTCCAGATTTTAGAAATCTTTCGGGTCATCGGTGCTGAGCCCCACCACCACATCAAGGTGGCTGACCGCGGTGGGGACTGCTATGTCAGGTTCTTTATTAAAATATGGACTATCACAAAGTGGGATGTTTTTTTGAGACAGTGTAGAAAAAGAATAACGTATAAGCAAGAAAACTGGAAAACAATAAAAGGTTCACAGTAGAGCTGTCAAATTAACACATTAATTAACGCACTAATCCATTAATAAATTAACGTGCATTAAAAAAATTAACGCACGTTAAAATAATTAACGCACATATGTAAATTTATTTTAAATTACTAAATTCCGTAAAAACAAAAGTTTCAATATTCTGTTAAACTGCGGTTAATCGAATGAATTCAAGTAACTAAACTGTAGTTGCCATTCTATCACTAATGTAAATAAATAATTATTTTGACGATAGGCTAACAGATTTCTATGCTAACTATGACGACAGTTATTGTTGATTATACGTTTAAAATGTGTTAATATTTTACTTTCTATATTGTGCAGGTGGAGCCTCCCAAACGTCACGGGACCCGGGGTAGCTTATCCCCTACTCTCCCTATCGACAGGCCTGGGTGCGTTAATAACGCATTATTAATGCACGAAAAAAATTAATGCAGTGCGTTAATGCATTAAAAAATTTTTAACGCCTCGACAGCTCTAGTTCACAGCCAATCAAACACAACCATGCTGCAAACAAGCACGTCCATACACCACTGTTACTCTCTCTAGACTAGCCGGGCCGAGCTGCAGTATGCATCAGTCATGTGTCCCAGGACGCAGTGTCTTCGCCGCCAGCAAGCCTAAAGTCCACTAAGATCTGAATGCTAGATAAGAATTTTTACTGAGTAGATGATCTAAAGCACCAGTATATATCCTTTTGAAGCAATGGGCCAAATAACATGGGTCTTAAAATCACATGGTCAGACCAAAATACAGTATTATCATTAGTAATAACAAATAAACAACAGAAACAATCCACTACATAAATATTTCACAGAGCTCAGTGGTGTGTTCCTGCATGTCCAAACCAAAGAGCACAGTAACAAAGAGAGTAAATAAATAATTTGCACATACATATTTTTGGCGATTTCTCTTGGGCATTAAAAACCAGATAACAACACGTTGTGGGCCAGACGTGGCATGACATTGTACACTGATACTGGGCTAAAAAAACAAGAACAAAACACAGTAAATGTGAATGTGTGCTGTCACGTGATGATGCTAGTCACCTGATCAAAAACGAAACCAGTCCACCGTAAAGCGACGATGTGTACATGTTGCCAACACGTCTTGCAATCAGCAGATACGGCAACGTTTTCTGCTGATAAACCGTCTTGCTGGCTGTCATAAATGCCTGCTCAACACTCCGGTCAAAATACGTTTCTGCCAGTTTGGCTTCCCTGAAAAAACACCAAGAATAATGCAGTACTGGGGGTATGCTACTGACATACAATTACATTTCTGAGTGCAATACCAACATTACTTGGCCATCTGTTTTTTTGGCAGAAAATGGAGAACCGACTGGCATGCTGCACAATAATCGGCAATGCATATGTACGCAGTTAGATACAAAGTATATATGTCCTGAAATCAGTGGCACCAGTGAGTATTTAAAGCAACAATTGCTGAAAGAGATGTAGCCAAAAGAGCATGCATCATATAGGTGACTTATCAGGTTCTATATCACAGTTGACGGTGTAGTCATCGTTAACACATTCCGTTTGGTCAACATAGTTGCTCTACACCACGCCCAGTTACCACTCCCTGCTTGCCAAGGTAAAAATGGGACACATTCATCTGTGTCGCGAGGCAGGTAACACTGTGTTACAACTTACATGTAACACTGTGTAACATGCGCCAGATGACACTCCATCTGAGATGGGTTTCCTATAAACAGTTATAAACATCCTTTAACCCTTTAAATTGGAACACTAGTTACAAAGTAAAAATTCAGCAGAACACAGACATTATACCTGAATTTCTCAAGACCAGCAAACATGGTATCAAAGTCAGGATTTTCATCGGATAAGTAATCATTCAGCATGAGTCGTGCAACTGACTTCTGCACCAGCTTGCAGTACGGCGTGTGAAACAGAAATACATCAGCTGACTGTAATGTAAATGGAGCTTTCTGTCCTGTATTATACACAAAAGCACAAAACTTCACTTTTTTACTGGCAATAAAACAAAATAGGAGTAAACGGCTTATCTCTCTGTAGGACATGGCCTAACATGTTTCTTAGTAACTCTGTAAACGTAGATTGAGTAAACAAAAACCAAAAGCAGGTGCAGTAACCACATCGACAGCACTAGCTGGAAACTCGGTATGTATTTTTCCAGCTGCTTAGTGAAAAATTATGAATACACAGTAACAGTATCGCAGAAACAAGCCTTGTAAATGGCATGTTTAGCTCAAACAGTCTTGCCGGGATCTTGAACTCTGTCCTGTGACTCCTAAACCTGATTCCATAATGTAGTACTGACATAAGCTTGGCATAAATCCATTAATGCATATCACGGACGTCACTAAACTGCATCACAGTGCATGGAAAAAGTGAGTGACCAAGTAGGATTTAATGTCCTGCCCAACACAGTATAAGTCATTTCAGGTATGGCTTTTTCAAGCAATGCACACAAACACATGACAGTGAAGGAAAAAGTTTAACCTTTACAGAAAAAAACCCTCAAAATCAACCTAAGCCTAAAATTGTAAGAACTGTATTATAAGCGTGCATATGTAAACAGTAATGACAGTTCTAATAATCTTCGCTCTTCTCCTGCAGACAGTCATTAAAAAAGTCACGGAAAATCACAAACACTCAAACACAAGGACAGACGGGACGAAAATATATCACCTTTGGCACTCATCTAACAGTGGTGTAGGCCAATGACTTGCAACATTACCCAAATTAGGAATTGCGTGCATTAGCCATGAACCTAAACCTGGTTTCAACTTTCGAAGCACAATCACCAGTGTAATAAGGACAGACCATATACACCGTGTCTCAAAAAAAACCAGTCTTGTCATAACTTCATCAAATTAAAACCAACTTTAATAATTTTTTTGGCACAAAGATGGCCAAAACAATAGAATTATGTAAGGTGAACTCATTTACCACATCACCTATTTTATGTCAACACTTTACCACGTGAAACACAGATGCTCCAAATTGTTACATTATGCAGTGGTTATTTGTATCGGATTGCTTACCTATGCATCATCAGTTCAACAGAGGGTGCCATGTGGTTTAATAATTTGTGGTATTAAATATTTTATTGTAAAAACAGCAGAAAACAATATAACGGATTGATGAGCGTAAAACACATCTAATCGATAAATGAATGCTGTTTGATCAGGTCTGTCGTTTGTTAATTTCGCTATGAGCCAGTAGCGTTGCATCTAAGCCATTGTCTTTACAATGCAAGGCCCACTTTGGAAAAAAAAATTCTGATGATTTGCAAGTGAGTTGTTATAGAAACTTATACATTTACTAAATAATTTACATTGAGATTTATTTTGTGCTTAATTAAGTCATTACAGCGTTTACTTGGAAAATAACTCAGCATTATGCAACAATTTGGAACATCTATGTTTCACACAGTAGTGCATTGACATAAATTAGGTAAAATGGAAAATGAGTGCACACTGCCTAATTTCATCGCTTTGGCCATCTTCTTGCCAAAGATTATCAAATTTAGTGAACGTTTGACAAAGTTATGACAAAAACAGTTCTGACTGCTTTTTCTGAGACACGGTGTATGTACGTTATCATACAAAACACAGTCAATATCAGAGCTACCACTGCAACGAATACAAGCTGCAACATGACCATTATGACTACAATTAACATATACATGTGCACACGTCAATAACAACAGCTCAAAGGCCAGCACTCACTCACCTAATTCAGTCGCAGCATTTGCTTTCTGTCTGAATGCCCGGTAGCACCGGTCGAGTGCACGCAGATAGCACTCAACAGTCAGCTTCCCATCAACAACAGGATACTCAGACAGCAGATCAGGCTTGTAGAAGTCATACGCATGCTCCACATGGGTGCCTCGTAAGCCTAGCAACAACATGCATGATTATACCCACCTACGTGAACGAATAGGAAATGATCAATGCCAGACATCAGATACCATCAGATGTATTGTACGTAATATGTAGACCTATTAACAGTGCATGTTTCCTAATCATAAGCAGTTTATCGAGAGATTTAAAAGCTGCAGGATGTTATTTAAAACCTCATGATGGATAAACTTTTGTAGAAACTGTAATTTGTGTTGACTGTTTCTGAGGCTAAACAAGAAATCTGAGCTAACGCTCACGAGACATGCGAGAGCGTATAGCAGTTCCTGTTCGCAAATAATCTTGGTCCATCTTCATCCGTCTTGTCGCAGTTCACTCCTCTGCAGCGGAACATCGCAAAAAAACTCACTAAAACCCCTTTTTTGGGGGTACAAGGTCATTCAAGGTCACCGATATTGGCATTCCTAAAAAGCTCGTCGCCAGTGCTTGTTATATTAAGCAGCATGTCTGTGCCTATCTGCAACCATTTTCACACTAGACAAGCCAACAGTGAATAAATAACCACTTTTTTAGAGGTGTACCCCTCTTTGACACTCATGTGCGCAAACTTCCTTGAACTCAGAGGGTCCGGACTTGGACTGCTAAATCTACATTTAATGTTGAAAATTTTGTATGCAGGTTGTCTTGGTCTATCTCCAGCCATTTCGACGCAATTCACTTTTGAAATGTGTGTCGCAGCCCAAAATCGCAAAAAAATTCACTAAAACCCCCTATTTTGAGGGTTCAAGGTCATTCAAGGTCAGTGATGTTGACATTCCTAACAAGCTCATCGCCAGTGCTTTATGGTAAGCAGCATGTCTGTGTCTATCCGCAACCATTTTCACGTTAAATGAGCCAATAACGGTAGAGTAATGCTATTTTAAGGGGGGTGCTCCTCTTTCGTCCTCTCATTCGTGGGGACCCCCTTCACCCAGTGGCATAAAATTTTGTCACAAAAAAGTAGAGACAATAGGCTATCACACGGTGGAAACCCTAACTCTCTATCTCATCTGGTTTTGGATTGGTACCAGGTCGTGACAGATGGACGGACAGACAAACAGAGAGACGAACGGACAGAATTACCGTAGCTAATACGTGCTATAGTTATGCTAGCTCTCACGCGTAAAAACTGTCCTGAAATAAGGAAGCTCTTCATGAAGCATACTCAGTCAACTGAGTTCCAAATGACAACAGACTAGTGAAATCAATTTATGAAACTAAATAACGACAAGTTAACAAAGACTGAAACAATACAACATTACATGCCCGAGTAACTCAACTCATAACTGCAACTACACCACAAATGATTAATATTACTGACGTTAGTCTGCACAAATAAATAGTTTACATGCTTACAAATTTAACTTGTTTAATTTAAGACTGAAGCACCAAACAGAAAATACTGCCATAAATAAGACATTCAGAAGCAAACCAAAAAAATAGTTTATTTTAAATAACATCCAATTAATACGCAGAAGTCAGGACCTCAATCTAACACGAGGACCTTGACAACGTTTACAAAAAGGTGCAAACTACCGAAAGCATAGACAGAGAAACAAAAAAAACAACATGAGTAAGCATGATAATAGAATATAAAGATATGACTAATGAAAATCATCATTAAAAATGAATGCCATGATCAGACCTCGTTCAATGCACAGAGCTGCATTTGGTCCTACAAGCATGGCCACTGCACCAGCTCCACCAGTTGGCCTCGCATTACCAGTAGCATAGACAGCTATGTCGGCAGCAACTGCGATGGCATATCGACCTAAAATTAAGCAACCAGTGTATTCTACACTGGAAAGCTTTCAGGTGGTAAATACAACAATCACTTATCACTATTACTGAACAACAGAAACACCAAACAGAACAGAACCACATAGCATAAATATAAGACAAGTATTCAACTTCCACTGTGCTGTAACTTCCGCTAGTTTTCATGAAAATAAGGACAATGAGAGGTTTGACAGCATTTCTAGTAGTACACCTAACAGCTCAACAAATCACACAAATTTTCAATGACATGTTACATTAATGATTAAGACAGAGCATGATATAATGTTTGTTCTTTCAAACAGTATGAACAAAATAAATGAAAAGAACATATGAACAAACTGCAGAGAAATTTTTTTTACCATCCCAGGAACTAGACTCAATCCAGTTGATAGAATTGAACAAGGCAGAAGTTCCTCCATAGCAGGCATTTGTTGTATCAACACCCTCAACATCAGTATTGTCCGAGTCGGCAAACAGCTGCATCAGAACTGACTTCACACTCTTGGACTTATCAATGATCGTTTCTGTGCCGACTTCTAGTCGCCCAATATCTGAGTACGAGATGCCTTGCCTTTCTACTAACCGTTGGACTACGGTCAGACACAGCGAGTTAATGTCTTCTCGATCTGTGCAGAAGCCCATCTCTGACTGACCGAGACCGATCGTGTACTTGCCCTGAGATATGCCATCAAACACCTCCAGTTCTGACTGGTCAACATACTGGAATGGAAAGTAGATTTCTATTGCAATGATACCAACATCAGTTGGCCATCTGTCCTTTTTCACAGAGAATGGAGGGCCCGGCATACTGATCTGCAAAGATAATCATCAATCAGATGAGTAGTCAGTACACGGTAGCAATTTTGCAAAGTACCAAATGCATTTCAATAATCGATTTTACAAGCTCTTAGATACAGAGCTCAGCATCAGGTATGTGGTGGTTAGATGCGTCTTATTATGCAGTACTAGGTTACCTGTACATTCAACTAAGAACTTATGCTACATTTTAGAATCAAAACATTGAAAAAAAATGCAAGACACTTCAGACCCACAAACACTGTCCAATGGACATTTCGGGCCCAGCATCAGATCAAGGATCAATACAATTTGTAAGGTAAGACAGATCTAAATAAATGTTGTGGGGCGGATCTGCAGTAAAAAGGTGGCACTAAATACCGAAAACTACTGAAAACGTTTTCAATCGTCAAGGGATACCGAAAAACTATACCTAACCCTAACACTAAACCAAAAAGGTCAGTGCTAGCGGTAGATCAAAGATCTCGCACTAATGAGCTGAAAATTACTAGCGATAGATCGCCATTTACCTAATTACATCTATCTCGTTGTTAATGTAAGAATGCAGCCACATTTCTTCTTCACTGCATTGCTAAGACTGTGGTTGGAACTGAAATGTTATAAATTACCAAGCATTAAATAAAACTTATTCAGAAGCACTATATATAGTTCTAAGTCCGTATTACAAAAAAACAGCTTTGGCTTGAGATGGACTCTGATATAATATTAAATAAGCCTGATTTAAGTGTGTGACAGGGTCGTGGCATGGTTTATAGACCTTCTGTGTCTATCAGGAACATAAGTTCTACCATCTTCCCAATATTGTATCTACCCGATCTACCTCTAGCAATTTTCCAGTGCTAACAGCAAGATCGCCGATCTACCGCTAGAATTATTGAACCAAAAAATCCTAACTTTAACAGGCTAACACCGTAACCAAAAACTACCGAATTCAGTATTTAGAGCTACCGGCAAATGACGCTAATCTTAACCCTAGCAACAAACACTAACCATAAATAGATCCTCACATCAGCCGGACGATCCACCCCACAAATTGTAAAAACACTTTAATGCATCAAATGTTGACACTGGACTATACTGGACCACTGACCAGTGGCAAAGACAGTGTTAATAGATCGCATGTACAGACACATGGCGGACAACATCTGCAGACGCCATGCCTCACACTTAATAAACACCAATGTTGGCTTTATGTAGTTAGTATTTACACAGGCCTACATAATGACCATAGACCTGGGAGTCACTGAGGTACAGAAACCTGACCCGACTTGAGGCTAAAATGACCCCAAGTCGACGGCGGTCGACTTGAGCACATCCGACTCGACTTGACTTGACAACGACATGTCGACTTCAGTCGACTTCAAACGACTTGGGACGTTCAAGTTGTGATGAACTTGCGTGAACACTGTACATACAGGGTGGGGCAAAAAATGGCACCATTTTTGTACGTCTTACAACTTCACTAAATATTAACAGATTTTTGAAATTCTTTTACTGTCAGAATCAGAAGACAATTTGCAATAAAGCTATTACTATAGATCTCACCACAACTAAAGTGTGTCACTACACTACCTTGTGAAATGTCAGTGACTTAAGGATAACAATTAAAAACAAGACGACTTTTGTTGCAATTATTGTCTAAAAAATTACATCTCACAGTTTTCACATCAAAATGTCTCCGCCTTGCTGCTGGACGACGCATCCAACCGGCGACGCCACTGACCAATGGCGCGATCAACCAAACGCTCAGGCACTTTTCCTCCCTCAGCGACAATGGCCTTCTTTAGCTGGTTGATCGTCGTGAATCGTCAACACTGATAGGCCATCTGTTGAAGGTAATCCCGAACAGCATAATCGACCGGATTTAAATCCGGTTTGTTTGGGGGGCACATGCCAGGCTTCATCAATGTTGATCACGTAACTAACTGGTCAGTGGCGTCGCCGGCTTGAGTGCACCATCTGACATTTCACGAGGTAGTGCAGCGACACACTTGAAGTGTGGTGGTATCTACAATGGCAGTTTCATTAATTGTTTTCTGATTTTGACAGTAAAAGAATTTTTAAGATCGGTTAATATTTGGTGAAGTTATAAGGCATAGTAGGTCTACAATAAATGGTGTCATTTTAGCCCACCCTGTATACTGTACGCTAGTCATAGTGTTTTTTTCTTTCGGCGGACGTCTCTGTTATTGTCATTTCTTAAGAAAAATTTGCACAGACAGTTAAAACTGTGTGTAATGTGACTGTTTTGACATGCTACAGCTATGCTGCACGGCACCTTTGGCATTGTTGTCGTCCGTCCGTCTGTCGTCCGGCCGTCTGTACGTCTGTAACGGGTGTAGGCCTATTGTGGCCAGTGTTTGAATTGCCAGAGGGTTGGGGGGTTCAACCCCAACTGTTTTCTTAACCCCCTAACACACTCTCAAATTAAACCTATGTTCTGGGGGTCAGCTATATGCTTTATATATAGGATTTATATCACAATTATGGTCGGGTTCTGACAGTTGATAACTTCGACCCCCAGCTAATTTTTTTTGCAATCCAAACACTGATTGTGGCTAACCGTTAAGGCTTGTGGAAAGAAACCTTTGCACTAATAAGTAGCCATGTGACTTAAACCTAGGCATGCACAATTTCAGCGATCTAGTGGAAAGGGAACAACTACATGGAAACTACGTCATTCACAGTTCTGTTTACCTTAATCGGTAGGCCTATATGCTTGTATTATAGTAACCGTATCATAAAATAAAGGTAAGCTTACAAATGGTTGAAATGGCCTTATTTGCCTGAGCTCATTGATAGCCGCGTATGAGAAAACTGCTAGGTGCAAGATTACTGATTAAGTCGACTTGAGAAGTCGACTTGAAATGACTTGTAATGAGACCGACGGCGCCAGAAAATTTCGACGGTGACGCTGCTACAGACCGACTTGACCCGACTTGGAAGGCCCAAGTCGACTTGAGTCGACTTTATCGACCCGACTCCCAGGTCTAAATGACCATCACCACCACCTGCAGGGACGAATGATAGATCACAGCCTGATTTCTATAATAATAATATAATAATAATCTGACTTGTAAAGCGCCAGTATGTGCTAAAAAAGACTTCAGTGGCGCTGGCGGATAGAACTAGTCGCTGAGGTTAAATGTCTGACGGAAAATGTGTGTCTTCAACCTGGATTTAAACACAGTCAGTGAACAGCTACTTGTAACATCAATGGCTAGAGAGTTCCAAACGGTGGGTGCTGTGC
>Ga0209367_1014069_pt1 | contig 10201 bp, 6 predicted proteins | sample WorMetLIZISLAND2_FD_187412 | JGI IMG/M metagenome (GOLD analysis project Ga0209367, IMG submission 187412) | Marine gutless worms symbiont microbial communities from Max Planck institute for Marine Microbiology, Germany - Olavius geniculatus... ...
GTTGGGTGCAGTAGCGTCAGGAATCGCCCCCCCCCTAAAAAAAAAATTTCAACTAAAGCGAAATCGCTGCAATTCAAGAACCAGAACTGCGGGCTTCGGTTCTCTAAGCTTCGCAGCTGCTGTTCTATTAACATAGAACAGTTTGCCGCCAGAGCTCAAGAACACGTCACTGACAATTGTACAGTTCAACACTACCAGCTAAAGACGGAGATGGACAAATATGTTTCTGTACGTGCAGTTACTATGCATCAGTGCAGCCATCACAATTTTGTTATTAGACTGCCTGAAATGCAAATATTGTTACAGTATGAACTAAACTAAACGTGTCCCCGTACGTGAATCAGATGAATGTCTGAATGACGTCACATGGACACGGGTGCTATATACTCGTCAGTCACCGTTCAGTGAACACAAGTGCGTGATGCATCCACCAAAACAGCACGACTCGTTCAAGACGTCTGACTGCGCTCTATTAATCTAGGCCTATGCGTATGAAGGCTAATACGTAGCATTATATCAGCTGTCATGTCCTCTTGTTGACAGCCTGTCGACTGCATATTAGCAGCATAAGACCTAGACTTCTCTCAGAACGAACGCAGGCCTACCAGATACAAGTGCGATCCGGTGCAGTACAGGCTTAGTTCACATTCAATAGCTAAGGACTTCTTTTAAAGGCGCGTACAGAGCGACGTAACTAAACTAAACTGAACACGGTTTGGGCGCGCTGGTCATTGGCTGACGCGTACGTAAGCGTTGCCCAACCAGTTCGTCAAAAACTATGTACAATTTAGTTCGGTTCAGTTACGTCGCTCCGTACGCGCCGAGTCGCATATCTTTTCTGCCCATTAAGGCTGGTAGGCCTACCTTGTTAGTTTAGAATCAAAGACAACGTCCACAAACGTATTTACCGACACACACGCATCAAAATAGCACAGATGTTGGCACGACGTGTATGCAGCCGTCCGCATAGTTAATGAGGGTCACAGGCGCACACAGAAAACTAGGTCTAACAATGACGGGCAGCTCCGACATCGCATATTACACGTATGCGAGATCTCGATTGCAGACACGCATCATTTTTCTGGAAGCTTTTGACGTCCGATGATTTCTACCTTTGACATATTGAGCTGAAAATATGTGCTAAAAATCGGTACACGTAACCACTGCCCCGGGAAACAGTCGAGCCAATTTTGGAGTGATTTTGGTCACATTTTCAAGTTAGGAACCGGTGTGAGACATTACGGACACACGGACGGACTGAGACCCATAATGCGGTTTGTTAGGATGGCCGCGGAATATCGATAGAGTAGCGCCGTACAAACCGAGCAGTTCGGACTGCAGCTGGTGGATGCGTTGTATCGCCATCTCGATGATTTCGGTCTTCTTGACTCGGCCCTGTCCGGCGGCGGCATGTTTCGTCAAAGTTCGTTGGTTGTCTGGCTGTCCTGCGAGCAGACTGGCCAGGTCTGCCAGACTGTTGTTGATGCGGTCACGTCGACGCTTTTCAATGACGCGATGAGCCTGCGAGTCCTGCGGCAACAACGACAGCCACACCGACCGTTTTTGACGCGTTACAGCTGTGCTCTATAGTAGAACATCTATGGCACGATGTGTCATTTGTCTCTCTGACTGTAACGGATGTATTGTGGCTAAACCGTATATCGTATATAAGGCGTTGGCAATGGTACCGTTGGATAGAACGATAACGAGTTCCTATATAGGCTGCCAATAGCAACTGTATCTCTAACTGCAGCGGTTTTGCCGCAATTTTAAATGCAAAGTTTTTGCCTGCAGCCGTCACCCACGTGCGCTGAATTATTGCATCGTACTGTAACGTTTATCGTAGCGTTTGATATAGCAGCGTCACTCTGGGAAATCGCTTTCTTTCCGCGACTGGAAGTCAGAGGCTTGCCTTCTAATATATAGGCGGTACGGTCGGCCAACACAAGCCGACAGCCAAGCTTTTTGTTGTGGATATGACGTACCAACCGATTTGTGTCACTGACTTTGTCATGCCCCCTCAACGCTGAACATTTGCACGATTTTTCTTCCGGAAACATCAAAATTTGTGGATTTTAAATCATTGTATTGTATTGTATTGTATCAGTTAACAAAGTGTTTCTGGGTGATTGGCACTAGACTGTCCTGGTCCTTTTCTTAAGCAATTTCTAAACCCGCCACTGTATTAGATTAACGTGCTGTACAACGAGCTGCACGACAAATCTACAACATTCTGCTTTTTGTACGTACGACTTGCTTTCCAACAGATCGCCAGGAAACTGAAGTAGGCCTACTGATAGTGGATTTTAAAACTATAGGCCGGTTTTGGTTTTATAAGGCCATGCGATACAAGGCCAAACGGAAAATAAACCTCTATTATGGCAAAAACTCATATTTATTTATTTATTTAATAAACCAAGCGCAAAAACAAACGCATATGCAGTAGTAACTGAACCAATACCAGTACGAATGACATTAAAATAAAATTTTAAAAAGTTTACTAAAGATAACGTAGAAAAACCAGTAGTGAGAGTAACGCAAAATAAAGGGAATAATAGCTGTGACACAACCTCCGCTACCATTGAACCCCCCTCCACTGGCGAAACATGAGATTTCAAAAGCAGATGAAACCAGCATCGGCTGCAGCTTTGGCTGAATATCCGACAAAAACACAAGGTCGCAATCCCTTCTACGATAGACTTTGTCTCAAGGGGGTTTTGTCGTTGGGTCTTGTATTTTATAACGCGACTAGGCGGATAATTCCCGCCTTCTGTGACAATAATAATACATGTGCATCAAAGTAAATATTCAGAATCTGTTGGACTATTATACTGACCATGAGTGAACGAGATCGTTTCATCGTCAGATTGACGCCTTCGACGCCACCACTCAGTGTCACTGGCTTGCTACCGTCACCACTGTTAGTACACGTCCACATACACTCTCACTCGATCACATTTAGACGTACAACTAATTACGCACAAAAGAAAATAACTGAAGCCATTATACGTAAGGTATATTAGCATTTGGATCTTATTTACTTACTACTCATAACACATTTCTTACACACACACACACGCACAACTGTTTCTTTGATGAAATTTCACCAAATTGAAGTGTCGTAAAGATTTGGAAAGATAAGAGCATTTTGACGGTATATCTAATTAAGATTTAATTTGTACAGTGCCATTACTGTCCAGTATGGTGTACTTCCGATACTGGCACTTATTTTAGAACTGGCACGTCCTACCAGCGGTTCTTGATGTCACAATTTTGCAGTTGTTTTGTGAATTGCTACGTACCATCTATACTTTTCTAGAGCTCAAAACGGGTTGACTGAAAATGGCGGACCTGAATTTGACAGACATGAAATTGACGAACCTGAAAATGAAGGATTAATTGTCCAGGCAAGAAATTGACGGACATGAAATTGGTGGACAAAATGTATATCGTTTGAAATTAGATTAAATTGCAATTATTTTTTGAAAGAACAACATAACACACGTCAGAGCAACAAGATAAGTTGTATAATGTTATAGATTTATTCAAGATGCAACTACAAAAAATTAACTACAAATTAGCAATTATGTCATTGCAACTTGCAGAATATTACTATAAAATGTCTCTTTGCAACAGCTGTTCAAAGTTATCCATCACAGCATTATACCTCAAGTTAACAAAACCTTGATCACAAATGTCTCTCTGCAACTACTGCTAACAATATGAAGTTTAGTCCCTCTGAAACAACGGCTAACGTGATCAAAATTAGTATACTCTCTCGATCTGAAAAAAGACTGATGCAGTTTTAAATTCATCTTCACTTTAACCTGATATAAACGCAGTCGTTGATCTGAAATCTACTCGCCTACAGGTCAGGACAATTTTATGCCCGGACATTTGGTCCGTCTATTTCATGTCCGTCAAATTCATGCCTGGACATTTCGATGGTCCTTCGTTTTCAGGTCCGTCATTTTCAGCGCCCCCCTCAAAACACACCAAGACTTGCTTTTGGCCGGGGCTTCGCACTAGACCCCGCTGTAGGACCTCACGACACTCCCTCAAATCTCGTAATCGGTTGGACAAAAAAATAATTACTTCCTTCTCATTACCGCCCTCTTGATCGGATCAACGCTTTTGCCGTCTCAATATAGGCCTAGGCACCTCGATTGATAGTACCACCACGGTTTTCTCCAAACTATAAGCACTGCGTTTATACTATTATACTTTTCGCTGTAATGTAATACCCCGTTTACACGATGAAGCAAACATGCAGCACACTTAGAGCACAGGTGGTGCATGTGTATTTTGAATACGTTTGCTTCATGTTTGCTTCACGTATGCTTTCTCGTGTAAACGAGGTATAAATGAGACTGTACTACAATGGAAGGCGCTCTCTATTAACAAGGTCACATCAAAGTATCATTCTCAGTCACCAGTCTAACAGTAAGTTACAGTTAGTGCAGAGATGACGTACTGTCGTGGATCCGTGGTGCTTATTCTACTGGTGTGAACGTCAGCGTCGACGTGTCCGTGATGTGCAGCCGCCGGCAACGAGTCTCTTCTATATACGAATAATCAGCACAACACACAAAGCGTATAATTATGCAGTATCGGCTAGGGAAATAGGCTTACTTACTGTGTAGCCGCATTGCAGGTCTTGCCTGTCCGCCCGTCCGTGCGTCTGTCTGTCTGTCGCGAACGGGCTTCTAACTCGAAAACAAAAAGACGGAAAAAACCAAAATTGGTGTGCTAATTTCTAGTTTAACGGCTAATTAGCAACACGTATGGTACTAACATACGGAGAAGACCAGTAATGTGCTCTATTAGGACGGCCGCATAATAAGCCATGCACTTTGTCACGTGCATAATTAAAGCTTAGTGCGTCACGGCGTCTATAGGTGGGCATAGGAGTTAACTTCAATCTCACGCGACCTTGATTTGTGACATATGGCCGCCGGCCAGCGGCATGTTTGCTACATTGATAAATACTCTCCTTTCATCTCTTTCCCCCTTCTCCCCATCCCTCTCCTCACACGTTGTCTGTCTGACCTCACACAGGGGCCTCACCCCTGCAGTAGTGATGCACATGGAGACTGAAAACCAAAACTGTTCGTATATAAACACGAAAATCAGCTCATGTTCAGTCAAAGATTATAGGCTAATTGCACCCAAGAAACCGGACGACCGACCATGACTGTGATCCTTGACCGTGTGCTGCAACTCACCAGCGCACGGCGTCAAACTCCGCCTTTCTTAGCCTGAAACTACCAGTGTTGTTAACAAGTACTTGACCTTCAAGGCCAAGGCCAAGGACTTGGCCTTCAAGGCCAAGGCCAAGGACAACAACACTGGAAACCACTGCGTCGGGTTGCAATGGAACCCTGCAGAACCATCTGATCAGAGTCAGACAGGACTCATGATGGACTCGACACATAGATTTGCAGTGACAGTACAGACTACTTGGAGCCGGTTTGAAGTAGAGCTGTGCGCCGATGACTTGAGGGTCGGCGGCGGCGTTTGGTCGGATAGAGTCATCAGTTTTTAGAGTATTTTGTTGCATTGTTTTATTTCAATTAATTAATACAAAACAAAAAGCACGCAGTGGATGCAATTTAAAAAGCAACATCCACAGTAAGCGGCGGCATTTGCGATGTTATTTTCATAAAGTGTTCAGAACCCAAGTAGGCCTATCCGCAGCCATAAGCTTCTCCTAAGCATCCTATCTGCTTTGCGGGACCCAAAACACAAGCTGCTAGTCGGGTTAGTTATACCGTGGATGCTCACCTCTAGAGACCTTAGCTGCGGAGCTGCCACTCGCTGGACATTGGACTGAATCACCGACGTTTTGTAAAGTAGCCTACATCAACCGACCAGTACTCAGTCTAGAGCTCAGCAAGCACTGGCTCGTACCGGTCGCGTGACGACGTCACGTGACATGAGATCTGTCACAGGACGAACAATTGTGAGAGAGCCAATCAGCACGTGTGTTTGTGTTGGCCTTCAATTGACGTCATCAGTGAATTTGACCGAAATCACGTGAGCAGTCGAAGCGCCTCAAAGCATAGGCCCAGTCTGTCCGGCGCCAATCGAACCTACAACTACGCAATACGAGTATGACCTGCTGTACCGAAGTGCATGAACTTCTGTAGAAGCCGCACCAGCACGCAGCAGAATACAGCTGCGAAGAAGCTAACAAATTGAGTGGGCGGTGAAGGTCATTTGCTTGTTACCTACTCTACTGTTTTTTCGATATTATGCGGCCATCGTACTAGGCCACATTATGAATCTCCCCCCTCCCTCACCGTCCGTCTGCCTGTCCAGTTGTGGCTCCAAACTCGAAAGAAAAAGACGTAGAAAACCCTAAATTTGTTACTGTATGAACGTTTTGCACGGCAGGGGTAACCGGTGTGCAAATTATCTGATCAAAGGACCAAAAATTCAAAGTCAAAACTATCACAATTTATTAGTCATCACAGCAACTACGCAGAAGACAACAATTTTATCAAACGAAAGTACAATGTCGACAAGACATCAGGCAAGGCGAATAGCCTTCAGAAGTAGATGTCCCCAACAAAAATAACAAAAAATGTTCACTACAGAAACCAATGCATGTCGAGCTTAACTTCGTTACGTACTTGATTTACGCGGCTTTTTCGACTTTCTGCTGCGGTCCCGCATTTTGCTCGTTTCAGTTCATTTTAAAATAGTTTTAGTTCTTTCAGTTTACGTGCTAGTCAGTTCTCGACATCACGATTACATCAGTTATCAGTCATGCCATTTCTTGGCTTGGTAAATCGGCAATTCAGGTGTTGAGTACGTTGTATGTGTGAACAGAATAATTGACGACACGACTTAACTGTTGGCGACAGTCGGCGACAGCGGTGTAGCGGCGGCAATTCGATTTCACACCTAAGACACCGAGGCAACTCAATTCAGGCAGTTTCGTTAATGTATAGCCTATATATAAGTACGCGATACCTGGCAGTCTCATTCCACATGATCCAAGACGATGCCGAAACTTTCACATGTAGCAGCTAGCTAGTAGCTGCTACGCTGTAGGCTATACAGAGAACAGTGGCCGGTTGCTCTTCCTGCTTTCAGTCGAGCGACACCGTTCAAATAACATTCACACCCAGGTGATAGCTAGACCCCGTCGTTAATCTGTCGTTGTTGTTGTCAAGTTGTCTGTTCGCGGCGACTATACGCGCAAAGTTTACTACCTATAGGGCCAAAACCACTAAACAACCCGCTGGCATCGATTGCCTAATAACGCCGGGCGTAATAGAGTGTTTACACGATCGATCAAAAATCGAGCAAACATCGAGCTGGCTCAAGCAGGCCTATTGGAACCCCGCCCCTGCCTCAAATGTAGACTGATTACGTGTTATATAGGCCTTCCAATTACAACCCGCCCGCCCTTCTAATTAGCATGCAAATTACCATAGAACGTCGAGCTAGCTGCTCGATGTTTGCTCGATCGTGTAAACACCCTATAAGTGAGGGATCTTTGGTTAATATTATTTCACTTAAATTATTTCACTTTTCTTTTCGGCGATTTTCTTCTAAATTTACTTACTCATCAAGTTGTACTACAGGGTTATTTCTGTCGCTCAAACTTCTTCGTCTAAAATTCTTCCTAGTAGTTTACGTAAATTGCTAGCTAGCCGTAAATTGTCCCTTAATTTCTTCCCTAAAATTCTTCCTTCAAATTCAGTGCGATCGGCCGCCAGTGGTATTACATCATATCCAGTTCTTACGATGGCCGATCCGGTCAGGAGTGATACATTAGCTAGAGTTCCTACATAAATCTAAAGCACGTGTCGCACTATACAATGTAGTTCATACTGATCCATTATCATTGTAGAGAACTATACTACTTTGCTATACTGCGCAGTAGCTTGCTTTTAGCAATGTTATTAGGCTATTAGGCCTATAGACCGACGATTAGGGCTGTAGACTTGACGTAAAGCAAAATCTTGCTTGTTTTGTGTTTTATTTGAAACTGTAAATTATGTACTACGTAGAAAATACAACGAAATTATTATCAGGAGTTAAACATAATACTTAATTTGTATTTTTTTGCTAGCTATAGAAACTATTGTAAAGTAAAACTGCACATAGACCTAACTGGTTTAAGCTTACACCAAATATGTTCTAAACACAATCATAACTGGCATTTTAGCGTTGATTTTTAGTAAAAACTGGGGAGCACGTGCCACGTTCATGCTCCGGAATAAAGTGTGAGCATATATGATAATGTTCACCTGACTGTCTCCCAACTGTATATAACTTCACAGATTGTAAATACAGTAAATGTAGGCAAAAATTGTGTCACAGCCGTGTCCAATGGACTGCTGGTTTTGATCGCCGTGCGATGAATTTTCTTGCGCGTCGACGGCGATCGACGCCATAGGGTTGTCGACAGTCGACACTCGCTAGGCCTATACTGTAGATCTACGTAGGCTATACTTCGTACCCTCTCACAAGGACAAGAACGATAGGCTGAACGCAGTGTAAAATTGGCGCTTAACTCAGGAACGGAAGATGTTCACATTTGGCTGTGATTATAATAATGCAAACATTTTCTGCAACAGATAGGCTAGTGCGATTTTATGGCCAATAGGTCACGGTCAGCCAAACAAGTAAAAACTGAAAAAGCACAACCCTTGAACTGTTTACTAATTACACTGCTTAACGTATCTTGTTGTTTTCCAGTAAACGAAACTGAACGAAAGGAAGAAAATAATTCAAAAACTACATTAAAGTGTTACCTAACGAGAACAAGAAATTTCAGCTAATGCTCACGAAACGCGCGAAAGCCTATAGCAGTTCCTATTCACAAATTGCCTTAGTCTATCTCCAGCCGTTTCATCGCAATTCACTCTTGAAGTGTGCGCCGCAGCCGAAGATTGCTAAAAATCAATAAAAACCCCTTATTTTGGGTGTTCAGGGTCATTCAAAGTCATCGATGTTGATACGTCTAGAAGCTTGTCACTAGTGCTTGTTGTGATAGGCAGCATGCCAATACCTATCTGCAACCGTTTCCACGAAAGACTGGTCAACAACGGTAAAATAACGACTTTTAAGGGGGTACCGCTCTTGATGCCCTTGTGCGCAGGTTTTCTTGAACCTCAAAAATTGAAACTTGAACCGTCGAAATCTATGTTCAATGCTGAAAATTTCGTTCGCAGCTTGTCTTTGTCTATCTCTATTTATTTCGGCACAATTCGCTTTTGAAATGTCTGTCGCAGCCCCAAAATCGTCAAGAATCCATAAAACCTTTATGTGAGTGTTCAAGGTCATCCAAGGTCATTGCTGTCGGTCCAATCGAAAGCCCGTGTACGACTTCATATAGTGATTAATAGTAACCTAGGCCTATATCTTGCACCGTTTCTGAGATACAACGACGTATTGGCTAAAAATCGTAAATTTTCCCTACCGCCTCTCATTTAGCGCCCTCGCTTAGTGTGACCCCTTTCTAATTTATGGAAAAGCTTTACGGATCCTAAAACTAGAGTCTTATAGGCAGCCGACCGTGAAGATTTGGTGATCCTAGGTTTCATGCGTAAAAAGCAACGCAGCCTGCAAAGATAAATGCGTAAGTGCGTTTTCACGACTACAGAGTTTTTTAAACAATGTGGTATTTCATCTTACGCTTATGTTTTCCAGTAGAGTTGAACGTGCGACAGCCGCCGAAAAAAACTAAGACCGAAAGTAAAAAGTCATCACGAAACTCTAAATAGCAGTCCACAACTAGAAAAAAGCACTGTCGAGTGACAGTACAATGTTATCTGCACATGCTGTTGTCTAGCTGATAAAAAGTGCGTCATGTCCTTAGTGGTCTGTGGAAGTACTGCTATATAACTATTTCCACAATTTTGGGACTGGCATAACCTGGAATAGCCCTGGAAATGGACCAGTTAAACAGCCGTGTAAGAGTGCTTCAAACTGAGTCTCTTAGCATCAAGCATATATCGAGTGGTCCACAGGCCTAGCAGTAGACCAACTTTCATACAGTCGAATATCAGCCAACTTTCAAAACTCTTCCACTAACCAAATTAGCGGTAATCTTTAACAAGAAATTTGAGCAAAGCTCACGAGACGCGCGAAAGCCTATAGCATTTCCAGTTCAGTAGTTATAGTTTCGAAAATCGCATATCACTTGGACTCGGCCCATCGGGACCATAATGCACATCGGCCA
>Ga0209367_1014070_pt1 | contig 10201 bp, 4 predicted proteins | sample WorMetLIZISLAND2_FD_187412 | JGI IMG/M metagenome (GOLD analysis project Ga0209367, IMG submission 187412) | Marine gutless worms symbiont microbial communities from Max Planck institute for Marine Microbiology, Germany - Olavius geniculatus... ...
GTGACGATCGGTTCAGGGGTTTTTGGTTGGCTGAGGGTCAAAGTTTGCATTTTCCCATATACTTTGAAGGTCGTCCTTACAACACTCACACTACCGTGTGAGTGTGATATGGCCGTTTGAAGTTCTTCCAGGAAGGTTCTTCCAGGAACAGGGGTCGGTCGTCGGTCGGTTCTCAATATTACACTGATCTCATATACACTGTACTTCGCTTCGCTATGCTAGGAACGTAGCGCGCGTTATTGGAAATTGTTAGCGCAGCACAAGTCGCAATGAACAAATAGTCGACAGACCTTGTTCTGCTTGAATTCGCCGACCGACATTTCAAACACTTGTGCGTTCGTCAGACCGATACCGGCAAAGGTCAAATAGTCTCGGAAAATCTAGGCAAAAAAACATCATCATCATCATCATCATCATCACCGTCATCGTTACAGCGGAGCTTTCATGTTCGTTTGCTTGCAATAAACTAGTGCCGGCATATTTTGCGGCCATCCGATGCCACTAAAAAACCTTTTTGCATCTAAAAATTGGCGCACCAGTTACTTCTGCCCTGGAGAACGTTTACATCAATTTTGTTTTTAATCCGCACCTTTTTCTTGTCCAGCTAGTCGCCAGTGTTATGGAACGGATAGACAGAGAGACAGACATACAGACGGACGGACGGACGGAGAAACAGGACCCGTAGTGCGGCGAGCCTAATTAGTGTAATAACACCGAGAACAATGAGATTGGACAGCGCTATCATTACTATGGATCATTACTATAGCTATTGGCTTATACAACTACCGAGATTGTCGCACAACGTAAAACAGCACAGATGATCTGCGGGAGTCTTAGCTGAAAAGACGTTTGAGATTGGTCAGCATTTCTAGTCATTGCTGTCGTGACATTTTAACCAAGAAAGATAGCACAAGCCAATGTCAGTTGTGGCTATGGGCGTTAACAATTTATGTGCTTCTATACAGGGTGGTCCAAAAATCGGATACCCAGTTTTATTTTTGGGATAAATTCGGTAATTCAGCACCGATTTTAACCATTCTTCCACTGTTACAAGCAGAAATTTATGGCGCGTAAACGTGAAGTTCTTCCACCCACCACACGTTTATTGTGTGACCACATTACCTAGCAAAACAAACACTGTCAAAGCTACAGTGGTCTTGGAGAACAGGCAACACATACAGATATCAGTTTCGTAGCATTCGCAGTAGTGCCTTGTGACGTCATTGTTACGTCATATTGTGTTTATTTACTTTGTTTACCAGTAATAATTTTTAGAATAAATCGTTTGATATGGGCAGAATAAACACCGACATTAGCAGTAGTGTTTGTTTTGCTAGGTAATGTGGTCACACAATAAAGGTGCGGTGGGCGGAAGAACTTCACATTTTTGTAACAGTGAAAGAATGGTTAAAATCGGTGCTGAATTACCGAAGTTATCCCAAAATAAAACTGGATATCCGTTTTTTTGGACCACCCTGTAGTTGCCGTCCCGATTTTTTCACTGGAACCGTCAAAAATATTGCATCCATAGTGCGTCTGTCATCTGCCACTCCATCGGTTTGACCGCAGCATGTAACGCATATTTTGACTGGGGTCCTGACTCTTTCCCAATTAAATGATGCTCATATTCATATATTCATTCATAATAATAGTGTGAGAATAGTTGACAAATTGCAACGATTTTACACAATATACAGTGATATACGGCGATGCCGCCTAAAAAATCTTTTTTGGACCACTATGAACCGTGTAGGCTACGAGAGATGAGCCTGATGGTGAGCAAATCTCGCGTAATCTCGCGTAATCACGTTTTCGTCCTGGTGCGTGAAGACGGCCGGGTTTCCTCCGACCATTTTGTTCATGATCTGAGCCACGCCGACCACCTCGTCCTCATGGTCGAGTATCGGCATGCACAGAATGCTCATCGTGTGGTAACCGGTCTTCTTGTCCACTATCTTGTTGAACCGCGGATCCTATCCACATAAACAGATTTATTTTGCACCAGAGTGAGCAGACTTAATGTGGCAACAGACCGATACCACCTGCATAGCCATAGGGAGACACTCGGGGCAGATGCCCCCCTCGGAGCCTACTCGGATATCTAAATAATGCCAAAATGCACCAAACACTTCATTTTTACCCACACAAAAAATCATAATTTTTTTTGTTGGGGGAAAAGGCTGTTCCCCTCCATAGAGTGCCCTCTGGTGGGGAAGTTTTTCCCTCCTCACACCCTATCCTTAAGTGCCCCCTACATCCAGATCTTGGTTGCGCCAATGACTGAGACATCGATAATCGATTAATCGCAAAGGGTAAAGAATAATGTTAAAGCAAAGGATTATGCGAAGTCAGTAAATGTAAATGTCCAGACCAATGCGTCGCTAGCCAAAAAGATGTCCCCTTGTTTCGTATGTATGAGTCTTGTAAACCCTTCGAAGTTTTTTAAATCTTGAAATGTAATGATGAAGTAAGCTAGAGGACGTCGTTTATAGTAGGAGCTCATTCTGCTGTCTCTAGAAATTAGCGACGCAAAGTGACTTATGGGGTGTTTACACGATCCAGCAAACGTCCAGCTAACTTCCAGCAAATGTATTCAAAATATGCGTGCTATTGCTGGACGTTTGCTGGGTCGTGTAAGCACCCTATTATATGGGCCTACACCCAGCCATATAGACCGTCAATACATTTACCGTCAATACATTCTCACCCGACCCGCGATTAACTTTTCTGGGTGATCGCGCATAATATGGCATGACTTCGTCAAAAAAGGTTACAGATAACTGAGTAAAACCTTGTAGTTTAACGTAGATTTCAACGCAGAATATGCACGTAAAATACCGCGTTAAATTTTTGTACTTTGAAAAATATATTTTCAAAACACGTCTGGGGGGGGGGGTAATTTTTTCGACTCACGTCGTAAACGTGAACAACTCGGAGACTTTAAAAAATAAAAAAATCATTGTAATGGCATCGACAAGACTATTCCAAGGTAGCAAAAATTGACCTGGTAGGCATCTTTAATGTTGATGGGGGTCTTGGTCAAAGCGACTGTGCCGACAATTCCGCTGCCGAACGCTACGGTGATGTTATTATTCTCCGTGTGCAGCGTATCTTCCAGGTTCGACACTTCAGTCACGTCGAACAGCTTCGAGACGAGATATTTGTTGTCTTTCGTTCCTCGCACGAGAAACAGGCTACCGCGATCACCGCTGATCTATGCCCAGCATAGCGCCAAGCCCAGCCAGCAATAACCGGCAAAAATCCGTAATAATCCACTTCGACAGCAGAACGTAACTTTCGAACATTTTAAACGACTACTGACGACGTTTAGATTCGTCTGAGGCCGCGCTGCAATGTTTCGCCGCCCGGTTAAGCCCAAATTCCATTACGCCAAATTCCATTATGGTTTGTGTCGGCGACTTTCATGATTTGCGTCTACGACTTTCCCCTCGGAGAAGTTTCGGTGAAAGTCGGCGTAATGGAATTTGGGCTTTACGATATTTAGTCGAGGCGGCATAAGTTATCGTTTTTATGGACCTGCTGCTGATGTCTGTTTTCAAAATGAGAGATCTCCGAGCTCTGTCGGCCAATCGCCGTAAAACTTTGCCACGTAGCCTATCGAAAAGTTGGTTCAATGTTACGATCTAGGTCTCAAAATTCAGAGAGGAGGGGCTCCCCAAAAATATTTGGGCTAAAAACGTGAAAAATTAGAGGCGATTTCGGACCATTTCAGACTTCGATCTCGAATATCTCCAGAACGGATCAACATTGTCAAAAATCAGAAAGATGGGTGAATGACGTATGACAACCCCAACCCGCGTTCGATGAAGCAAATTTTGTGAACTTTAGTCCACTAACAACAAAGTTGAGATGTGGAATCTGGTCTACCCACGTGACACACCAGGCACTGCAATGTAAAAGTGAACTTTCAACTTAGCTAACAAGTATGTAAGTGACTGTAGTAAGTGTCGTGCGTACTTAGGCGGACGGCCGCACATGACGGGATTGAGCATACGCACGAGTGTGATGACGTTGACGAGAATCTTGTGACAGAGAACGTTAACGTCCAGTTCGCTGGCGATGTCACGTATCAGCTCCATGAACATGTCTTTGTGCGACATCTTGAGCAGTTCGTTCTTCGACTTGCGAACGGACGACGAACGCTTGGACGAACCGCGCATGAACTGCATGCATCGTACAGTAGCAGGTCAATTCAGCCTCTCCGTGGAATGGGAAATGAGTAGTAGCTTACTTGCTACGGGATGAAGGCCTAGTGCAGTTGATTGGGGCAGTGGTATGTCTGCTAGCTGCAAACCGCGGGTCCATTTGTTCGCTGACGCGGGCAATGGATGACCGCATAGTGCGCTCCGGTATTATTAGCTCATGCCAATCAGCTGCCACTTCCGAGATTGTAAAAGCGTTTCTGATCTTTAGTCATGTAAGAAGCGCTACAGCAAGTACCGGACTTTACCTTTTTTACCTTATCAACACATTGTGACATTGTATAGGCTTACAAGGTAAACAAGAAATTTGAGCTAATGCTCACCAGACGCGCGAAAGCTTATAGCAGTTCTGGTTCAGTAGTTTAGTAGTTTAGCTGAAAATTGGGGTGTTCACGCTAAGTTAGTATACAAATACTAAATTCTCTATCTGGATCGCATAACGATAGTAGCGTGGCGCCACCTTGTGAATGATATAGACTTGTGTCGCAGCCCGAAATCGCCAAAAAATCCATAAAACCCCCTATTTTGGCGTACAAGGTCATTCAAGGTCATTGAATTCGGCGATATCGAAAGCCAATGTACGACTTCTTATTAGTGATTAATAGTAACCTAGGCCCTATCTCGCACCGTTACTGAGATACAGCGACTCATCGGCCAAAAATCGCAAATTTTGCCCACCCCTCTCTTTAGCGCCCTCATTCAGGGTAACTCCCTTCGAATTTATGGAAAAGCTTTACGGTTCCTGAAACTAGAGTCTTCCAGGCAGCTGTCGGTGAAGATTTGATGATCCTAGCTTGCAACGTTTTTGACTGATTCACTCGTGTGTCAGACAGACGGACAGACAGACAGAATTGCGATGGCTAAAACGCGCTGAAAGCAGTCGCTGCTTTCGCGCGTAAAAATAAAAAAAACACATTTCGACAACCGCTACTATAACTAATCAATGTGTTAAAATTGTTGCAGTCCGACAATTCTTCATAGCCTACAGTACATTAGCATCGAAGAAAATGCACGGATCCAAGTTTTTAAGACACGTACGTGCTTTATTACGAGTGTTAAGCTACGCGATCGATATGTCATGTCTACCGTTAGTATTTTTGCTAGCGTATCAGTACAAAGCAGCCCAAAATGGCACAATTTTTACGCTTTAATTTTGCCAAATACTAACCGACTTTCGAACTTATTTTACTGTCGTAATCAGGAGAAAATTTGCACCAATACGTGTAGTATTATTAAAGATTTCACCACACCTCTAGTGTGTCGCTACACTACCTTGTGAAATGCCACTCTCTTAAAAGCAACAAAACGACTTCTGTAGCAATGCATTTTAAAAAATTAACAACACATCCTGTAGTTTTTACACCAAACGTTTAATGAGTCCGCTTTGCTGCTATACAGGGTGGGCCAAAAAAACTGGCACAATGTTTTTATACGCCAATAACTTTATCAAATATTAATCGATTTTCATAATTCTTTCGCTGTCGAAATCAGGAAAAAAAATTTTTTTGCAAAACTATCGCTAAAGATTTCACCACACTTCAAGTGTGTAGCTACATTACCTAGTGAAATATCACTGTCTTAAAAGCAACAATTGGAAACAAGGCGATATCTGTAACAACACATTGTAAGAAATTAAGAACAGGAAACAACCTGTTAATTGTTCCAGTTATTGTCTTAAGCAACTGTCACATCTTGCAGTTTTCACATCAAATGTTCAATGTGTCCACCTTGCTGCTAGAGGACGCACTCAAACCGGCGACGCCACTGACCAATGGCGCGATCAACCAAACGCTGCGACAGTTTGCCCCATTCGGTGACAATTGCCTCCTTCAGCTGGTTGATTGTCGTGAACTGTCGACGTTGATAGACCATCTGTTGAAGGGCCCCCAAACAGCACAGTCGATCTGATTTAATTCCGCATTGTTTGGGGAGGGCCACATGACAAGTTTGATCAACGTTGATCACGCAATTGGTTATTGTCGTCGCCGGCTTAAGTGCGATGTCTGACATTTCACAAGGTAGTGTAGCGACGCATATGAGGTGTGGTGGTATCTTTAGTGACAATGTTACTACGAATTTTCTCCCGATTTCAACAGTGAAATATATGTAATTTTGAAAATTGGTTATTATTTGATGAATTTAATAGCGTATAAAAATATTGTGCCAGTTTTTTTGGCCCACCCTGTAGACGACACTCAGACCGGCGACGCCACTGACCATGCAATAAAGCGATCAACGAAAAGCCGCGTTGTGCTGCTTTTATAAGACACAAGGTAATGTAGCGACACACTTGAGGTGTGGTGAAATCTTCAGTGACAGTGTTACTACAACTTTTTTTGCATATTTTGACAGTAAAAAATTTTGACAATCGGTTAATATTTGACGAAGTTAAAGCGTTCAAAATGGAGCCAATTACGCGCTAGCATAACTAGCTGTGGTAATTCTGTCTTGGTGTCTGTCAGTCCCAGTACCGTTCCAAGACCATGTGATATAGAGACTTCAAATTTTCACTATATGATAGCTTAGCGTCTCTAGTATTTCGTGACAAAATTTCATTTTCATGCCATGGGTGAAGGGGGTCCCCACGAACAAGGGGGACGAGAAAGAGGGGCACCCCTCTCAAAAAGGCAATATTCTACCGTTATTGGCTCGTTTGACGTAAAAATGGTTAGAGACATGCTGCTTATCATATAGCAAGCACTGGCGACGAGCTTTTTAGGATTGTCAACATCGATGACCTTGAATGACCCTGAACCTTCAAAATAAAAAGTTTTAGTAAATTTTTCGCGATTTCGGCCCGTGACGCGCATTTCAAGAGTGAATTGCGCCGAAATGACTGGAGATAGACAACTTGCATATGAATTTTTTTGGCACTGAATGTAGATTTTAGCAATCCAAGTCCAGACCCTCTATGTTTAAGAAGGCTAGCTGCGCACGCGGGTGTCAAAGACGGGCACCCCTCTAAAAAGTGGTTATTTATCCGCTGTTAGCTTGCCTAGCATGAAAATGGTTGCAGATAGGCACAGACATGCTGCTTGACATAACAAGCACTGGAGACGAGCTTCTTAAGATTGTGAAAAATTATTGAGATCGGCCAATGTTTTACGGAGCTATAAAAAATTATAGTGGCAAGTTTTTATGGACCAAGGTACATTAAAAATAATTCTGCTTTTCAATAGTTTACTTGCCAGCGGCAAAACAAAAAAAAATTAATTGCTGTATTTAAACACTGACTTTAGTCATGTAAAAAATTTCTTTCAGAACAATTTGCTGAAAACCGCATGACTCTGTGATGTACGGTTGCAAAATTATGGTGCCATAAACTTTGTGCCGTTTTTTGGACCACCCTGTAGATGTGTTTGAGTGAGTTTGACAACCAGTGCTTGAATAATCCCTATTATCGCTCACTAACAAAAACCTGAAAAATTACATCACATACTTAACGTAGACAAACGCCCTAACGCGAGCTTAGAGACAACAACAGTCAAAGTACAATTAACTGCAAAACGTTTTTGTATTTTCTCCCGGTTCGGTAAAAACACTTCTTGAGCTGATCGTCTAAATACTGCCGTTTAGTTGAAATTATCGGCACATGCAAAAGCGACTTTATGTCACAAAACATTAATCGTTTATGGCACTGCTGTAACCGACGAGCTTATTTCCGTAGAAAATGCAGTTATCACAATTTTGGGGGGCTGAGGGCTCAAATTATGGGATTAAATTATTTTTTGTGTTTATAGCGGCCCCTGAGACACGTTGAGCTATCAGCCGTTACTATAGGCCCACAGGTTTGTTTAATTACTGTGGTATGAAAACCTTCCCATTGAAAATGCATTGCTGGGGCAATAAATGGGGCAAAATAGGGGAAAAAGTCATCGGATTTTCACACCAAACAAACTCGATCTTACTCTTCGGGCCCTGAATCACTGTGCAAAATTTCATCAAAATCGAATCAAAATTGCGGTCGTAGGAGTGTTTATATACAGACAGACTGACAGATTGACAGAAGTGATTTTAAAATGCTATGCTATAGCAATGGGACAGATAATAAGTGCTAGTGGGCCGATGAAGAGAAGACTTGCAGGACGCCGTACCTGTTCGAAAGCGTTTCCGATTATGGAGTCATGTCTGGTTGATGTCGAATCGCGTATGGAGATAGAATGCTGCTCGCTGCCACGAACTGTCAGACGCTTCTCGGCCATCCACGTTTCCAGCGTCTTGCGAGGCACGTGCTTCAAAATCCAACTCTTCGCCAAGTCCACGTTAGCATTCAGAAAACTCTCGGCTTCATCCCACGTACCGCCGAATTCGGCATATTCCATGTTTTCGGTCATTGCGCCGTTAAAATGCTGACGAGTGTACGATACTTCTGAAGCAAGCTAAATTTCTGACGTCATACAGTTGATAACGTAAATGAGTAAAAAAATCGCCATGGAAATCGCTAGTACAGAATCGGAGCTAAGCCTACGTACCTACGTACACGTTACGTGACATAAGTGGTATACAGAGAGGATAGAACCCTCCCTTGTTAGGTACTGTACCAGGTTAACACAACCTCAGGTCCTCAGGGTAGGAGGCTGAGTTGACCTGGTGTCCTATACAGTAGGCTACACCTGCATGCTACTCGTTTATTGCAGTACTGTAGCTCCAATTTCCGCTGCGAGAATTGCGAGAAAATCGAATAAATTAGCAAATTATTAGAAAGTGGAGTAAACTAGGAGAAATGGCTTAAATTAGTAGCCAATGTTGTCCCAAATTTCGTTGCCATGGCAACGGGAATTGGTCGGGGGAAAATGCGATTGGCAACACTCGATGGCCCATCCCCGAATACCCTCCTATAGACGCAAAAATCTCGCAGATATTTCTTACACAAGTCGAGTTATAGCCAATTTTGTCCCAAATTTCGTTGCCATGGCAACCAGGGAGGGTCCGGGGTAAAATTAAATGACACCATTAGATTGGCCATCCCCGAAAACCATACCATAGAAGCAAAAATTACGACTCTATCTTATACACAGCCAAAGTTATGACCGTTTTAAGAATTGTTTAATTTTCCCCATATGCTCCATTGTAATTTTTTGGAATTTTTTGAATAAATACGTATTAATAAATATAATTTCAAATTTTTTAATTCCCAAAAGGCACATCCTTGCGCGAGACCGCATCGTTTGAGCCATCGCACGCAAAATCCGCCGAAGGGCCTAATCTGTAGTTGAGTTTCTGAAAAAAGGTATATGTAGGCCTACAGGTACAGAAATTTTCGCGTATATTTCACCTATTTGCCGAGAAGCCCCCTTGTGCAGATTTACATGAAATTTTGCATGAGGGGTCATCTAGGCATATGGCCGACGTATATCAACAGAGCCAAATTTTTCTCAATCAGATCAGGGGGTTTTGATTCTGTGGGGGTCGAATTTTTGGCTTTCCAATAAAGAGAAGTCGCCCTTAACAAGTGGCTTGAACTACCGTTCAGCCTGTGATTTTTGCAATTTTTTGGACAGGTTTTCACCAACAGTGGCAAAATATTTATTTAATACATTAGAAATCAATAAATTATCACCCCATTATCACTCATTTCAGTTATACCTTTATTTTCTTTCGTAGTACTTAGTGAACAGGCTTGATTCAAGTTCCTACATATTTGTTTCATATTATATTTGGTGAGGTCAAATATTGCTCCTTATAATATTCACATTCGGCCTCTTTCATAACCTTTCTAACCGGCTAAAATTTTGCATGCCTAGGTTTAAGGCACATGACTAATTATTTGTGTAAAAAGTTTTCTCTTACAACTAACGCTTAGCCACAATACATCCGTTACAGACTACAGACAGACAAACAGATGACAACTCGTACCATAAGCTCGACCGTTATCACAGGCTGAACGGTAGTTCAAGCCCTGTGTTAACGGCGACTTCTCTTTCTTATGGGAAAGCCAAAAATTCGACCCCCACAGAATCAAAACCCCTGATCTGATT
>Ga0209367_1014071_pt1 | contig 10200 bp, 8 predicted proteins | sample WorMetLIZISLAND2_FD_187412 | JGI IMG/M metagenome (GOLD analysis project Ga0209367, IMG submission 187412) | Marine gutless worms symbiont microbial communities from Max Planck institute for Marine Microbiology, Germany - Olavius geniculatus... ...
GGTTAGTACTTAGATGGGTGACTGTCTACAGTACGGAGCCAGCCAACTAGGTCGACTCAGCCTTCTACCCTCCGTAGGATGGTAAAATGAGTACTGGCGGTGGTCAAGGCCATCGCTAGGGAAGAAACGGCGAATTCTGCGCAACAGTAGGCCCTGTGGCCAGGACTGCAAGTATACCAATCCAGTCGGTTAACCTGGCCGACTTGGGCTGTATGCTAGCTTAATTGGGCTTCGCCCTCACCGGCTCAAAGTGCCGTCAATGGGGATGAGCTCCCTCGCAATGGACCTAGCTGTGTATGCAGAATCTTCTTTTTCTTGTTCTTGATTACCAGTCTAACTATAGTTGATACATAGGCACAGACACTTTGTTTCCTATTCACACAATGTCCAATGTCCATAAGTTTAAAATTTCCAAAAACTAGTGTTTCTGGGCTCTATATTTAATACTGACAATACTTTTCTCTTATGAAAGCCATTAATGAATCCAGTGAAATCGAAGCATAAACAGTTTTCAGCCTTCAAATGGTATTTCAGGGTCATTCAAGGTCATGCATATTAGGGTCACTGTAAAGGTGATAAACTACTTCATATCACCATATAATAATGTTGGCCTTAGCAGTAAAGGTTATGAAGATATGTGCACTCGAAATGACAAAAAGTGCATTTTCATTGATCCGACTGTCATTTGAGGCCCCCTTTTCACAGAGCCGCTATGAACATCTGCATGAACCTAATACCACCTGAAAATAGAGTTTGTCGCCTACTCTGATAGTTTGGGTCCGTCACTTTCAAATTTTTGTGACGACCTCTGAAAGATGCACATTTGGCATCCATGGCGGAGTGTGTGATTACCTTTCAAGTTCATCGCAGGTCAATAATTTTTATGTTATCTGAAAGGACATAAATGTGACTTCTTATTTGTGGTCAACAGCAACTTTCGCACTCTCTCATCGTTCCTAAGATACGGCGACTTATCAGTTGAAAAAAACGCACATTTTTTCTACTTTTTAGCCATAAATTCGAAAAAGTTTCCATGCGTGTGAATAATGTGGTAAAATTCCGGGCACCTTAACTTATGTGATCATAATTCACCAACGTTACACCAGATGCAGACAGACAGAGAGACAATGCTCTAGTAATACCGTCCCATGCATGCATGCATGGGGTGGTAAAAATCATTTTAAATATGATTTTCTTCTGTTTTGAAATTATACTTCTAACACTATCTTAGTTGTGACACAAGCTATTTTGTGTACTGAATATTTTTTTTTATTTAGCCTGTGAAAAATGTTCTTAACAGGAGTATAGGCATGTATATTTAAGTTATGGTTTTCGACATGACTGACTTTATGGATAAATGTTACTGTTGCTTACACGAATGGGAGTGACTGGCTTAGTTCTGAGCAATTAAATACAGATTGATGATGCCCCATAACCCAGTATTGAGGAAATTTTATTGATAATTGATACCCTGTATTAAAAATCGGAATATGTGATTTTGAAGTGCTTTGATGCTGTTTGTTGGATGGCAGATATTTTAAGGGGTTCCTGCCTGTAAAAAAATCCTGCTACAACAATTTCAGAGAAGTTTACTTGGGGGGGACTGGCCTCAGTCTGGCATTTGTATAAGTCACAAGGAAATCAAGGCACATGACCTGGAGTAACTGCAGAAACAATGGCCATTATAGCAGCTGCTGAGATCTGTTCCACAATTTTTTGTATGTCGTCTTATGCACAAATATCTGTTCGTTGCAGTGTATGAAGAATGTGGATTTGGAGAGGAAGCTCGCAGACGTGGCAATGCATCAGCTCTAGTGCCTGCTGGAGAAACGCGTCGCTATCCGAAGAGAAACATTCCCAGAAAGAACTACCACGAATCCAGTGACGAGGAGACTGATCCAGCAAATGTCTGCTTCTGTGAGTACCATACGACAACATCTAACATTTTGTGCCTGACCGTCTGTGGGCAGATAAACCGTTCTCCCAACCACTCGGTGTGGCTTGGTAGTCTAGTGGTTGGCGTGTCGGACCCAATGACCACGAGGTCGTGGGTTCGGTCCCTAACCACTGCACTCTCAAGTAACAACCTTGGGCAAGTTGTTCACACACCACAGCTCGTTGGTGCGATGTCCCAGTTTGGGGGCCCTGCCGACTAAATATCCAAATCCAAATCCAAACCCATTCATCTCTGTTTTTCAGTGGATGGTAAAATGAGCGTCAGCTTTTCAGCTAAGTATAGTAATAAATAACCAGCAGAATTTGATGTTGTTGAAAGTTCCATTTTGTACTACTGTATGATGATTGTTGGTATCTGCAAAATAAATGATTTTTATTTGATTTGATAAATGATAATGGTAGAGAAAGCCTATTCAAGTAGAGTGGTGGCCCTAGCTGCTGTAGCTTAATTTGATTCATGACCGAGTTTAGCAAAAAATTCTACTTTCATTTTTTCTGTTACGGTGCAGTTGTCACACTATGCATTGGCCATTGGTCTAATATCAGATATGCTACAGTGTGTATAGCACAGAATGTCGATAACAAAACTGCAGAATCTCGGTCAAAATGCTGCTGATATACAGGGTGGTCAAAAAATGGCACAAACTTTATGGCACTATAATTTTGCAACCATACATCACAGAGTCATGCGGTTTTCAGCAAAATGTTCCAGAAGAAATTCTTTACATGACTAAAGTCATTGTTTCAATGCAGCAAATAAATATTCTTTGTTTTGCCACTGGCAAGCGAACTATTTAAAAAACAGTGTTACCCTCAATGTTTCGTAGTCCATAAAAACGTAACACTTTATTTTTTGAATAGCTCCGAGAAACATTGGCTGATTTTAATAATTTTTGGCAGGCAACGTTAGGAAGAAACTTGATGTAAATGTCTTTAGTTTTGGCCACTTCACCTTTATGTTGTCGCTACACTACCTTGTGAAATGCAGTTGTCGTAGTTTGGCCGTTGACAACAATGAATTCATACTGGGTAGCACACATGTCAGGTCAGAAATTATTAACAGAATAGCAACAAACATGATTGGCAATTAATATCTCTCAGAAAGTCACACGCATCACATTACATCATTTTCATTACCGCATGTGCTCAAAATATCTTCTTCCAGCACGAATGCAGGCACATTTGCTAGCAGCATGTTCAGTAACTGCGTAACTCATAGCGGCCTACTTACTGTTGATGCGTAATTTTCAGTTTTTCGACTTACGATTTTAAAATGAAGACAAAGTAAGAGATTTTCAATGTTTTGTGGTCTCAGTAATTTTCTGAGTCAACGAATGCACTACCCAGTATGAATTCATTGTTGTCAACGGCCAAACTACGACTTGTGCATTTCACAAGGTAGTGAAACGACAGCATCAAAGTGAGGTGGCCAAACTACAGACGTGCGTCAAGTTTCTTTCTAATGTCGCTTGCCAAAAATTATTAAAATCGGCCAGTGTTTCACGGAGCTATTCAAAAAATAAAAGTGGCACATTTTTATAGACCGCGGCGTCGAAGGTAATACTGTTTTTAAATAGTTTTCTTGCCAGCGGTAAAAACAAAGAATATTTAAATGCTGTATTCAAACACTGACTTTAATCATGTAAAGAATTTCTTTGTAAAGATTTTACTGAAAACTGTGTCAATCTGTGATGTACGGTTGCAAAATTATGGTGCGCATTGGTGCCATAAACTTTGTGCCGTTTTTTGGACCACTCAGTATGGAGGCTGAGAGGATGACAGGTAAGAAGTGAAACATTTGGTTTACTTAGATCGAACAGTCAGGTAGTTTTAGAAACCCAGTATCGTTGCTTTGAAGTGTGGTCACATTGAACTCTGCACACAGTGTCACTGCATAGATCAGGGTCAATGGTTCCTGAAACTGTCTCCTCGTGACTGTTTGATTATTTGGTCTGCATGCAGCATGTACATGTATGTTCAGCTTTCACGCACCACACTGCAGATCAAGGCTTTTTCTGTATACCATCCTCTACATCAATATGAATGAAAATTTTATCATTTAATGCAAATATACCCCCGGTAATATCCACTTATTCATCTGGCTGATTTTTGCTGCCTGGAAATATAATACTAATATACAGGGTGGGCCATAAAAAACATGCCACTTTACTATTGTTCATATCTTCGCCAATTATTCTGTGGACAGTTAGCAATTAAGTGATTATTAAATATCCCACCACACTTTAACTGTGTCACTACACTACCTTGTGAAATATAGATACAAAAAAACTAACAATAATAGACATCAAGCGTGTTGGTAAACAAAATACACTTTCGACAAAAAATGCAGCAAATGATCTGTACGGTGTTACACTTTGTTAGATCTTTTCTTGGTATCTGGCGTATTGAACGATATGTTTGTTTCTGGGCTTTGTGGTTTAGCAAGCCTACCATTTCATCCACAGTGATCACGTTCTCTTCAGTACATGCCTGCTTCAGTCTAGTGATCTGATGCCTTTGGCTGCATGTTTCCCAAATCTCTGTTAATGACATTCTCACTCTTTTCCTGTTGCAGTTTATCTTCAAAAATTCTGCCAGCATTCTCCGAACACTGTATTTTTTGAACCAGTGCAAGTTTTTAATCAAAGCCCTGTTTCCACTGCTAAATGGCACCTTACATCACTGGTATGTCGTCAGTGCATTAAAAATTATTATATACGGCTCACCTGCTTTTGTTTACAAACACCAGAAATGTATGTAAAACTAATCATAATTCATTTTTTGTATGAAAATCAGTAAAAATTGCTTCAGGAAATGATTTTTTGCATGTGTATTATAGTGATTTTAGTGGTTTTTGAAAATTTATGTTTCACATGGTAGTGTAGTGACACAGTTAAAGTGTGATGGAATATTTAACAACTACTTTATTGCTAAATGTCCACTGAATGCACTAGTGAAAAAATTTCGAAAATCGGTTAATATTTGGCGAAGACATAGACAAAAGTAAAGTGGCACATTGCTTTATGGCTCATGGTATGTACGTTAATATGTCTTTTTGTATAAGAAAAAGTTAATATGTCTGTACTGTCGATCTGTTTGTAGTCTAACATTGCCATAAACTCCGAGAATGTTGAGTGAAAAATTACACTGAAATCAGATCGATGTACAGTAATTGTATTGGTATTAGGTGAACCATCATTTATTCGTAAAAATTTGTTAATTATATTAACTTGTATATTTATAACTGGTTTGTTGGGTGTCGATGATGTAATGTATTTTGTAGATTGTGACTTGTGCCAGAGAGATTACGAGGGCATGCGAAACTGCCCAAAGCACAGCTCCGCATTTCTCATGGCATATTACATGGTTAGCTTTATAGCAATTCCATTCTGTTAAACAGACTCTGTATATCTGTACTAGTATTTCATTTTTTTACTTTTGTACAGGGTGCGGCAAAAAAAGTGGACGCCTAAAGTTTTTTTGCCATTTTCTCAGCAACCATTTACGATTTTAATATGAAATTTTACAGCTTTATTTACTGAAAGCTTCTACATCGAATTGCCAAGTACAATGTGATTTTGTTAAAAAACGTCGAAGTTATAGACGTTTTAACATGAGTGCCTACCAATTTTTCAGCATTAAAAATGTTTAAGCTAAAAATGCAATTTAATTTTCAAAAAATGGTTACATGTTACTGCCGATGACGTCACAGTGACGTTTCGATAAACATTAATTTATATTGTTTATAAGTTATCACTAAATTATTGTTCTTTTAAAGCTATCGCAGGGTGCCCACCGGATTCATCTTCCAGCAGGACGGCGCGTCAGCACACACAGCGTGCAACGCCGCTCTGCGCACAGAACTAGCCGCAGGCCAGCCGTCCACATATCATCACAAAAGGCCAGTGGCCTTTAAATTCGCCGAATATAAACCTAATGGCCTATCGCGTATGGGGTGCAATGTCGGAAGCTTACCGCAAGCTTAAAACAAAGCTGAAAACAAGCGCCAAACTTAAGGAAGCGTTTCAAATTATCTGGGACAACCTGCCACAGGGACCGATCAACAAGGCTGTAAAAGATTTCTCAAATAAGGTGACTGAAGGATGGTGTTGTAGCTTGGAGCTGGCAGTGGAGACTTCGAACATTCACAGTGACAATGGAATTCTGGCGTCTGATAATTATTTATCTGTGTTGTTTCAAGCTCGAACATTTTTGAATGCTGAAAAATTGGTAGATGGTCATGTTAAAAAGTCCGTAACTTTGTTGTTTTTCAACAGAATCACATTTTACTTGGCAGTTAGATGTAGAATGTGTTAATAAATCAATCTGTGAAATTTCAAATTAAAATTCCAAATGATTGCAGAGAAAACGGCGAAAAACTTTTTGGGTTCACTTTTTTTGCTGCACTCTGTATTTTAACCCATATCTGCTCTGATGCTGTTGGTTGATTGGGCAATCAATCTGTTCACAAAGTGCTAATGTGTTCACTTTTGCAGCACCCAGTTTAGCATGGCATAACTAAAATTACTACAGTTGAAATGGCAGCAGCAGCAACGTTGAAAATTATTAGAGTGATTAATGTATACCTGATGGCCCAGAAAACGGCACAAAGTTTATGGCATCATAATTTTGCAACCGTATGTCACAGTGTCATGCGGTTTTCAGCAGAATGTTTTGATCGAAAGAAATTATTTACATGACCAAAGTCAGTGTTTGAATACAACAGTTAAATATTCTTTGTTTTGCCACTGACAAGTGAACTATACAAAAAACAGCATCACTCTCGATGCCGTGTTCCATAAAAACGTGCCACTGTTATTTGTTTAATAGCTCCGTGACACATTAGCCAATTTTTAAAAAAATTTTGCACGCCGCATTAAGAAGCTACTTGACGTTAAAGTATTTAGTTTTGGTCACCTTGAAACTTAACGTTGTCGCTACACTACCTTATGAAATGCAGGAGTCGTAGTTTGGCCATTGACAACGATGAATTCATAGTGGGTAGCACACATATCAGCTCAAAAATTATTAACTGAATAGCAACAGACACAATTGGCAATTACTATCTCTCAAAAGGTCACGCGTTTCACATCAAATCATCTTCAGTAGGCTTACAGCAGGTGCTCAAAATGTCCTCCTCCAGCATGAATGCAAGCGGTAGACGATGACACCACTTGAAAACAGCACGTGCAATTACTTCACGACTCACAGCGGCCCACTCGCTGTTGATGCGTCATTTCAGCTTGTTTACTTACGATTTTAAAAAATACAAAGTAGCAGCTTTTCAATGTTTTTGTGGTCTTAGTGATTTTTTGAGCTGACGCATGCACTACCCAGTATGAATTCATTGTTGTCAAGGGCCAGACTACGATTTCTGCAAGGTAGTGTAGCGACAACATTAAAGTGAGGTAGCCAAAACTACAGACTTTTGCATCAACTTCCTTCTTAATGTTGCATGCAAAAAATTTTAAAATTGGCCATTGTTTCACGAAGCTATTCAAAAAATAAAAGTGGCACGTTTTTATGGAACACGGTGTCGAGGGTAATACTGTTTTTGTATAGTTCACTTGTCAGCGACAATACAAAGAATATTCAACTGTTGTATTCAAATATTGACTTTAGTCATGTAAAGTATTTCTTTTGGAACATTTTGCTAAAAACCGTGTGACTTTGTGTCGTATGTTTACATAATTGTGGTGCCATAAACTTTGTGCCATTTTTTGAACCACTCTGTATTTGGTGTCTTGCCTTGCCTTGCCTTGCCTTCGTCCTTCCTCATTTCTGAGGATCGGAGGTCGCCAACATGGACACGACGGATCTTCAGTTGCTTCTGTCTGCTGCACACTGGACACATCCTGCAACGGATCTTCCTGTCCACTGTTTGATATCATCAGTCCAGCGTCTCCGTGATCTTCTGCGACCTCTGTTTGCGGCAATTTTGCCATGTAGAACATGTGTACTCAGATTCTCAGCTCGGACTACATGACCAAAGTATTGCAACTTCCTTCTTTTTAACTTCTGCCAAAAAACGGCATGTCGGCTTCAACTCCTCTAATATTGAGTTGTTGGTTCTGTGATCCTTCCAACTGATGTGCATTATCCGTCTGTACATCTGCATCTCAAATATGCCAAATTGCTGATATTGTATTAATGTGCAGGACACCAGTACCAATGCTCTGCTCAATCTACCGGATGGACTGATTCTGAAAGATTCAGAAGTCTGCAATGGTGCTGGCGTGTTCACGGCTCCAGGTTTCACTCTGAGGAAGGACAGAGTCTTTGGTCCATATGCTGGAGTCATAGTGCTGAACCCGCTTGTGGCACATGAGTCTGGGTACTGTTGGCAGGTAAAAACACACTTCGTATCTGAACTATTTTCAACGTGTTGCATTGATGAAATGTTTAGGCTAAGCTTCATTTTTATCAGTTTTTTCTAAAATTAAATGGCATTGTTGGTTAATGCTTATTCAGCAAATGGATTTGGTATTAACAGAAGCTTGTATTTTTTATGATCTTATAAAAAGTCCTGTAGAATTATGCAGTTTGAGTCTTAACCATCCATTGTTGCTTGATATCTCTTCTCCGGGGACCCCACACACATATCTGCGAAAACCTTATATTGCTAGAAACTGGTGAGTAGCAAAAAGATGTTACACTGTAGTAACTTTGTTTTTTGTCTCACTCTACTATGCAACAATAGCGTTAAGAAAAATTGTACATTGCAAGTGATTGGCAGTTGAATATAATATTCGACTTGACAATTTGATAAGTTTTGTATTGTGTCAATATATCTAAATTCATGTTTTATTTGGATCTGTGTAAATTGACGGAGAGTTTTCACTACAGTGCATATACATTTAACTATTATTGATCTCAGATAGCAGTGCAAGGCTTCACATTGGCTACGTTGTTATTTGCGATGAACTCATTATCGGGAAACCACAACTGTCTAAATTTCTGATAATGCTCTGTAGAATCACTTTATTTGCTGGCCAAAAAATAAGACATGTGAAAAATGTGTACCTGCATACATCAGCGTTGGTGTGCAGATCTACAAGCGTGGTCGTACAACGCACTGGGTCGACGGTCGTGATCCTCAACGGTCAAACTGGCTGCGTTACATCAACTGTGCCAGCAGCGTGGAGAGTCAGAACGTGACAGCGTGCCAGACTGGAGGTGACATCTACTACCGGACGGCGCAAACGATCAAACCCAACACCGAGCTGCTGGTCTGGTATGGTGATGACTATGCTGCTGAGCTTGGTCTCATCAGCGTCGGCTTCCTCAAGTCTCTCGACGTCATCAACATCTGTAAGTTTCCAGCTGTGTTTCATGGGGATGTTAACTATGCCTTTCTGTTGTACCTTTCTATGCCAGAACTTTTAGCCTTGGCCTTTACATTGGCTTTTCAGTACCTGTACCATGATGGTCTTGTTGATTTCATTGTTTTTTCTATGCATTCTTAACCTTTTGTGTTTTGCAGTGATTTCACATTTGCATCTGGTCAGATTTAAATACGTAGTTTTTGTGTGACAAATACTGCAATTAATTTGTTTGAGTCTGATTGTCTGTTTGTGTTAATTATTATGTCAACTGTGCATTTCTGTACGTTAAGCTCGATTTTTAAAAAGTTTTCTCAATGATACAATCTTTGTGGCCTTGCTGCACTATGCAACCAAGCATTGGTTATGCCTCAAGTCACAAGAATTTGGCTTTAATACTTTTTGGCCGTGGGATTGCAGCATGACATGTTGTGCTCTTCTGTACTGATTTTGATTATGTACAGCGTGTCTCAAAAAAAACTAAGCAGATTTGTTGTTGTCAGAACTGCGTCAAATTTCCACCGATTTTGATAATTTTTGGCAGAAAGATGGCAAACGATCCAAATATATGCGAGGTGCACTCATTTTCCACCTCACCTAATTTGCGTCATCACCTTACCGTGTTAAACGCAAATGTTCCAAATTGCTACATAACGCCGAATGTTGTTATCTGCAATGAACTTTTGTGTTCAAAATTGTCAGATGAACATCGATGAACTCAAAACACGTCTCGTCAACGAGTGGGCACAGTTCGACCAGTTGATCATTGATGCCGCGATCAGCCAGTGGCGCCGCCATCTGAGCGCTTGTGTCCGTGCACGTGGGGCACACTTCGAGCACAAGTTCTGACAATTTTGAACACAGGTGTTATAGGAACTTATAATTTTGCTAAATAAAGCACCTTTTGTTTATTGTGCGCTAA
>Ga0209367_1014073_pt1 | contig 10199 bp, 1 predicted proteins | sample WorMetLIZISLAND2_FD_187412 | JGI IMG/M metagenome (GOLD analysis project Ga0209367, IMG submission 187412) | Marine gutless worms symbiont microbial communities from Max Planck institute for Marine Microbiology, Germany - Olavius geniculatus... ...
AACGTGGCCAGTTGGTCCGCTGTGCTTTATTCATTTTAGGTATATTTCCTCGTAAAACCGTGGGTCCATCTGAAATGAATTAACGTAAACACTAATACATATCTGCAACTGTTTTATAACGGTTTGTAACCGCAGCGTACGTAACTGCATTGCGCGGTGTGTAGGCCTGGTGTCTGCACCAACTTCCATCTACGCGACCGGTTGAAATTTTGTTAATGTCTTCACGCCTTCTTTTCGATTTAAATCACTGAATTTTACCCGCTGACCAAGCTGTCCTAATCCCAGTCCCAAGTTTCTGACCAAACCGCTAGAATGCCACAATTTTTAAGGCTAAATGACTTGAGATTGGCGGTTGACCATAAACGAGAGAGAATCTGGACTCTTCATGCGGTTTACCCATTTGTTATACTGATCTTCCCTATAAGGTAATCAGTGAGGCTGTTACTGTCGATCTGTGTAAATTAGGCAACAGTTTTTAAAGGCCATTACGATTAGATTAGCCCCAGTCAGTCGTGTCATAGCAGCAGCACGGGGGGGGGCTGCAATTGTCCCCTCCAAAAAATTTAACCTGTTAAACAATTTGTCTTCCCAAAATACAAAATTTTTGACTGAAGATTTAATTCTTCATTTTGGAAACAAATTATAGAAAAATTCAAATTCTGGGCACTGGAATCTCCTGCGTCGGAAATGTGCGACTGTCTGTCAGTAAACTGCAATTTTCTGTCCCCAAGTTATGTAACGTACGACGCCGCTGTTTAACCGTGATTCTAAAACATTTTAACTATAACATTGGTCCTATCCTTTATCTCTAACTTTTTCTTGACAGCGACGTCGTGAGCTACAACGGGACCAGGGGAAACATTTTCGCGAAGCCCTTCTGGGGAGAAAGTTTTTGAATAGGCCCATTTCTTTTTAAAATGGCGCACTCTGGTGTACCTAATATTTTTGAGCGACGGCGGGGCCCTCAAACGTCGCGGGGCCAGGGGTAACTCACTCCTTACCTCTCCTTCGACCCACCTCTCGGCGGGTCTGCTTAGTCATGCCGAACTTTCCTGCATGTCAAGCTAAGCTGTAATATCGACGTGTCTGTTCGTAGACCGGACTAATAGCACGACGTATAAAGTGAGTGATATTAGTAAAGACTAAAGATTGTAAACTTGCTTCAGACTCTGACAGACGCTGCAAATAGAGACTACAATTATCAAGACTGTAGGTGCGTCGCACCGGTGCCCGCGTGTCACATGGTGTGCCGAATGCTGATAATGTCAAGAATAACTCGTGCTCGATAAAAGTCTGCGTTATCAGTCACTGACTATTATTAAATCGACTTCATCGTATCTACACTATTCGTGTTTCGATCGACTGTGCGTAGCGTCTGTTCGGACTGCGTACGATGCATCGAGCTTTTATTAATTCGCGTTCTCTTTATTGCTCACTTATTTACAGTTTGCATGCGTGTACAATGCCAGCACTCCGCACAGTGGCCGGCGCCAGTAGTGCACTCCGATTCCCCCCCCATTCGAGTAAGTCCGATTCAGTTCGTTGCTGAATTGTTTTGAACTTATTCGCCGATAAAACCGTGTTTTTTCTTTTTTCAAAGGCTCACCGCTCACGCGAGCCGGCTGGTGTAAACGGGCGAAAAAAAATTCCGAAGTGGATATCTATTTGTCGTTCGTTTTTGAAACATAAGTTTAAAAATACCGAGAAAAAAATGGCCAGCAAAAGCGAACAAGGACAAACTGTTTACCGTGGTTGAAATGGTCCAGGTTTACTTGCGATACAAAATATTTCATTATAATTTTTTTGCACTCGCGGTTCTGTAGGGGGCTTATAAACGAAACGACGAATATACAGTACTCGATATAACTAAATAGACAAAATGATCATGAATCGAATTTTCCTGTGAATTTCGCCGCACTACTGGTCGGCAGCTGGCTCTGTCGTGATTCCGTGAGATTACTTGACTGTCGCACCGTTTTCGTATCGTTTTACGTGCCTTTTACAGCGTGTTTCAGTGTACTGCTGTCGTACATGTATTCTGTACACGGTGTCTCATAAAAAGGATCCCTTTTTGTTTTTTCATAATTTACTCAAATTATGAGCAATTTACATGGAATTTTTACCAGTTGTAGCTGAATAAATGCCAATTCGAAATATTTGAACAAAATATGGCAGTTGATTAAATATTCTTTGCTAGTCGTGATGTAACGCTGACGACATAATGTGTCACAGGTACAAATTTGCTAGTCTCAGCTGGTGCTGTCAGTTGCTACCCTGCTTCGATGGTGAACTTAATCTGGTTCGCTAATGAAAAATGCTTATCGTATCATCAGTGAGCAACATGGAAACATAAAATCGGGCGTCTTGTGGTCCAAAACTCAACATCTTGCAAGCTCAGTGTGATAGTGCACTGTCTTTCTCGAACATGTGAAAGACCAACTATCCCCACAGACACGTAAATTCGATCGCTTTGCACGTTTTTGTGGCTGCAACTGTAAAGCTTCAAATATTTGACACCAACGAACCAGATTTTTTACCATTGAAGCAGGGTAGCAACTGGCAGCACCAGTTGGTATTAGCCTGTTTGTACCCGTGACACATTATAATGTCAGCGTTACATCACGACTAGCAAAGAATATTTAATCAACTGCCATGTTTTGTTAAAACATTTTGAATTAGTATTTATTCAGCTACAAATAATGAAAATTTCATGCAAATTGCTCATCATATGAGTGAATTATGAAAAAAACAAAAAGGGGTCCTTTTTATGAAACACCGTGTATACTTTGTGTATAGCCATTCGTGTGCACGTCTGTATTATGTACATGTACATAAGTGTGGCACTTGCCGTCGAGTCGTATAAATTATATGAACGTTCCCTGTCGCTTTAATTCTACCTAATTAAGAGTATTCTGTTTACAGTTGCACGTATATGCGTTCCAGTTGGCTTCTCTATTTCTGTGATCGTAGGAATGTGCGACGTCAAAAACGTCGATATCCTGCGATGCTGCATGTATCTACAGTGTCCCCCAGACGTCCCACTTTGTCGTTTCCCATATCTTCGCCAAATATTAACCGATTTTCAAAATTCTTTTATTGATGCATTCTGTAGACAATTAGCAATAAAGCGATTACTGAATATCCCGCCACACATTAACTGCGTCCCAACACTACCTTGTGAAATATAAATGCAAGAAAAAAACTAACAATAGGCTAATAGACAGCAAGCGTGTTGGTAAACAAAACGCACCTCCCTGCAGTGAATGATCTGTACAATGCTACACTTTGTTAGATCTTTTTCTTTGGGTATCTGGCGTAGTAAATGATATGTTTTGATATGTTTGTTTTTGGGCTTTGTGGTTTAGCAAGTCTACCATTCCACCACAGTGATCACGTTCTCTTAAGTAGTGTAGGCTTCAGTCTGCCGGTCTCATGCCTTTCGTCGGTGCTGCATGTTTCCCAAATCTCTGTCAATAACAATCCCACTCTTTCCCTGTTGCAGTTTATCTTCAAAAATTCTGCTATTATTCTCCAAAAGCTGTATTTTTGAACCGGTACAAGTTCTTAATCAGAGTTTTGTCTCCACTGCTAAACGACACATTACATCAGCGGTAGGCTATGTAGTCAGTGCATTTAAAATTATCATTTACGGCAATATCATCTGCGTTGGTTTACAAATATCGGAAATGCATGTAGAACTAAATAAAATTAGTAAACATTGTATCAGAAGATGATTTTTTGCATATGTATTATAGTGATTTGAGTGATTTTTGAGAATGTATGTTTCACGCGGTAGTGTAGCGACACAGTTAATGTGTGGTGGTATATTCAACTAGTAATTTGTTGCCAATTGTGCACAGTATGTGCCAGTAAAAGAATTTTGAAAATTGGTTAATATTTGGCGAACATATGGAAAATGACAAAGTGAAACGTTTTTTTGGGACAGTGTATACAAGTCTTCTAGGTCAACCGTAAGCGTGGATGGTTAACTAGCTGATAAATTGATAACTGAATGATCACAGAATCGAACTCTTTGTTCGAGTTTTAATTCACAAAATTGTCTATTCGTGGCCTAGGCTTACATCGATTTAATTTGCAGGATAGAAAATCTCTTTTTAAGTCACCCGAATACGTCCTTCAGTCCGTCCGTATGTCGCCTTGGGTGTTCGTTTTAATGGCTGTCGATAAAACTCTAGTGTCAGACACTTCTGCGAAGTATTTTGTCACGATGTGGACTTTAATTCTGACGGTCTAATCATAATATTATGCAATTATAGAGAAATGACATCGACGCCGATTTCTCGTTAAACTCCATAGGCTTGTTATCGCGTAGACAGCCGACTGTTTACCGCGTGGTGCACATAGAATACGTACATTGATCAAGTTTTAATAAAATTGCAAAAAACCGCTGCCAAGTGAAAAACAACATGGTTTAAAGTAAATACAGTGAGTAATTGTTTCCATGCGATAGTCTAAGAATGCGGACTACATTTCTGCTTCGAACAGATTTGGTCTAGGTAAAATTCATTCACATTTTTCTGGTGGTTTCCGATAGATGCATAATGACGTGGCACATCAGTCATCTGAAGTCGCTGAATTTGGTACCGATCGACAATGTGCGCAACGTCGTATTCGTGAATAACGACATTGGTCCTATATATCTCGCACATTTTGCGAGTATTCAAGGTGATTGAATTTGTTTTTTTCTGCCGACAATAGCTACCCCACCCTATTCCGGTCGAATTTTGCGGATCCGTACGATTGTCACATCGCCGGGCTTCATCGAGCGAAGATCTTGTGCTAATAACTCTTCCAAATAGACCTAAACCGACTTATAATGATCTAGACGTATCGAGCGTAGACGGGCAGAACGATGGACGGACCTTACGATGAAAGAAACTCGTTTTGTGCTATGTGCATCTCGCGGTAAAAACAACAAACAGAATGCAGGCCTACCAGACAGCGGAGACATGCAACGCATAGTAGGGACCTAGGCCTACTCGGTATATCTACACTGTAAGGCTGCGTCCAGCATTTGTGGTTCAGCCGCGTTTGTGTATCTCAGTAAACGGTTTCTTTTTTTTATTGATGCGCAATCTGCAGGGTGAGCAGAAAAAGTGACATCTGTCCGCTATTTGAGTTTCCTCTTTTATTAGAAGAACTACTTGTAATTTCTGTACAATCACTTATCATTGTCATTAAACGACGTCGTTCTTCGTCTGCCGATGTAAACACGTTCTGTTTCTATGCGAATAGATTGCAACTTCACCAAACGCCGTTTCATCCACAATCTGCGTAAGTTATTGAGATGGCTCCGATGGAATCATGGAAATATTTACAAATAGATCAACGCATTGAAACTAGCGAATGTCAAAGTTTGCAAAACACTTTTCAAATACAAATATCTAAGTGTTTTGAACACTTTATATCGACGTAGCTGAAAAGGGTGTCACTTTAAGGCCCACCTGGCATGTACAGAAGAACGAACGGTTGGCACCGGATCGCGTAACCACTAATGACATACGACATCAAAGATTCGACTCTGAACAATGCTGGCTTCTACAATTAGGAGTGACCTAAACTTGCCAGGTTGCCTAAAAGTTGAAACAATCTCCTGAAAAAGGCTTAATAAGAACGAAAGAGATCAATTACACAGGTCTCGTACAAACAAAAACTGTTTTCCGTGACTATCAAATTCCAGTTTTTCAGGGCACAAAAAGGCGTTTTCAATGGCTTTCCAGGTTACACTACGTTCACAAACATGGTTGCACAAGGTCAAAAGTGCACACACCTAAGTTTTTGATGTAGTTAACTGCATTATAGCATGAGCAAACAAACACCGGGTCTGGGGGCACAGTTCCTGGTCAGGATTCGGGTGGACAAGTCCTGCGAAAGCCAAAACCTGTTAGTTGCTTGTCGTCACACAGAAGTGGCAAAATAACCTTATGATCTGCACTTCGCAAATGCAGAAAATCTCAAAAAGTAAACTTTTCAGGACCACGACTTTAGAACACCAGAACTTCTCTGGGGTTTGCAGCACCCAGGCCTATGCCTTTTTCTGGACTTTCCAGACGTGGAAATCTCAAAATTTTAACTTCAGGATTTTCTAGGGTCTGTATGAACCGTGTGTACAACTACAGACAATCCACGCAATTCAACTGGGAACTGTCGAGCCCTCTTTGCCCTTTAGTGATATGTTTCTCAACGCTTTCATATTTAAAACACATAAGTATTTTGTTAAATATTATGTGCAAACATCCAAATTCTGTAGCAACAAGAACAAGTACCACAGAGTATCAAATTAATAACATAAGTGCAATCAACACTTCAACGACCTTCCTCTTTCACAAGCTGTTTCTGTTTAGCCACTCATATTAGCATACTTTTGGTATAATCTGAATTACAGGTGAAGAGAGATTACAGCCGATATCAGCGTGACCATTCTTCAGCAATACAAAATTCCATGATTTTTCCAACACTTCTTAATTTACCAATATCGTGAACACAAAGTTAGTAATGAAATACAATCTTAAGTAATAGCAGTACTGTATTGCTCTGTGAGAAAAATGCACCATCAAATATACTAAGCTAATAAACGATGATGTTGCCGAAAACGAAAATCAAACTCTTGACAGTTTTTCCTGACCAAAATTTTCCCCCAATAATATCAATTTTCTGAATCAATTCCCTACCTTTTCGACGACACAAATGGTCATCGTAAGTTTTATCACATGACGATACTATTCACGATAGAGCTACCGAAAAAGACTACTGATAGTTAGCAAATACTAACAGTACTAATAAAAATATATGACTAAAAATAAAAAAAAATATATACAAAAATAAATGATATTTTCAACAAAGTCAATGGTGACACGTTATTATTTAGTCCACTGAGGTAATGGCAACTTCATAATAGTTCACATTTTTGACAAAAAAGTGTCAAATAAATGAAGCAGAGTTAAATACTGATCTACATACTTTTACATGTGCACACAAATTTACAACAATGCTAATGCGTAACATTTGAATGGCAACATTCTGCAATACATGATATAAAACGTAGAAAAATATAAGACTTTAAGACAGAGATATAAACTATGTCCGGTAAAAAAGTAAACCCTAAACACTGTACAATATAAATGTCAAATCCGAACAAATTTAAGTAAAACTTCAAACGCTTAATTTCCAATAAACAGTTGAATCAATCACCAAATTTCGTTAAAAAAATTTATTTCTTAGTGGAGTCATTAATAATTGAACATCTATAGTAAAATATTTTCGTTACCAATATGGCGTTACATAATCTACTGCAGTCGCTTGATCGAAAGTGATGTTTGTTGATGCAATCAACATAAACAACAACAAAGTGGTATTTTCTGCAGATGATCGTGTTTTAATTAAACTGTTGAGACAGCAGAAGTGTATGGTGCTAAAAAGTTTATCGCACAATATCCCAGCAATCCATGGACAATGTCAGGATTAATCAAATGGTTGCTTAATACTGGACACATCACGTTTTGGGGTGACCTCACAAAAGTCGCTGTGACATTGTTTGCATTAATAAATTCAACTAACATTTGGTACATTGACTGCCAATAGACGATGCATTGCTGACGCAGAATTTTGCCAAAATCGAATCCGTTTATTGGAGTTACGCATCAGGGTTTACTTATGTAACGCCATATTGGTAATGGAGATATTTTGTTATCGATATTCAACAAGTAATAACTGTGCCAAGGAACAATATTTTTCAACAAAATTTGGTGTTCACTTTAGCAATTTATTGCAAAATAAGTGTACAAAATTATATTTAAATTAATTCATATTTGACATTTCTATTGTACAATGTCTGGAGGTTTACTTTTTTACCGGACACAGTGTATATGGACTACCTGACAGATATATGCAATCACATATCAATACAAAACTGCAAGCAGTGCGACTCACCCATGCATCATAGCAAATGAATCGATCACAAGCTATGCATAAATGAGCATCCCTGGCACTACAGCTATACAAAAACATGGCATCATATAAAAAGTTTATCACTCAAATGCGTAATAGTGTTTCACTTGTGTAAAAAGCTTAGGCAAAAATATAACAGCTCGACTAAAATTTCAGAGTGCGAGGGTTGATCAATAAGTAGGGACCAACTTAATTCACGCTTTCACGGCCGTGTCATTTTCCGTGAAATTGACCTCCTTCCGTGAAAAACGCTAATTTCCGTGAAATCAGTAATTTTTCGTGAATTTTAGCGCTTTTAGTTTAATTTATGACAATTCCAGAGTTTTATCAGGAGCTTTTGTACGGATGTTGCTGTTTGCTACGTGTCGCACTTTAGCACTAAGTAGTTGACATTGACTGTCTTGAGTCTTGACTTAGTGTAGTAAATATTCGTTGTTCAGAAATTTCTTCGTTTGCAATAGCGCAGCACCTCGAAATAACGTCTGTGTGGCCCGTGAATTTCCGAAACTCTCCGTGAATTGTCCGTGAAATTTGACACATTTTAAAAATTCTGCCGTGAAATCATGCATTTTTTCCCGTGAATTCGGTTGGTCCCTAGTGATCATCAAAGCTTAGTCTGCAAACTGTTGAGTAAACTCAAACAAATAAGCGAAAACGACAATGTTTGTTAAACACATGGATGACGATTAAGAACGACAGAGAGACTACAGTCAGTACCCTGTTTTACAAAAGCTGGTGTAATATATAATAATGACTCCCATATAATAATGATTCCCTAGTCATTATTATATGTATAATTTACACTCCCCCAGTCAATATTTATACCTACAGTAACACGAGCATATACTGAATAAGCAGCAACAACGATTTTAAAAACTGTTAATAGTCACCGTAATATCACACAAAAAATTAATAATATACTAGGGGAGTGTAAATTATACATATAATAATGACTGGGAGAGTTATTCTGAGGGGAGTCATTATTATACATTATATTGGTTCCAGGAGGAAAAAACACAAATAAGTGCATTCAGTTATGTCACATGAATGCAGAGTTAAGGTTACTGTTAGAGTATGGTCATTATTAGGGTTTAGGGTTAGGGTTAGTGATAAGATTAGTGCCATCATTAAGTAAAGCTCTGCGATTTGTCCTCTAATTAAATTAATTAATTTGTTAATACACTTATTTAAATTTTTCCTCTCGGAAGTGGGCTGTGTTTAAGTGTCTGTGTCTAATAGTTTTTTTTTGATACCGGTACGTAACTATTTCAACAAATGGACGCATAACGCTATAGTAGGCTAATGTACAATCAATCAGTCAATCAAAGTCTTTAATAATCAGCCGTCAGGCCGCAACTGAATCATACCCATAAAATATACGAATAAAAACGACACTAAAATACAACGAAATACCGCAATATCACAATACTAACATACCCAAAAAAGCTAGGAACTATTTTATTTAACATTCTATAGGCCCATGTGTAGTTCCCGAACACAGAAGTAACAGATCTTGTTAGAAAATGCAAAAAAAACCTTTGCTGTCGAGAATTCGGATAGAAAAAGTACTTTGGAACAACAACAATGCGGCAATTCGCACTAGAGCGCATAGCAATAGCATAAAAATGGAAGTCGTTGTAAATTCTTCGTCGACCCTAATAGTCGTAACCACACTCAACTAATCCACAATATATCGGTGGCCGGAGGGTTGAACAAGTAGCTCGGTAGGGAGCGACTCTGTACTGTCAGTTAAAAACGGTTAACTAAAACCCTCAGCTACTGCTGCCGCTACCAAAGCTAGAAAAATGGTACGAAAAGCGTAGGTTTATAAAAGTTAAAAGAAATTTTAAACCTCAAAACATGAGCGGCGCCAAAGGGAGGGCTGCCCCCGTGCCCTTGCCCTGCCCCGGCTGCCCTCCTCCAAAAAATTTCGATGGTGATAACCAGTGTGACATTAGTAAATGTCATTTTTGCAAAACAACACAGATATCTGTGATTTTGTGCGTTTCCAAATATTAAAAAAAACCAACAAATTTGCGACTTCCATAATCCATTGCATGTCCAAAAGCTAAAGGTGTTTCAGCTTCAGAGAGCGAAGTCCCTCTGATCCCACGACCAGGGACTCTGCTCCTGGACCCTGGATCCCACTACATCTTTTGATGGAAACAACAACTAAATAAAGGTCGACGTTTAACCCACACAAAAAAATATTGTTCCCCTGTGCCCTAGCC
>Ga0209367_1014074_pt1 | contig 10199 bp, 3 predicted proteins | sample WorMetLIZISLAND2_FD_187412 | JGI IMG/M metagenome (GOLD analysis project Ga0209367, IMG submission 187412) | Marine gutless worms symbiont microbial communities from Max Planck institute for Marine Microbiology, Germany - Olavius geniculatus... ...
TATTGCACATACAACAAATTAACCTCATCGTTTAATTTAAAGATTTTATACAAAGCAGTTTTCCAAGTAACATACAGGGTTTGTCGGTTAGCATTAGAAATGGTAACAGCTTCAAGACCATATAATAAAATCGGCAAACAAGTATGAAGTAAATGACACAATAACATCGGAGAAGCAGTGGACCCAACGCAAACACATATATAATTAAAAGCTCTAAAGAATTTCATTCTCTTGGCTGCAAGTGAGACTTTGAGTTTCAAGCCACTCTCAAAAGTAACACCCATGTATTTGTAATGCTTAGCCACAATACATCCGTTACAAACGACGACGGACATACGACAGACAGACGACAATCGTGTTATAGACGCCTGCAGCATAGTTGTAGCGCGTCAAAAATCGGACATCAGTATTTCTTATTGTTTGTGGGGATTTTCGGCGCATAAAAATTCGGCGGCGAATTCGCCTATTGGGGCTCTAGCACTAGCATTTTGTTGCTCGGTAGTCTAACGGTAACGTGTCGGACTTGTAATCCTGAGGTAATTCAGAGGCGCAGGTTCGACTCCGCACCGGGACACTGCCGGGTAACGACCTTAGGCAAGTTGTTCACACACATGTGCCTCTGTCACCAAGCAGTATAATTTAGTACCGGCTTCACCGCTGGGACGTAAACAGGCACACCGCGCGATACACTGGCCCCGTATCCGTGGTCTCGCAGTGTACAGACTGGTGTCTGGCTGAGGGTCTTAGGAAACGGAGATTAGCGTCGCCCTATGGGCCGTAAGGCTCGGGAAGGACTTTACGTTTACGTTTTACGTTTATTAGCATTTTACCGAGTACCGACGACGGGTTTGTGACTGATTATATGTCGCGTTCTATGGAGACTGGGATCAGCTCAAGTTGCGCAGAGTTCGTATCGAGCTGAGCATCGAGTACTTTCGTATTCTGTGGAGTATTTAACGACGACTTCACGGCGTGGATGACAGTTGTTGTCAGCATCATTGCTGCTGCTGACTTGTCCCCGGGGCGGGAGAACAGACTAACAGTGCGCATGCGCAATATATCACGTGACCAGACGACATCGACGACAGCTGATAAGATGGCGTGCGTCTTCAGATATTACGTTATGTCGTAGCGAATTTGTCCTTGACAAATAGCGAAAAGTAGCGATACCACTTGTATTACCGTTACGAATGACTGATGCCTTCATACACACTAGAGACATCGCTGATTTTAGTCCGACCGAAATACAAAGAAAAAAACTATCTCGACCTGCTTTAATAACGCCAAAGACCAGTAAGAATTATTGTTTACTTTTGCATTAGACTATACTGTTTATTTTTGTGTTACATGTACGTTAAATTCGTGTTTGACATTTTAGTTCGGTAATTTTTGCCAGTACTGCGTTTATTTCACTAGCGATTTTTTTTTGTTTTCTTTAACCGGAAACAAAACACCGGTCTGACGTTGGCCAGCTTCTTATAGGCCCTATTTCAAATTCCGTCTCGTGTTCCAGCGAGCGTGCTTCATAATAATTCTAGAGATACGGCTGCTGCTGCGGCGGCGACACAAGACAGAAGCTAATAAATGCCTTGTCGTAAGACGATATCACGGTCTAGCTAGCGTGAAACTAATAGAAGTAATAAATAAGGCGAATGTTGTTACCAGACGTTACCTCGAAGAGCAAGTGACAGGCTGTTGCCAGTGGCTTCTATCCTTATACCTGGTGGGCGCAGCTTGCGCCCAGTGAAACATAGGGGGAGTTTTGATAAAGTTGTAGATCAAAACTTTTTCCCTATTTTCACTGCACAATCTACTCCCTTAACAAAATTTTCTCCACAGAGGGGAAAGAAGTCCAAAATAGAAGGGAAACTTGAGTCAGAAATTGGGGGAACCAGAGCCTAAAACTGAGGGGGAGTTGCACCCAATTTTGATTCCAGATTTGGGGGAATAGAAGCCACTGGCTATTGCTCTCGTATTGGGATGTGAAAAGGATTCGAACTCGTATCGAGTCGAGATCGCTTCGAATGCATCATTTAACGTCATGTCGTTTATAACATTGCACGAACTACTTGCCAACTTTTTGTAATAACTGCTCTACTTCATAAACATGCAGTCAGAAACTGACTGATTAATTTGCGGTGCGGATGTATTTTAAATTGACGAAAAAATATGTGAAATGTTTTGAAAGTCATTAAAATAGCATGACGGAAGACAATAAGGCGTGGGATGGAAGTAGACTTATGGTAAAAAATGAAGCAAGCCTGAAAGAAGTAAATGCGATAATAGTTGGGATTGTCCTGGTCTGTTGGCTCTGTCCAGATGATCCCAAAAGTTTATTTTAAAGTTTACTGGTTATGGTCAGAAAAAAGCTTGATGGTCCTCGAGCAAGAGCAACAACAGATAAAACAAGAAAAGCCTTGCTAACGCAATGGGGTACGCGCAACAGCGGTGCATGTTTGAAAGCCCATTGAAACAAAATCTAAGTCAGTCGCCAGAGGGCGTCAGACAACCGGCGGCTAACTATCCATAGTGTTTTACTTGTACTCACCAGAGGGCGTGACCTGTCTCGCTCAGCCAACGGCATATCGGCTAGAAATCGCAAATTTTTCCTACCCCTCATTTAGCACCCTCGTTCGGGGTGACCCCTTTCGAATTTATGGAAAAGCTTTACGGTTCCTGAAACTAGAGTCTTCCAAGCAGCTGACGGTGAAGATTTGGTAATCCTAGCTTGCACCGTTTTTGGACTGATCCACCCGTGTAACGGACGGACAGACGGACAGACAGAATTGCGATGGCTAAGACGCGCTACAGCAGTAGTTGCTGTTGCGCGTAAAAACGAATTGTGCAAGACTATAAACATGTCTAAGGTCAGTAATAGTGTAGTAAAAAGTCAGAAGAGAAGAACCAATGAAGAATTAAGCCTATACTGTGTACAGTAACATGAGGGCATTTATGCACAAACTCTGCGTCTGAATCTGGCTTAAAGCACGCGGCGAGTCCTATACGTGAAAAGACGGAAGGAAAGTCTGCTGTCTGCACTCAGGCGATAGCGACTGACTGAGAAGCTTGAGTTTATAGTTTCTGCTGCAGAACGCTTCAGCTTTAAAGTCAGCCCGATCGGCTAGCTAGTCGTTAACGAACTAGCAACTTGTATAGAACTAGGTGTATACGGTACGCCCAGTGTTTAGGTTCTCACGACACCGACGAGATCGATGTTTTGGTAGACAGAAGAAGATTAGGTCAGAGTGGACTTGCAGTTTATGGCTGCTGACTGGCCGCACTTGTCTTGCTAGCTCAGTCTGAATCATACCATGCTTGCATTCGGATTGTGTGGGCGGCTGCGGCAGCTGACCACTCGAAAGATCGTCAGTCGGCGACTGTGCAGACTGTTATGACATGCACGGCTCGCCCATAACACTACGCGTCACCGCCCGCTAGTGGCGTAGCCAAAGGGGGGCCCTGGGGGCCCAGGCTCTCCAGTCCTCCAGACAAAACATTAGCATACGCATAAACTGCACAAAATTTGCCAATTTGGTCAGTTTATTTGGCGAAAATAATATTTGTTGCCACCAGATCTCATCTTTTAAAGCTAAAATGCACCAAATTCCATTTCGGCTGGGAATCACAGCACCCCCAGACCTCCTAGCTGGATTTTAGGGGGTCCTACTTTTAAGGGAAGAGAAGAAAGAGAAAAGGGGAGGACACGCAGAAAGGGAGGGAAGAGGTAAAAGGGGAGGGCAGGAAGGAAAGGGACAAAAGGGAAAAGGAGGAAAGGGGAAAAGAGACGAGGCCCCCAATTGAAATTTCTGGCTTTGCCACTGCCGCCTGCCCACGTTGTGGAGGCACACAGACCTTAGGGTGTCATTTAAGGAGGCTGGATGGGTCTAAGAACCCTTCAAGGACTAAAAATTTTAATTTTTCCTGTAAATCGTACCTTTGAAACAGTGTTACTGCTTCAAAAACAATACGTTACGTAGACTGAGACCCCTAAGATTACTGCGACTCCCCTAATGATTTACTGAAATGACGCCACTGACAAAGGTCCGCAATTTCAGCTATACCACCGTCAGTTTCTCCGCACAGATTTATCGTCGGTTGTATTCGCAACAATTGTAATAAATATTTTACGCACAGGAAAGCCGATAATTTATTATTATGTCCACGAAGCAATGAAGACCGGCATTGTACCTGTTAGCCTCGACTTTAGTTCGTCAGCGTCGCCTAAGACTATTTTATTCAGTTATATTTTATTACCAGACTATATTCGTGCCATCAAGCATAAATCAATGTCCAAGACTTATAACCTGATCCTTGTCGGCCGTCCGCTGTTCCATCAGTGTTAAACTTAGCGCTGTGTTTAGGCTTTCTGTATTGTGCTAATAAATCTTTGGTTTGGCAGACCCAAATCAATAGGTATAAGCTTAATTGCTGTTGCTGTAGAAATACCACAAATTGATGATGAGTCAGATTTTGTCTGTGTGGACTTTTGTTTGGAATTATTCCAGTTAAAAACTATTTATTTTCGATGTTAGGCTACGTTCGGTGCGTGTATCATTCGCTGATCGTCGTTGTCGAAGTATAGGCTATGTTCACGAATCATGTGCCCAATTTTTGACGCGCTACAGCTATACTGTAAGGCGTCTGTGGCACGGTTGTCGTCCGTTGTCGTCTGTCTGTCGTCTGTAATAGACGTATTGTGGCTAAACGGTTAATTATAGGTGGTCAGCGATGGTATCATCAGATAGGGCGCTGGCAACTTCTTATAGGCGGACCCGTCAATAGTAACTACGTCTCATCTCTAGCAATATGGCCGCAATTTTCAATGGTTCCAAGGTTTCAAGCTATAAGCGGCCCTATCTCGGAAAAAGTGAGAGATTGCTATTAATCACTAATAGGAAATCGCATACGCCCTTTCAGATGAGATGAAAATCATTGAACTTGGATGACCTTGAATGTCAGTACTGCAACAGGAACTGTACGGACTGTAGCGGGTTTTCCCTAGCGGCAGCTGGGCTTTCTTGTTTGAAAGGTCGTTGTTGAGAGGTGAGACAGGTAATCGAATAAACAGCGGCACAGAAACGGTCTGTGTCCAGGGAGGCATACGCTGGTCTGATACAATTAGGCTAATTCGAACACCCGCCCCGCGTCGAGAAAATCAAATTTAGAACTTGCTGTGAGGAGCTCCAAAGTGTACGAATCTCCATTTTGTTTGTCTCATAAGCTGGGTTAATGACTGAAAAATAGCTTAGCAGTTGATATAGGCCTAAGATATCTGATTATCATGCAGTATAGGCCTAGACACCATATTGTAATAAGACCATTTAGCTATAAGACACTTTAGTCGTTGTTGACATGTATACTGAAGGAAGATACCTTTATCTTCAGTTTGTCTGAATGCATGTGTGCAGGGCCAGGAGTTCGCGGAGGAATACAGCTTGGAGTACCGACGGGTCGATATCGGATCATGGACTCGCTTTCACGACCGCAACGGCAACGAAGTAAGCGCAAATTCTCCGACCGTCACCTTGTCAAAGCCTATCGGGTGGTCTTTATCAAAGCGTTTAAAGTTAAACGCCCTCAATTTAGTCTTAAACGCATTTCTGTAACTGCCTGGCGCAAACAAACGCTTTTTTGTTATAAACATTAATGGTCATTAATTTAAAATTGTACCACTGCCCATTGTTTAACGACCACAAAACTTAGGGGCCTACGTTATTTTTGACCCGTAATTATGAGCTAGTCTTTAAAACAAAAAAAACCTAGGATAGCCGACCGTACTGGATGTCAGTGACTTTCAAGGCCATCCAAGCTCAATAATTTCTATCTAGTCTGACAGGGCGTCTGCCACTTCCTATTATTGATTAATAATAAGAACCTTGGTTTTGTTATTGCGTTGGTTGTGCCAGTTATGGTAAATGAACTTCTTTCTCTCTCTCTCTCACCGTTTTTCAAATATGGCCAGTTTTTCGTTGAAAACACACATTTTTCTTACACCCTTCATTTAACCTCTAATTTGAAAATGTTCTCCATGGTGTAGATCGCTGAAATTTTGCATGCACGAGTTTTAAACACAATGGCTAATTATTCGTGCAAAACGTTTTTCCCTACGACCTACCCGTTAGCTAGGGTACATCCGTTACAGACGGACAAACGGACGACAACCATGCCAATAGCTCGACCGTTACTTAAGCACGGTTGGCTGAAAAACTTCAATGCACAACATGTATTAGTGCGTACCGGCAGTTGAGATAATTAGTGGAAAATGTGTAACGTTCAAATCAGTGCTTAGTGTTATGAAGTGCGTGCTGGAAACTGTTGCATAATAACGTGTGTGCAGAGCAATGTCCTGCTGTCGGACTGTTGAAAGTGGCCATTGAACAAGACACTTTAACACCGCGCAGTAGGCCCGATTGAACAGAACAGCCAATTATTACGACTGTGTTCAGTATCTGGCGTTTTGTGTCTGACAAGGTTGTAAATAAATGATGGTGGTTGGAACAAACTGCACATAATAACATCACACACACACTCATGCCACAGCGACAGGTGTTACGAATAATGATGTCAGATCAAAGACAAGTTCACGCCTATTCTGTCGTATTTATTGGTCAGGTCTGAAACCGCTAATGAGACGGACATGTTTTCTTACACATCTCATCGCTAATCGTGGCGCTGGTGTTTTCCAAGCTTGACTACGGCTCCGCAACTCTTGCCGGCCTTCCAAAGCAACTAATGGACAGGCTTCAGTCTGTGCAGAACGCCGCTGCACGGCTGATCTTCAATGCTTGTCGTCAGGACCACATTTAGCCGTTACTGCGCAGATTGCATTGGCTTCGGATGCCAGAACGCGTTGCGTTCCGGCTGGCAGTGCATATTCTGTCATATTTATTGGTCAGGTCTGAAACCGCTAATGAGACGGACGTGTTTTCTTACACATCTCGTCCGCGTGGATGATCTGAACAAAATTCGTGGATAGTCAGATCGGCGAGAAATCGTTTGGACGTGTGCGAGCCTGAAAATGCCCGTAGATTGCATATAACACATGGCGGCATATCATGAAGTTTTATTCGCAACAAGAGCCATGTCTGCCATAGGGGACGTTGCATGCAACACAAAATAGCAAAAAAGCCGAACTTATGAATGTTTTTTCTCCCCAGGACTACTTTGGGGCGCAGGGAAAGTGTTTGGAAACATGTACTACAAGCTGCACTACAGGGAAGTGTAAGTTATCAAATCTTTAAAAACCGTAATTTCTTGCTTATGCGTTACAATGCCGTTTCGACTGATTAACTGAAAACTAATCTTTAAATCCGTCCAGTGCGATACAGAGCTTGAAACGCTCGACTTTGATGAACCATATATGCACGTAGGTCTACTCCGGGCATGAAAGCGGCACCTCTAATTTTGACGAGACATTCTGAACCACGTAGGCTAAATGCGTTTTGATTGATTGATTGCGCGCTTAAAAATATGTCTGTCGCGACATTTTTTACTGCTGGACTTTTTTAACGCATTGAGTGTGAACTTTGAACGCTTCTCGTACTTCTTTCTTGGGATTTCTCTGGTGAGTTACACCCTGTTCCCTCTTTCTTTCATTTGTCATTCTTTGACATGAAAACACTAGTGATGTGATGTGGCGCGCTGTATGTACAAGGTGTTTCGAGGCAACAGCAACACGTACATCGCCGAGGTACGCGAGATCAGTCCTCCAATCATCGCTCGAAGAGTGCGCATCGTGCCTCGCAGCAGCTACGCGCGAACAGTCTGCATTCGCGTCGAGCTCTACGGATGTCCGTGGCGAGGTGCCAACCGTCGACGTTTCTTCGCGCTTTGCATTTATAATTACCCCGTTTACACGAGGAAACATACATGAGGCATACATGAAGCACACGTAGAGCGCACTTCGTGAATGTTTGCAATATACACCGTTATCAGGCCAGCTCAAAGAATGCTCGACGTATGCTTCGTGTATGCTTCCTCGTGTTAACGGGTATATAACGTATACTTCAGAGGCTTAGGCAGGATCTGGATGTAGTGGGGGTGGGTTGTTAGGAAGGATGTCCCTCTCTCCATGGGGGAAGGGATCTCGGGAGGGCGCTGTACCCGTCCCCAAAAATTTTTCGTTTTTTTTGCGAGAAAATAGTGTTTTGGTGCATTCTGGCAATATTTCGAGTGACTGAGTTTTTTATAGGGCACATGTGCCCCAGTGCTAGCTATGGTTTCGCTAGTGGTGTACTTTGAAGCAAGCAGTCACTAGCTTAAACCATCTGTCCACCACCTGTGGCCTATTTGTAGCCTGAAAATCGACGTCGTTCGTTTTCACTGCGAATTCGGTAAGCTTGTATAGAGCACAAAACATAACTAAAGTTGCAGTGAAATTTTGCAATAGCAGTTGTTCTTGCAACTCATTAGTTTAGTTTATAAACCTAGCTTAGTACAAATTAGACCTGATTTCTGGTATGTAGGCCTATGTCTGTTAAAAGTCACAATTATTGTGAGTATGAAACAGTATACGTGCATTAATCACATTTCTCTGCGTATATCGTGGGTCGGAGTCGGCACTTGTTTCACGGCCGCATTGTCCTGCTGTCCCCTGTCAATCAAACGCAAACAGTATTCCATGAACATGAATATTCTTTTGCGTTAAGGGTAAATTCTACAGAAAGCAGCTTTGAACCGTTGTCGTGTAGGCCTGTTCTTTTATTACTAGTCTATACCGCGAATACTTGACAGTGTCGTGCTGCGTTAGCGGCTTGGAAGAAGCGTTCGCGGTGGATTGGCTTTGGCGTCGTCAATCCTTGCATACACATATCTTCTCTTCTGTTAGAGGCTGGATGTGGCGTACTATGGCGGGAAATGTTTAGTGGGGTTTGCTGGTGAACTGAAGTTACTGAAGGTCGTCAGTGATTCGCTGAAGTGAGTGCTGATTCAGAGCACGGATGAATGACGCCACGGCTTCGCGTCACTCGCTGCTGCTGCTGTTGCTGACGTCACGCAGTGAATGACGCCGTCCTGTATACTCGGCTTAGTAGTGCACGGGCGCGGCGCCGCCGCATTCAATTTACTGTTGCTCGCAAATTGCAAGATTATCAAGCTTATCTGGCTTGTGGAGCTCTCTCATCCGAACGTAATCCGTCGACCGCGACCTGCACGATGTAGTGAAGACAAGACGTACGCGTGTGCTGTAGCTTGTAGGGTGGTTTGACATAGTGAGTGAGTGAGTAGGGTTTAACGTCCCGCCCGACACAGTATAGGTCATTTCGGGGACGCGTGGTTTGACATAGAACGCCATCGCTTCGTCCTGTATTGCTGCGAGATGTGGAAAAAATGAGAGAATCTGCGACTGTGTATACTTTGACTTTAGAAAATCATAAAATTTAACGAATTTTGCGATCAAACCAACGCGCGTTTTTGTATGCGCAAACAAGACGCTGAAGCCTGATACCCAAACAAACGGGCAGAAGAAAAACTAAAATATTAAATATATATTATTTAATAAAATTTTTTCCCATAGAAGACTGTTTGTTCACAGTGGCGCGCAGCTTTGTAGCGATTAAAATGCTCAAAAAGATCCGTTGTATCTGGTCTGTCTTTTGCGCTGGTGTATCTCGTTTGTTTAGCGCTGATATGTCCGACTCGATTTACAGGATCGTGTACGATCACGATTTACCGATTTACAGGGCAGTTCACAGGTTTAAACCACGTTCAGCTCGCACTGGTACTGTTCTCGTAACTTTCGGCTGCAGTGTTATACCCCGTTTACACGATGAAGCAAACATCATCAAACATCGAGCAAACATCGAGCAAACGTCAAGCAAACATCAAGCGATCAGACCACACGTCATGCACATGTATTTTGAATACATTTGCTTGATGATTGCTTGATTGTGTAAACGGGGTATTACGTGCGTCATGAAGCAAACGACGGTGTGGCTTATGCCATCTGCAGCGTCGTTCAAGTACGATACCACACTGTCTGGAGTGGTATAAACTTGTACTGCGTAATCTCTTATTTATGCATTACAGCAGTGCGGAATCTACACTGTGTCTCAAAAAAAACCGGACCCCTATTACGTTTTGAAATAACTCTAACAAACTGTGCCTAATAATAATAATGATTAGCTGAGAAAATCGTCAAAATGTACTTAATATCGTAGTGTGTTACGGGCTTACGATATTTCATAAAACGGGGTACCAGC
>Ga0209367_1014077_pt1 | contig 10197 bp, 7 predicted proteins | sample WorMetLIZISLAND2_FD_187412 | JGI IMG/M metagenome (GOLD analysis project Ga0209367, IMG submission 187412) | Marine gutless worms symbiont microbial communities from Max Planck institute for Marine Microbiology, Germany - Olavius geniculatus... ...
TAGTAAATCAATATGGGAGTGTCTATCCATTTTATTTTTTAACAAAACACTATACACAGTATAAATTGATCAGTAGTGATTAATCGCCATGCCTGGAGCTTTATTTTAATGTGTGAATTGCCATTCTGACCGGCGAAGTGAAGTGATGTTTCTGGTGCGAATAAGCAACGAACTGCAGATCGCCCTGTTTAATTAATCATCAATTATCTGACGGTCTTGAGCACTGTATTCTTCTGTTTGCTTTTTAGTATATTTGATCTTGCTGTTATACTGATCTTTGGCCTTTTGATGCCGAAACATATTGCAGTAAATAGTTGTCCGTTGTGCGCAGTAGTTGTGTCTGCTTATCCATTTCAAATGTTTCAGTCTAGATTTATTTCTGATTGTGTAGATTTTCAATCACTTTCTTCAAGTTGTTTATTTCTGTTATTTTTTGTTGATTGGTTTGTTGATTTTGTTGTGTGTTTGCTGATTGGCTGTTGTCTGTGGAAGGACGTGTGTGGCATATGATGAGGAGATGGCGAAGCATTTGGCTGTCACTCGTATGTGAGTGATTTCCTTCACTTTCCTTGTTGCTGTTGTTGAATGCCATTGTAAACAGACATTCTTTGAATAGATTATAGGCTGAAACAGTAACTTGATAGGTCATGTAATTTCATTGATAATACAATTTTTCTATTTCTTTTCTCATTGACATTCCGTCAACCACTCTGCCTTCTTCAGAACGACTGTCTACCAGATGTCGCTGCTGTGGATAGTAAGGAATCAATCAATCTGCAGTCACAGACCACATTTCTCCCAACCACATCATAGACTGGGACCATGCAAAGGTGATCGACAGAGAAAGCAACGGAATGGACTGGTGGATCAGGGAAGTGACACATGTCAGGAAAAACAGGATTAACCAAGATGAGGGGTCCTACCAACTTCCACACATCTATGATTGCTTACTGTTCACAGTAGTGACACCTGGTGGACAGGCATTCCGAAGAAGGCAGAGCGGTTGACGAAACGCCAACAATAAAAGAAATAACTAGAAATTTGGGGCAAAGCAAAATGCGCTTTCGGTGGGTTTAATTCCACATCTAGATCTCCAAGGTCACTGGACTGAACTTCACCGGACTTGTTTCGCCTAACGCGGGAGGAATCGCTGTCGAAACAGTAACTCACCGATTTTGAATATCTTCATCCGTTCTGGAGATACTCGTCGCCAAACTTCGAAGTCGACCGAAATCGGGCCAAATTTTGCATGTTTTTGGCCCCTAAAAATTTTTTGGGGAGGCTCCCCCAAAATTTTGGACCGGGATTATAAAATTGAACTATCGTTTTTGGGCGGACTAAAAAAGGTTGTATTATCGATGAAATTACATGGCTTATCAAGAAAACGGATGGTGTTTGATGCAATATAATGAGTAACACTGCAGCACTGCATCATGTTGTCAGAAACATGCAGTCTTGCAATACTTGCATGATGAGTTAATTGACAGATTTCTAGTTTTCTTTCCGCATACCTAGCTAGTATTGTGATGTGATATTGTGCTTGTATGTATTTTGAGGTATTTAATGTGATTTTTATTTTGTGATACATATCTCACAGGTATTGGCTGGTATATAGGCCAAATACGATGTTGAGCAAAGTAACTGTAGATGTCAGAAGAGATTTTAAGACTAAGTATTATTTTATTATTGAGTTGAATGATGTTAATAAAGAATTGATAAATTAATAAGGTAAAAGGTTTATACTGCGCAAGGCCGGTAGCCACGGTATAGAAGAGCTCATCCCTATGCGATATCCTTGAGCCAAGGAGTACAACTCAAGATTGCATACATCTCTGTTGGGTGGAATAGTTCTCAACAGAGACTCCCTGTTACCTCCGCATGTTGTGCTACTCATTTTATCGACCAAGATGGATGAAGGGCTGAGTTGACCCTGACGGGATTTGAACCCATTACCTTTCGATCCAAGGCTCAGCGTTCTGCAAACAAATTATTAATAAATTAATGAAGAATGACTAGACACAACTGTTACTTCAGAGAATTTTATGCCACCCGCAAACTTTTTCCAGTTATCCTAGAACAAAGGCTGTTTGTTGTTTTCATTAATGTAGAACAGAAATAAATCTCGATGTATTGCGATGACATTTGCAGTGGTCATGTGGAAAGTCCGAAGCGAATCAAACGAATCTTCACGAGGTTTCGGGAGTCTGGGCTGTTAAGTCGCTGCAAACTTCTACCAGTTAGTTTGTTTTTGTTACTTACTGACACTTGTCCAGGTGATGAATTTGATGCTGCTGTTGTTTATCATGAATTGCACTAATGTGTGTTATCTAGGGATGCTGGTTATATGCGATTATGCAATCGCATATTTTGCCAAAACCCGCATATCACTTATTTTTCTGCATATAATGGCACTTTCAAAATCGCATATGCGGAAATTATGCTGCATATGCAAAAATTGCATATATATGCTGCATATTACCGCGCATATGTGATCGAATTTTTTCAGTATTTTTTTGTCCAACGTTCGTTTAAGATTGTTAAATATTTTTGGCATCAGACGATTACCGGTATTTACAATTGGACGTTGAAGAAATTGAAGTAAAAAATGTCAAAACTGTGCAGAATAAGCCTATTAATGTTAAGATTAATCATGATTATGATTCTTCATCACTCGAAGTTGCACATGCCGAAAATATGCCGCATACATGCACCACGTATTTGGCTAAATTCCGCATATTTTGCTGCAAAAAGCCCCACATATTTTAAGAAAATTTTTTGCTATAAACTGGTATCCGTAATTATCAGTTTGTTTGACACACATGCCATACTGACACATAGTTTAAGGCCAAATTGTCTAGATGCAAAACTGCAAGTGCTTGTGGCCTTATCTTTGTTGTAGCCGTTGAGTACATTTTTCATGTTAATCATATGTCTGTTATTTGTCATCGTGTTTTACCTGTCGTTGTAATTTATTTTGTGTTTGATTGATTGTGATGAATAACTTAATTTTGAGTGATGATGTGTCTGTAGTCGAGAACGGCTACAAAAGACGAACTGTGCTTAGTACACAGGTATACCGTTCAATTCTGTCGTTGTTGACACAGTCTGCATTGAGGGCAGAATGTTAAAACATTGTATCTACAGTTGACTTTGGCTAAATGTCCTAACTACAGAATACAAAGTTTTTTAAAATGCAGCTTACATATTTATTTCATTACATAATGAAATACAGCAAACAAATCTGGGTGTTATGGAAAAAAATCTGAAAAAGAATGCACTGCAAACAAAGTAGTTTTCAATTTTCTTGACGTCATCAACTACTATAAAACGGCAAAGTCCAGTACTTGCTATAGTGCTTCTTACATAAGACGATTTCGAGATCAGAAGCACTTTGACAGTCTCAGAAGTGGCAACTAATTGGCATGAGCTAATGATACTGCAGCACACTATGCAGCCATCCATTGCCTGCATTAATGAACAATTGGACCCATGGTTTGCAGCTAGCAGACATACCACTGCCCCAGTCAGCCACACTAGGCCATCACCTCGTAGTTCATAAGTTTCTACTTATTTCCCCTCTCACAGAGGGCAGGAGGCTGAGTTGGCCTGAGCACACCATAGGTTAGCAACTTGCTCAAGGTTGCTTAGGTGCTTGCAAATGATTGGCAGTGAGAATCAAACCGCAACATGAAGTTACTAGTTGACACTAACTACTAAACACTTGTAGCTACACAGGCAGGTAGGTGTGAACAACTTGCCCAGTGTTGTTACTTGGTAGTGTTGTTACTTGGTAGTGCACCAGCTGGTAATTGAACCGTGGACCTTTCGGTCTCGTATCCAATGCCCTAACTGCTGAGCCACCAAGCCACCTACTACAGAGTGTTCATGCTGTGATGTGCTCGATCTGTTGTTAATTAATCCTTACTTTTGAATTTGAAATTGTACCCTTTCCTACTTAGTTCAGGCAAGCAGTGTTGCAACATCTTGTATCTCTTGCCATCGCTGTTACCTGCGTCTGTATTGAGCATGTGCCCTGCCCTTCCTAGCCTCGCTTTGTTTAATTTATCGATGCATCATGATGTCACAAAATTCCATGCTTCAACATGGACATCATGAATAATCATGTGCATTGATGCAATCAATCGATGAATTAAACAACGCGGAATTGTTTCCTTGCCACGGAATTTTGATATTTCCGCAGAATTTTATTTACAGAAATTAAAAACTGCTGGGTGGCTGCTTCATATGATCACCCACGTCGCAGGTAAGGTAAGGTAGTGATAATGGAATTGTTGGTGTTGTTGATGTATTGTTTAGCCGTGACTACGTCGACAGTGTTGAAGCCTACGAGTCGCAATCGGACGAAGAACTTGCCGCTGCGGAACTTGAATTTAACTCCGTTCATTTTTGCCAGGTTTCAATAACTGCATCCGCTTTTTTCTAGACATTTTACACAGTAACGCTGCATTTTCTCATAGCTTATTTTCTGTTTATTTTGTTGCATCAGTTCTGTTTTGGTAGTTTTTTGTATTTTCTTTACAGATTTCATTGCCCGTAGAAAGCTCGTTTTTAGCATTATGTTCTTCCCTTTTTTCAGTACATAAACCGTTTGTTGCCCATTCAACATTCTAGAAGCAGAAAGAGCATTTGCAGCTGTGGGATTTTGTGCTCTAAGCTACGTTCGTCGCTGGGAGATTACGCTTTTAACACATTATGTTTTCTTAGGTCAGTCAGTCACTTAACTTTTTTCTATAACACTTAACATCAGATATATCATGAATGACTCCATTAGGGAGGTAGGCCTATAGGCAAGTATTCGTATAATAAAAGATGCACTACAGAGTTATTGTTTATAACTACTTAATGCCAGTTGACTTCTGCCAGTCAGATTAAGATTTTCTCATTTAACAGCACCATTGAAGAAAGGAAATACCGGTACCAATACAAGACAATAAGTATTGATACTTGGACAGTAAGTATGAATACCAAAATACCAGTATTGCCAAACATCGTCGACATTGGAGGCCCTAGTGCCTGTTGACTTTATCTGCTGTTTTGTAGGGCACTACATTTCATATGGCATATTATGTCATGTGTCTGCTATTTTGAATGATGCACAGGCGTCGTATCACGCTGCTTGTCTCTCTGCCGGATGTCCGATGAATGTCGTCGATGAAGTCTTGTCCAGCCAGGTAATATGAGTTCTTTTTGTTTCGTTTAAAAGTTTAGTCTGGCCAAGAACTTGTGCTAAACTTCTCAGAAGTGTTTTGCTTATGCATTTTGCTTTCACTGGTTGAGGCAGTCTGCCTGACAGCATTTAATGTTCTGATTGGACTAAACTGTTTGTAAACTGCTTTGTTTAAATGCCTGTGGATGACTTGCTTGTGTTTCAGAGCCGGAATGGATTCGCGGTAGTCAGGTTAGTTTTCTCTGCCAGTATGTTTATGGTTACATTTTTTTCTGTGATAAATAGCATAGAGAAACCAGTGCTGTTTGATTACTTGTTATTGTTGACATATTCATAATTGTAGTCATTCAGTCAGTCACTGAGGGCCGATTGATTTATGTCCAGGTTAAAGATAACCTACAGGTTAAAAGTCGGTAATTCCAAAAGTTAACCTCTGTTGCATTGATTCATGACATATCAGCACTTAGCAGGTTAACTTTCTGGCTTATCTCGCACATAACTTGCACAGTTAACTCCCATTTCGTGAGGTTAACCTGTAATTAGTGCAAGATCGAAGCTGACTCGTGTAAATAACAACATCTGCAAACCTTTCACAGTCGTAGATCGATGAATCAGAGGACAAAGAACAGCATTTTACGTAGTGAATTTTTTTATTTTATCATTATAGTCGGCGAAATTATCGCAATATGATTGCACTTTTTCTACGTTCGGAATTCGCCAAGTTGCTGTGAATGAAATTGTCATCTGCACCAGTGACCTTGACCTCACGGCATCGACTTTTACATAGGGGCAATACACAGTAAAGCTGACTATATTAAAACTTCTTGTAATAATCGTATGTATTGAAATTGTAATTTTCGCAGTTGCTGCGATGTGTTACATTGCATTTATTGCATCCTGTCGGAATATGCTGTAAATTAATTGCCATTTAAATATCCTCTGCTACCGTAGACGCGCCATTTAGTTCATAAGCCTATAGTGGGCCGTAAATGAACAGCCACATGACTACTACCACCAATCGAAACACTTGATTCATGGCGTGGTTATATGGACGAGTTTTAACTCACGTATTAGCAAACTGTGATTAGTTTTTTCGTGAATTAACGTGACAGAGGTTAACTTCTAGACTTAACCACATGACCAAGATAACCTAGGTTAGGTAACCTAGAAGTTAACTTAATTGGCTTTGAGTTGATCAAATATGCTAAAGTATTGGAGCTGTTCTGAGGTTTCAACAGTCTGGCCATTAATAAGTGAAATCGCTAAGCAGTCAGAGTGGTGATAGTTTAGATAGCATGGTCTGAATGTCGATTGATCGATTGATGCAGGAATGTGTGATATTTTTTGCATGTTGAACCATCTAAACTTGTGAGTCATTGAGAAGATGTTGCACGTGTTCTGTGTAGCGTCAGTGGTGTGAATGAATGCTGTTGTTTCAGACCTCCAGGACACCATGCCGAGAGGAATTTCCCGATGGGCTTTTGCCTGTTCAACAACGTCTGCATTCTAGCGAAATATGCACAGACCAACTTCAACGTCAATAGGTCAGCAGAGATCAAACTACTTGTAGTGAATTTATGTTATTGTTTTAACATATACACCACTTTTTCAAAGAAAAACAGTCAAAATTGTTTTTGTCATAACTATGTGATATTTACACCGATTTTGATAATCTTTAGCACAAAGATGGCCAAGATGATAGAATTATGTAAGATGCACTCATTTTCCATTTTACCTAATTCATGTTGATGCACTGCCATATGAAACACAGATGCTCCAATTTTGCATAATGCTCTGCTGTTGTTTCCAGTAAACGTTGTAACAACTTAATTAAGCACACAATAAATGAAATGTACATCATTTCGCAGAATTGCAATTTTGTATAACAACTTGCAAATTATCAAAGTTTATGCCTAAAGTGTGCCAGCATACACGAACACAATGGCTTAGACGCAACGCCACTGGCTGATAGCGGAATCAAAGGTTGAGTGATCAAACTACATTTACTCATCGATTAGACGTGTTTTAAGCTCATCAGTCAGCTATTTTGTTGTCTGCTTTTTTTACTTTAAAATATTTAATACTACAAAATTAATAAATCACGTGGCGCCCTCTGCCAAAATGATGAACAAAGGTGAGCAATCTGATACAAATAATCACCACGAAATGTAGCACTTTGGCGCATCTGTGTTTCACATGGTAGTGCGTTGACATAAATTAAATATATGTAAAAAACTTATCAGTTTAAAACTGTGTGTAAGGACGATGTGATGATATCAGTACAGTTTCACAGATAAGTGGACTTTTTTGCTAACTTGGCTTGTATATTACACAATGGAAAACTTTCTGCTATTTTGTCAGATTGTAGCAACGCTGTAGCACCTTGTTACACTCATTTTGCTGTGTACAATGTCTGCAGAAGCCATGGCAGTATTGTTTTCAGCATCTCGTATTGTTTTGTGTTGTGGCAGGATCTTGATCTTGGACTGGGATATTCATCACGGCAATGGAATTCAGAACTGTTTCTACGACGATCCATCGTTAGTTGTCTGCCTTCTTCCTGCACTGCTTGATTTACTGTTTTATATAGTGAATGGAGTCTTTCAGTAGTTTCTGTGTCAGTTTTAACTTGTTTTTATGACAGTTGAGCCTGTTATGTTCTTGCTGCAGTTTATTTATTTATTGTTTTTAACCCATCAGCAGGATTTGTTATAGGTTGTGAACGATTTTTGTGTAAGTGTTGGAACAGGCTGGTTTTGGGATGTGAAACACTGGACTGAGTTATGAGATGGTGACATCTCAATTTGCAATTTTTTTTCATTTTGGTCATTATTGCCCGATGAATGCTTATAACCATTAGTTGCAGATTTAATTATTAATACTACTGAGTCCTGGGCAGCTTTGGTTGAAGTTTATACTTTCTGGCATATATTTTTATCATCTTAAAATACACATTTTTCCTTGGTGGAAATTTGCTTTTTTGCTACTGATAGATACTGCAACATCATTATTAGTTTTTCATCTGTGTTCTCTGTACTTGGTATTTCTCAGTTGGTGTAAATGTGCACTAATTGATTTGTTAATGTCTGATTGATATGGTGTTTATTTAGTGTTTTGTACATCTCTATCCACCGTGGAGATATATTCCCGCTAGGAAATTTGAGCAGTTATGACAAGGTCGGCACAGGCAAAGGCACGGGCTATAATGTCAACATTCCTTGGACCAAGGTTGCGTTCGTTTGTTTCGTCCAACTGCACGTGTTACAGTGTTGTACTTCGCTTGCATGATTTGAATTGGGACTTTGTTATGAGGGTGACCACTACACGCCTTGGATTAAGAGCTTGCATCGAGGTGGCCATTTTTAGCTTGAACTTTGAAGACAAGTTCAGAATGATTGTCTCAATGACTGTTTCAAATTTTGTAAAAATCTGCCAGATATTAACGATTTTACATTAACTTTTCTGTAAGGGGTCGCTAATTTTGGGACACTGTGTAGATATAGGTGGTAATTTAAGGTGACCACTTTTCAGAAAAACAGGGAAATGTCCGGGAATTTTACGGCTGTCAGGGAAATGTCACGGATTTCAGTCACAATCAGGGAAATGTCAGGAAAAATCTTGTCAAGGGAAATTGACCAAAAATTTTTTCTAAAAATTGCATCAACATGCTTTTGATATCACTGATTTAGTACTCTCTGTCATTTATTTTATGCTGTTTATTGCTGAGTTTAGCTTACTTGTGTTTTCATTTTTTAATATTTATATCTTAGTTATGTTTTAGATAGTACTAGGGTTCGGTTACCCTGGTTGAGTGCCAGTTAAAATGGTTAGGAGTGCCACAAATCGTCAGGGAATTTAGTGTCTAGAGAGTGGTCAACCTATATTATACTGTTCTTTGTGTATTCTTTTCCTTGCATACTTATTGAGATTATTATTCAATGTACTGTTTCGATATCAACAGTTTATATGCTATGACTGCATTTTTACACAGTGTACTTAACTTTTTTACCCTTTAAATGTCGTTTAGTTAATTTATTAATTATTTTGTTGTTATTTGGCATCAAATTTAAGGTGCATGACATTACTCCATTGAGAGAAGAAAATGAAAGCTAATCAGTAGACTTTCAAGACCGTGGCTTGTTTTCTATCATTGTTGTTAATAAACTGAACTTATATGCTCTTGAGTTTCATCCTCCATTCACATCTGTTTATTTTATTAGTAATATAAAGTCGACATCATTTTTTTTATTGATAACATTGCCAATGTGCAGCTTTTGTTATCCGAGTGAATATATTCAGTATCCAGTAGGAGCGCTGTTGAAATTATCGCTAGTCTGATGTTGGCTTTGTTTTCATTTGTACAGTCTTCTTCTTGTTTCTTGGTTAGCAACCATTGCGGCCAAATACAATCTTCTTCCTTGTCTCTCGATCTTGCGACAGTCTCACAGCTTCACACAGGGTGAACACGGTCCACTCGGTGATGTTGTCTGTCCATTTCTTTGGAGGTCTTCCTTTCTGCCATACACCATCAACTGAGCCCAGCAACACTTTCTTTACTAGTTGATCATCTGGCGTGTGACAAGTATGGCCAAAAAGCAGTAGTTTTCTGTGCAGTAGTCATTCGTAATGTCGAGTAAGATGGCTGTGGGTTGTGTGTTCAGGGCGGCATGGGTGATGTGGAATATCTGGCCGCGTTCCAGCAGATCGTGATGCCGATAGCTTACGAGGTTGGCATCGATCTGTCTGTGTTTTGTGCATGCCAGTGGCTATTCTCCATTCTTCAACAGACAACATTCTGATTTTAATGACTGTCTGGAGGATAAGAGGGAAGATTATTACAACTGCCATTACTGTTACATAAATGTACAAAACATCAGTTTATGCACTTGTTAACGGCAACATTTAAGGACTTGCACATCGAAAACAGCAAAAATTACAAAAGGTGATATTGCCCGCATCACACTGACTGTGTGTCAATGTGCTGCTGAATAATATCACCTTTTGTAATT
>Ga0209367_1014078_pt1 | contig 10197 bp, 9 predicted proteins | sample WorMetLIZISLAND2_FD_187412 | JGI IMG/M metagenome (GOLD analysis project Ga0209367, IMG submission 187412) | Marine gutless worms symbiont microbial communities from Max Planck institute for Marine Microbiology, Germany - Olavius geniculatus... ...
TCTTTTTGAGGGGTTCAAGGTCGTTCAAGGTCATTGATGTTAATAAATCCAAAAAGCCTGTCACCAGTGCTTGTTATGATAAGCAGCATGTATGTACCTATCTGCAACCGTTTTCACATTATTCGAGCCAATAATGGCAAAATGACGTCTTTTTAAGGGGGTACCCCTCGTCGACGCCCTCGTTCGAGGGGAACCCCTGCACCTAGTGGCACGAAATTTTGTCAAGATAAACTAGAGATCTGGGGGCAGTCCACAGTGAAGATTTCGTAATCCTAGCTTGCCCCCTTTTGATACAGATCACGATTGTGACGGACGGACAGACAGACAGACGGACGGACAGATGCCCAGACGATGGCTAAGACGCGCGAAGCATTCTGCTTTCGCGCGTAAAAATGGATATCCCTTCTTCAAGTGACAACTGATAATGTTTGGGATGTTTTTGGACATGGTTTATATTTTTTATTTGCACATTGTAAGACTAATACATATGTGATTGCAAAGCTTAAATCTGTTCCACGTGAATGACTTGTCAGCTCAACGAAAAAATGATCATCTGTTTCTCTAGACAGTGTTCCCATCCATAGTCCGTCAACAAGACTGCATGAAAACGCTTACTTACTAATTGAGCTTTACTGCATTTTTGATAGCTGCCAGTGCCAGATTCTAAGCAAGAGCATACACATTCTTGGACATTGATCAGTTCTTTTAATCAAAATTAATGCTTAATACCGTAAAATTTCCAATAAAGGCCAGGTGCCGAATAAACGCCAGGTCTCTATTTAACGCCGGGGTTTTTGTGATATGTACAAATAAACGTTGGGTTTTTAATAATTGCCAGGTTTCCAATAAATGCTGGGTTCCTATTAAATGCCAGGTGTCAAAGACATCGGGCACCAGTCACAATGACGTCAAGGTTAATGTCATAATACTGGCAATGTCAAAAAAAACACAAATCATAGGATTAAGTTCCCTGACTGATCGGCACCAGAATTTTGCCATTTGTCAAAAAAATGTAAAAATAAATGCCAAAGGTGTTTATTAGAAGTTTTTTTGGTAATCATTAATTTTATTAAAAAGTTAAGTACTACAATTTTTTTTTACTTTTTATTCATTGTTACTGCTTCTGGATATAAAGTGCTTGTTGTTTATATAGCGACTATGTTTGTTGGTTGCTGAGTCACATTAGCAGCATGATATTTTGTCTATTCATGTAGTTTATTTGGTAATTGTGTAATGTGTTTTTGTCTTCTATGTGCCAATTGTTTCACTGAATGTACAGAATGGTGACGAATTTCGACTACCTGGCAGAGCAGTTGCCTGTGTTTGATCTCACAAACCTGAAGGTTAGTAGCATTTATTTGCAGAGGTATTACGGTGGCCAAAGGTCCTTGAAAGTTGTTGAATTTTTTCCCCATTTTTCCAGGGCCTAGAAAATCTGTGAAAAAATAGGGTTTTGAAAGTTTTTGAATCTGATGGAAGAAGGTCTTGAAAGTCTTTGAATTCCAGTTTTTCACAATCATCATGACCACAGTGTAATGTGAAAAGTATTTTTGTATGATGTCAGAACCATTTAGCGTGATGTGGTATAATATAGTGGGGATGGATCTGCAAAAGGAACTTTGAAATTTTTTTTGCCCCAAACGTGTGTCTACCTGGGTACACTTTGTGATTTATTTTCAAGTTTATTGAATGAAAAGCTGTCTGTTTTTTGACAGCTTTGTAACTGTAGTAAAAATTTACATTTGCATTTATGCTGTACTTTTGTCATTTCAGCCATTTTGTTTCTTGTGTCAGTTTAAAGAACGAGATATGCTGGAAGGAATTTTCAAGTTCTGGCGAGGCTCTGATCACTTTGATATGACAAAATCCTGGTTAGTGTAAGACATCTTTGTTTTTTTAGCCAATTTATATATCTGTTTATGTGTTCTGTATGTGTGTTAAAACTGCTCAGATTATCCAAAGAGTACAAGGTTAAGAAACGTATAATTGCAAAAATTACTTATTTATCGTATTTTTACATTTCTGTTGAAAATGTGTTATAGTATGTGAAGTTGAAATTTTGTGGTAATGATGATATCAGCACAGTCCACTTAGTCTGAGTTTGAGTCCAGTTGTTTTAAGTTTGAGTCTTAAGTCCAATTTTTCGGTATATTTGATGAGATAAATGTTTATAAAATTTTATATTCAAAGTGTAATCAACTGTTGTCTATCAATGCCACATTAACAAAACAGTTGGTCGTAATACAAAAATCAGTATAGTGCACTCACGCAGTGCCCAGTCCAAGGCCATTGGGTTCAAGTTTTAAGTCCAAGTGCTGAAAAGTAATGACTTCAATAAAGTCCAAGTCTTGAAAAGCAAGGACTCTGCTTTAATTTCGACTTAAGTCGTTGCCAGACTCGAGTTTTACTTCACTGATCGGCAATAGATCTAATAGTCTTTTTATCATCATTGTCATTATCAGTGGTGGATCCAGAATTTTGGAATATGGAGGGCAGAAGGATATGTAGTGGGGTCTGGGAAGCTCTGCAAAAATTTTTTAAAAAATTTTCATGCAGAAACAATGCATTTTGTCCAGAATTTTCACTTGATTATAAGATGCATCCAGTCAATAGGGGAGCAAGGAGGTGGCTGCCCTAGATGCCTTTCCTTAATCCGTCACTGATCATTATCGAACATTATCATGGTATGTTGTTAGGGACCTGAGACTACGACATCACTTGGGTGTACGCTATGATGCTATACCGAATGTTTTCGACTGGGACTTTCACATGAAGCTTGTCGACAAAGGGGTAGTTATATCGTTTCATTCTTTCCATCTGTTGCAGTGCTGAACAAGTTTATATTTAATTATGTAGTATTTTATTTACAGCATTTTTGGGATATTGTTACGTAACATAATGTTATTGCATTATTTTCACTAACGGCGATACTGTTAGTGTATTCTGATTTATTGGTTCAGGGACGGCAGCAGACAGGAGGTCCAAGGGTTCGGAGCCCCCCCCCAGCTCCAACAGGATGACCAATGAGATTCATGCAAATTTGAGCTTTTTTGAATGGATGAAGGGATGGGGTGGGGATAGTGGCAGTAAATCAACAACCACTTGACATGGACCCCCACCTCTGAAAACCTGGCGCTGCCCCTGCATGGTTTGCTCAAAATATGACCAATTTTTATTGTTTATTCAACGTATCATTGTGCATTGTTTTATTTCCAGGCTTCTATAATAAACAGCAGAAACTACACCAGATGGCGGCACAAAGGAGTGGCCTACGAACTGCGCGAAGGCAACTATGACACTTCTAACAAAACACTTGCTTCAGGAATGATTTTCAAACATGTATGCTTGCTAATGATCTGTTGTTGTCAGCATTGTTGTAGGCAGCAGTTTGTACTTTTGTTTAATTTTCAGGCTGACGTCAATGCCAGCTATAACTGAGCCAGATGTGCTTCTAGCATTGTCTTTCTGTCTGTCACTTGTGCAGTCTGCTAAAACCATTCGATGAAATGAGATGACATTAGCGGGCACTGGCACGTACATCAGTGCTCACGGTTTTTATGTTTACTTTTTTCAGTTTTTTTAGAGTTAGTTTTTATTATTATTCTTTATTTCTTACATTTTTAGTTTTTTTTTCTTATTTTAGTTGTCTTTACTTCAGTCATTTTTCGAATTTTGTCATTTTCATATTTAACACTATTTCTATTCTTAGTATCTCTCATTTCATTTTTTTACCACTCTTGTCATTCATCACCCCATCATTCTTTCATTCCATTCTCAAAACTTTTCTTTTCCCTTAATCCTATCTTCCATAGACATCTGGCACCCCTTCGGACTGACTTCACAGCTATTCGGACCTGCTCACGGTTTTTATGTTTACTTTTTTCAGTTTTTTCAGAGTTTTAGTTTGCATTATTATTCTTTATTTCTTACCTTTTCAGTTTTTTGTTATTTTAGTTGTTTTTACTTCAGTCATTTTTTGAATTTTGTCATTTTTACATTTAACACTATTTCTGTTCTCATTATCTTTCATTTCATTTTCCTTTTAAACGTTTTAGTTCTTTTTAGTTTATGTGCTAGATTAAACTGACGGTTGTCAGTTTTTGAGTGCAAATTTTCCATTGTATTGTATTGTATTGTATTGTATTGCGGTTCCCAAGTTACGTTATGTTTGCCAGGAGCCGTGGGCCTCCAAGGGAAGGGACGATTTTAGCATCCAAATCTTTACTCAGCATTCGTGCTGCAAGTTGCAGTCATGAGAGATGGCGTTTAATGCTGAATAACTTTGGTTTCTGTCTGTTTACTGTCTGGCAACATGTTGCCAGTGGCTTCTATTTCCCCCCAAGTCTGGAATCAAAATTGGGCACAAGTTTCCCTCTCTTACTTTTGCTCACATTCCCCCTTTTGGACTTCTTCCCTTCCTGGTTTTTTTCCGCCCCTTTTCTTTTTTTTCTCTCTACTTTCCTTCCCTATGCTTTATCCCTCTTTTTCCCTGCATTTCCTTCTTCCCTTCTCATTCCCAGTGAAAAATAGGGGGAGAGGGGTTTGATCTAAACTTTTAACAAACTTCTCCTTCTATTTTTCACTAGGCGCAAGCTGTACTTCCAAGGTACAGGAAATAAGGATGGAATCCGCTGCATGCTGCTACTGCTGTTATTCCTACTAATTGTTATGACTGATGGCGATGTGTTAGGAAGGTGAGAGGTTGCCACGTCGAGGCTACTGGGGGGACTTGGTAGTCAGTCCTTACATCACCTTCGGCATTGAGTGCAAGGAACAGAGTTTCTTTAGAAAGACCAACAGCATGCTCACCAAGGTCTCTTACATTTTTTTTGCTGAAATCCTGGACTACATATACTGCATAAAGATTTGTTTTTTAAAGCTATGTCGTAATTGACTTGTCACTATTTTGATGTGTGATAGAATGTTAACAATAACTATTTGTAAGTTTGTGTAGTAGAAAATTGCTCAGAACATCTGGATGTTTTAAACACTGTGAACTGGAAAGAAGATGTTGAGGTTAATAATGCCATTTGAGTGAAAAAAAGTAATTAAAGAGGAATCAGTATGCAAACATTTCTTGGTCTTGATTTTGTTTAACAATGAAAATCGTTTATGTGTAGCTGTGTGACGCTGTACACAATTTTTAGTTGTTCATTCCAGGCCTGTCAAGAGGGGGGAAGGAGAAAGTTTTCTTGGGCCTTGCGACGTTTAGGGGGCTTCAATTTGTAAAAAATATTGATCATTTGAATTGAGCTTAGGTCAGTCATCAGTTATTTTGCAACAATTTTTAAACAAATCTGACTATTTCTTGAATGGATGAATGTATTCAGTATTCTAGCCTGTTCCCCAGGCAGCACCCCATAGGGTCTGTTTCCCGGGCCTCGCTGTGGTTCTCGTCAGGCCTGGTGTAGCTGTGTGATACCATACTGTAGACGATTTTTATTTGTTAGTTTAATATTTGTGCTTATACACTCTGTCTGGAAAAAAGTAACCCCCTAGACATCGTACAATAGAAATGTCAAATCTGAACGAATCTGAATAAAATTTTATACAGTTAATTTGCAGTAAATTGCCACACAGTCAGTGTGATGCGGGCAATATCACCTTTTGTAATTTTTGCTGTTTTCGATGTGCAAGTCCTTAAATGTTGCCGTTAACAAGTGTATGAACTGATGTTTTGTACATTTATATTAGTAACAGAGATATTTTGTTATCGATATTCAACAGTTAGTAACTCTGCTAAGAAAAAGTATTTTTCAATGAGAATTGGAGATTGCTTTGGCAATTAACAGGGGATTAAGTGTTGCATTCAGATTCGTTCAGGTTTGACATTTTTATTGTATGATGGTTAGGGAGTTACTTTTTTCCAGACACTGTGTATTTACATCCAGCCGCTGAAAATTGCTGAATATGTAGATATTTGGCTGAATAGTAATACCTGTGGTTCTGAACAGTGCTAGTTAGTGGTATTTGTGCATTCATATCAGACAAGTGAAGACGTGTCGCAATATAACATTTTGTCGATGCTGCATCAAATCATTCATCGCACTGAGTACCATCTGCCGGCATCAACGTGTGCCACTTCGTCAGCTTTTGTCTCAGGTTGTCTATGATACACATATTCCATTATGTTCAGTTGCGTAGACAAGGAGAGCCAAGTAGTGTTTGAAAATTACCGGTAAGATTGGGAATGTTACCGTTACCGTAAATTACCGGTAATTTAACGGTAATTTGCTGGTAATTTACCACTAAATTTCCGGTAAATTACCCATATTTTACCTTTAACAGAAGTGCATCCCGCTGAAAAAGTCTCAGAATAGCTGTTAACATACGTAAGTAGACAACTTTGGCGCTTTAGTTTCAAAATCAAATTGATTGGACTATTATGGCACTTAATGTGTGTAAAATTAAATGCCTAATTTAAGTCTTTGATGTGCAGTCCGTAATTTACTGGTAATTTTGCAATTTTTCCTTACCGTAATTTACCGTAAGTTACCGGTAACGTTACAGGAGCTTTAAACCCTAGAGCCAAGAGGTCCAGTTCTCTGCAATCTCGATTTTTTTTGTTAAAACAGGTATTAAAACTACAGAAAATTACTAAAACTGTTGTCTCCAGTTTGCATATTTTAAGGTTATAATGCACCAAATTTAATTTGGGCTGGGGCTCTGCCTAGAGCCCGCTGGGGGCGCTCACAGCACTCCCCCATACCTTGTAGCTGGAATTTAGGAGTTCTTAAGGGAAGAAAAAGGAGGGAAGAGGATGGGAGGGAAAGGGAGATGAGCTCAACCCTTTCCCAGTTCACATTTCTGGCTGCCCGTTGAAAGTGAAGAAGGACTAAATTTCACATGAAATCATATCGAGCATCACTGTGTGATGTCAAATACATACAAGTCATGATTTACTGGCAATACAGATCTCACTACCTACTAGCATACACAGCACGTTACGATCATCTGACATTATTGTTACTTTTAATATATTTTAGGCTACCATTGTCAGCGAAAGCTTTCTGCATTAGCACTTCTATCTTGAACAATATGTCCTATACACTGTGTCTCAAAAAAAGTATCCCCAACATTTTCGATGTAACTTGAAAACCAATTATCAGATTTTGATAATTTTTGGTACAAATAAACTTGCCGTCAAATGACCATTTAGTTTCCCACCTCACCCAACGTTTGTTTCTGCCCTACCTGGGGAGAACACAACCAGCAAAATATCACTTTCTTATCTAATGCGATGTTATTGCTTAGTTAACATAACGCATAGAAACAAGTTTTGTTCACATTTCTGACACTGTGGATGACATTTCATTTAGTTGTTCATTTTTCAACTGCCTGCAGTAAAATTGCTTGAAGTGTTGGCCCACTATACGAACACAGGCAAGGAGATGCTTTCTCCATTTATTGACAGCAGTATTGATAAAGTTCTGCTCCAGACTAATCCCGGCTGTACCAGTCGCTTTTTGACTTTGCAGGCATTCTCAAGCTACATCTGGTAGACACACTGCTGCAAGACCTGCTGTTGGGGCTGACAAATTAGGATAGATGGAATTTATTGAGGTTTTTCATTCATTTTAACACGTATTATGCTTGATCTGCTTTCCCCAGGTAGTGCAGAAGCATACATTGGGTGAGGTGGAAACTAAAACTTGCATTTAATAGCCAATTGTATCGGAAATATTTTTGCCAAATGTTATTAAAATCTGCTAATCTTTATTCAAGGCATGATCGATAATATTGGGGATGTTTTTTCAGGTTTTCTTTTATTTTAACACATATTTCGCTTGATCTGCTTTCCCTAGGTAGTGCAGAAGCATACACTGGGTGAGGCGGAAAACTGAACGGTTATTTGATGACAAGTTGTGTCAGGAATATTTGTACCAAAAATTATCAAAATCTGGTAATTGATTTTCAAGTTGCAAATGTCGGGGATACTTTTTTGAGACACAGTGTATATTTGCTGAGCTTCTCAGCACTTTTGGGCATGTAGTTTACGAACCCCAAACATTTTGATAGTAAACGTGAAAATGTAGTTTATATTCTCTGCCATTTAGTGCGCTTCTTGTTTTTTTTCTGCATGCTCATTGTCTGTTTGCTGCATTTTGTGTGAAATAAAGTCCAGATGATTGTGGATTATTGCAGCCTTCAAATTGTTCTGTACGATATAAGAATGATGTGTTTTGCTACTGAATGTACAGAGGTCATTGATGAGACTTTGGAAGCTGAAGGTGCTGATGAAAATGAAATGGTGAAAAAACATACCGTGCAAGTTACTGGTATATTTGATGTTATTTTCGTCTAATTTAGTGATGAAATTCTGTTCACTTTGGTTGCATAAAATGTGGAGAATGGCATTTGGTGTAGCAAAGAATAAAGTGTTTATTGGATGCCTTATATTGCACGTGATTGACTAAATTTTGAACTAGTGATGCAAGCTTGCTAAGTGATATCAGATCACCGAGAACAGATTCACACAGTTGGTTTGAAGTTAACCAGTCTTTTTTTTCGGATTTACTCCAGATTATGCCAGTTCTCGTAAGTGAACTTCTGGAAATTGTTCTAGCAGTAATTCTTCAGGACAGACGTCCTGACGTCCAACCGAGATAGTCAGGTCACGAAAGAGTCACTGACATTTGAGGGGCCAACTTTAGTGAACCTATCGATTCTACCGATTTCTGAAACTCATCGCTGTGTTCTTGTAGTTTAGTTTTTAGCCAACCGTACTTCAGTAATGGTCGATCTGTTGTCGTCCGTCCGTCTGTTCCGTCACGGATGTACTGTGGCTAAACGGTTTAGGTCACATACTGGCTTTCAAATAACATATAAATCGATGATCTTGGATGACCTTGAAGAGTCATAACGCACTATGGAATTAAATGTTTCAAGCTATAAGTGGCCATATCTCAGAAATGGTGCGAGATAGGCCCAAGGTTACTATTAATCACTAATAGGAAGTGGCACAAGCCTTGTCAGATTAAATGGAAATCATTGACCTTAGATGACCTATTGTGGCTAAACGGTTTGAGATAGGGCCTATAGGTTGCTATTGATCATTGATAGGAAGTTGCATATTGGATTTCAAATGAAATGAAAATCATCGACTTTGGATGACCTTGAATGTCACTGACAATCAGTACGGTCTCCTATCTTAGCACCAGCTGGGCTTCTTGTTATATGTGGATTTATGGTGCATCAGATGATTTTAGACATGGAGTAAGACAATGACGTTATGAAAGACAGTTGTGCATAATGTGCAGGGTGCGCTCATTCAGATTATTTCAAAGTCTTTCTTCTGCCATTAAATGCAACACCGGAGCTCACCAGCAAATCAAAGTTTCATCAACTCTTCAACGTTGTGTATATTTCAAACAGGTCAGCTCATAATTGTTACTATTTTTATAATTCTGTTTATTATTGTTGTTATTTTTTATACCACCGGTAGCAAAGGTTCCCGGGGGTTAAAAACAAAAAAAGGGTTAAAAACAAAGTGTCGGAGTGACTAGAGGTCTGGTGCCTCAACAAAGGTCTCGCTGATCAGAATAGCGTTAAATCGCTGTAGTACTATAAAAATGCGCTGCCAAAGAAAAGTCGTGTCGCGTGGGTCTCCCGTGACTGCGGTTGACTGGCCACCCACAGCATTCAGAAAGTCTGTTGCCAATGAGTGGGTTCAAACGCCAGTGGCTGGAAGATGTGAGTGGCTGGCAGATCGGAGTACTTGGTAGTTTTCTTGCACGCCGCAGCCTCGGCCGCTCCGCCAGCAAACTGGAATGACAGGTGGACATACGAGTCTGCCAGTGTGCTGACTACCATGAGGTACCAAGTCAGCGGCTTATCGGCTTGCCAAGGAGTCATGGTAAGTCCGTCCGGGCGCCTACCGTCAGTTCTTGTCAAGCCGCATGGCTCTTTCGTCACTGGAACACCGGCTGTGGTCAGAGACCGTGCCATGACGTCATTGATAGCATGATGTCTGATTATCCTTAGGGCTAGACGAAAATCACGAATTCACGGAATTCACGGAAGCCGTGAATTTTGGCGCTTGCCGTGAATTTTAGCGTTTGCCGTGAATTTTTTTGCACGGGCTGCACTTTTGTGTCAAAATCCATAAAATTTGATTGTTAAACATTGAAGCTAGGCATCTTGCTTCATATTTTTGTACTGAAGACTATGGACTCAACAGTTACTGTACTGTAGCAC
>Ga0209367_1014081_pt1 | contig 10195 bp, 9 predicted proteins | sample WorMetLIZISLAND2_FD_187412 | JGI IMG/M metagenome (GOLD analysis project Ga0209367, IMG submission 187412) | Marine gutless worms symbiont microbial communities from Max Planck institute for Marine Microbiology, Germany - Olavius geniculatus... ...
TATTTTCCTGGCACGCACTGTGGTGCCGCATTTTCATGTCTTGCATTTTCACGACTTGCATTTTTGATGGTGCCGAAATTTCATTTCTCGCATTTTCAGTCGCCCCCCCCCCTTGAAGACCCTGTTTCAAATAGCATATCCGTCATCCGACAAGTCAGAAGTTTCAGTTCAAGCGCTACTCCACCAACAAACTGCATATCCACATCTGTGTTTATGAATATAACAGTTTTTACCGATTTGCTGTTTTCTGGCATTTTTTCGTTTACTCATGTCGGTGACTTGACTTCGTGCTCGTTCAAACGCAGCAGAATGCCTTAATAGTTACACTGAGAAATTTATCTACGAACTGACTGTGACATCACAAAGTGGCCGATCGGGTAAGCCTATGTGAGATACAGCAGCCTTAGAGCGCCTCTTAACACCTTCATGTGATTGTGATGCATGCACAAAGTCCACAAAGTGCTTATGAAACGCGCTACGCATGCAGCTGCTAAGTTTGATGCAAAACTGTTAGGATAAATTAGTTTGAAACTGTCATCATATTATTTCACGGACAAGGTAGACTGGTTTTATACTGGCTGCAGCGACTTGCGACGAGCCGCTGTCAATCAACTACGATCGGAGATGGCGCCACTGATTGGCCGAACTAAAAAGAGAATATGCAAAACAGGGCAAAATTTAGCCGCAGGTGTTTGAGTCAGTGGGTGGGCCTTAGGTACGTACGCTATCATTTCGCTCCATCTCCCCCACGGGCAGTTTGAGGGGGTCGGAATAAACCAGTCAGTAGGACGGAAACTTCGATAGTAATTGTAATGAACATTCGAAGAAATTCTACTGCTGTTTTTTGCTAATGTTGCGTTTGTAAGCGGTCTTTTTTGTTTTTCTTTGTTTCTGTATGTTAAAAGGTGAATGGTCGATGTAAAAATGACGTTGATTTTGAATAATTATATACGAAAAATCGTAGTGCTAGTGATAAAATAATAGATGCTCTTACGTCGATGTAACGTCGTATTTCTTGCGCCGTGACAAAAAACCTGATGAATATGAAAAGTGATAGGCTTGCGTTAAAGCAATGCATTTTGTCAATACCGTTCCACGCCTTTGACTTTTTTAGCCTTCTTCAAACGTTCGTTGCCGCGTGTTTGCCGTTTTCACGATGCAGACGGAGTTCGGTGATGTAAAACGGAAAGCGAAGAGAGCGGACGAAGGTCTTAATCGTACGCATGAAGATCCGTTAGAAATCGTTTACGTGACCGACGTAACTGAGAAAGTACCAGCTACAAACTGCCACAAAGGTAGATAAACAAAATGATGTACAGGGTGTTTCAAAAAACGGATACCCAATTTTATTTTTGGGATAACTTCGGTAATTCAGCACCGATTTTAACCACTCTTTCACTGTTACAGGGACAAATTTATGGCGCGTAAACGTGAAGTTCTTTCACCTACCGCTCCTTTATTGTATGACCACATTACCTAGCAAAACAAACACTGTCAAAGCTACAGTGGTCTCGGAGAACAGGCAACTCATAAAGATATCAATTTCGTAGCATAAAATAGTTAAGCTTACTTACTTATTCGCAGTGGTGCCTTGTAAAGGTTAAAGGTCGCATATAGCTCCTAATGAGCGAACCCATCTCAGAGCTACGGAGCGTCACTTGTCATATGGGATCACACAGTTTTACCTGCCACCCGACAGAGGTGAACGCGCCCCGCCTTAACCCCAGCCAGATAGGCTGGCACTCGATTTACCTACCCCGGAGGGATGGAAGGCTGAGTTGACCTAGGCGGTTGGTTACATCCCGAGATGGTTTACCTGCCCACAGGCAGTCACCCATCGCAGTATTAACCGGGCCCAGCGAACAGTAACTTCGCTGATCGGATCAGACGCGTTACCACTACACCACGCCTACCGTCATTGTTACGTCATATTGTGTTTATTTACTTTGTTTTCCAGTAATAACTTTTAGAATAAATCGTTTGATATGGGCAGAATAACAAAGGATGATCGCTGTTTGATCATGGGCTTACGAACTTAGAACTGTTTTGCTAGGTAATGTGGTCACACAATAAAGGTGCGGTGGGTGGAAGAACTTCACGTTTACGCGCCATAAATTTCTGCTTGTAACGGTAAAAGAATGGTTAAAATCGGTGCTGAATTACCAAAGTTATCCCAAAAATAAAACTGGGTATCCGTTTTTTTGGAACACCCTGTAAATACGCGCGTGCAGAATCTTTATAAAGCGCACTGTGCGTTTCGCCCGTCCGTCAGTTCGTTTGTAACTTTGTACCGTATATGGGCAGCCTCGCAGCTCGTACAAAGCGTGAAAAAGGTTAGAAATGTTTAGTCATTTTGTAGATTTCTATGACATTGTAAATGTTTTTTACTTCTTTACTTTTGACTGTATTGACTTGTAGTAATTTTTTATTTACCGATGACGGTAAACAATAAACACAGAGTGTTACGCAGAGCAACACAAAAAAATAAAAAAAATTTTAATCTTTTGTTTTGCTGAATTTAATAAATGGGCTTGAACTTTATTATTGGTGTAAACATTTACTGCAGGGGAGGTGTAATAGATGTGGCAAGTTTTAGTTTAAACTTCAAAGATTAAATATCAAGGCCAGTGGACATATAACATCCTAAGAAAACGACTTGTTTATTCAGAGTACATGCTTCGCTGATTAGAATAATTGCATTGTAACGTTGCATCAAAACAGAGATGCTTTAATTGCCAGAGAAAAGATGTTTGTTAAAGATCTACAGATACTGCAGTTGAACGGCCATTCGTTCGAAGGTGAAGACTTTTTGTTTGGTGTTTTCCACAAACAAAACACGTCATTAGTTTGTGCAGGCACCATCAATTAACAGATGAGCTAATTTCTGTAAAATGCTCATCACGTTACAGGAGACGACAGATCGCAGTCGCCAGTGGAAGTGGTTTATGTCAAGTCTCCGAAATCTTTCCTAACAGGCAAGAGAAAATGCAATCGTCATCAATTATTTATCATTTTATTCGTTTATATGCAAATAAAATAAATGATAAAAGACAGCGTATAAAGCAGTGAAAAGGGTCAAAAAGCACGATGTGTTCGCGGCCTTACTTATTTTCAGCGGAACACGGGAATCCTGATGATGATGCTGATATGCGTGCATTCACACACTTGTTAATTGAAAAAAATTCCTGTCGCGCAAACGAAGCCGAAATTCCGATTCCTTCCAGTAGAAATGCAACAAATACAGCCCTGATGATAATGATAGTTGTAGTGGTGGTGGTGTTATAAAAGGAGATCCGGCGCCAGCCTCGTTCCAGCCAGTGCGGATCCAGGAAGTGAAAAATGCTCCGCTGCCCGCGCCGCCTGAGCGTCCTCTGACACCAGTCGACGCGCTCAGCAGATTCAGCACAGTTGACCAGCACGCAGTTGAGGTCCGGCCATCATTCGTCATTAATCATATTAAATCAAATGTTTTAGTAAAGGACTGAAAGACCGCAATTTTACGATAGAAACAGTAAAAGAATACGACCAGTAAAACAATATATGCTGGTCAAAATACCAACAGGAAAAAATTTCGGCCCAGTGCCGACATTGTGTTCGGCTCTCCGCCTTGCAATGCGTGTTCATTGGCTGTGCAACACTTTTTTAGTTTTAGTAATCATTATTTCTTAGTTTTCTGATCTAAGGTTTTTACCTCTCTTATAGCCATCTGCTTCTTGATATTTCAGTTTTACATAACATTACATTCAGTCTAGTTTTTAAAATATTATTTTTATTTAAAACATTGTCAGTTTTTTAGTTTTTGGCGAGCAAGATTAAACTGACATATTGTCCGTCATTTTTCTAGTGCATATCTGTATTGTATGTTATCGTATTTTTGGCTTTTTGAACGGAAAATTGACACAAAATGTTGTCGTATAGTTTGCTCAGTTAATTAATCTGTTCAATTATTTTGTGGCAATTGGCATCGTGCGGCATTACATACTAAACTGCAGCACAGTTTTTATTTTAAAATTGTGAAACCGTTATAACACAAAATCTTCGACCGCTTTTGGTAACTGTTAAAAGGTATCGAAGGAGGAGCATCGTAGTTTTCGTGACCTCGTGTGGCATCTTATTTTCGCCAAAAACATAACGAGCGAGCTGGAAAAAGCAAGGTCTGGTCAACTTTTTTAAAACAATCTTTGTGTGTATGGCGAACATAGTTCTGGCATTTGTAAATGTTTTCAATTTTCTTAGAATTAGTAATTTTTAAGCTGTTATGTTAGAATTATTTTTAGCTGATTACAGTTTGCAGCTGAACGCCATTAACAATATCGGAATAATTGACAAACTGATGTATGAACAAGACATCAAAATTTTTTTACATTTTGTAGAGTGGCAACATAGAGCGCTGCAACACATTTGTCTGTTTGTCAGTAACAGAATCTTTGGCTTTTCGTTCTACTTGAATCCCCTGCCATACTCTTAACTGCAAAAACGAAAAAACTTTTAACTAATTTACACAATGAATAAAACGACAATTCACATAATGCATACATGGAAAATGTATAAACGTATGTAGGTTTAATACGTCCATGCTACCATAAAATTTCGTTTTGTTATGTCACTTTTTACATAGCAAATGTGTTACGTTTTAAAATTTTAAAGCACACATGAAGTAAAACAGAGAATGTTTTTAGTTTTATTTCTGTTATATTTCTATTTTATTGCACATGCGCAGACAACCAACGCGAGCAGTTGAATAAATTGATACCAAATCAAACTCTTAGCATTTTCTAGGACTAATTTGGTGTCTGAAAATGCCAGAAGTTAATAATAATTGCCGCACGCAGGGCGATTTTTCTGTGGCTGTGCACGAAAGACTTGAGTTGGCTGACGTTCGACAAAGTGCAGGAAGATTCGCCGGAAGAGATTCTCACGGCCCTGAGTCTTGGTCAGACGACTTATTCCGTCGTCTTCGACATTCTCTGCAGGTCCATATACTTATTCCACGCTGGCACTCGTACTGCTTATTACTGCTTATACACGATGAAGCTGGCTCGACGAGCGCTCGTCAAGCCAGTTCGATGAATGTTTGCAGCATCAGTCATGTTTGATATTGCAAGCATTCATCTATCACACATCAAGCCAGCTTGATGTATGCTTGATAAATGCTCGACGAGCTATGCCATTGCAATATATAAACTTAAACCGCTTGATCGTGTAAAAGGGGTCTGTGTCTGCGATTATCTTTACAGTGGGATAACGTGACAATAAGAGGGTGCGACTGTCGCACAACTATTGCGCAACAGTCGGCATTCTTTAACGGCGTCGGCGACTACGTGACTACGCGTTATGAGGCCCGTGGTCATATGAGCAATGAAGTCAAAACGCGTGCAGCGACATGCGCTGGTTATCATGGCAAAAACCCGAGCTTGGGCAAGTTACAGAAACGTTTAAACTGTTAAACTGAATAAGTTTTGCAAACTTTAAACTGTTGTATCTGTTAAACCATACACATTTTTCATATTTAGGTGTTTTTAATGAAATTTGCAGAATATGTTGTGCGAACGCTTTTATATAAACTTCCAGAGTTTGGCTTGTGCTATTGCTGATATGCAGAAGTTTTTTTTCTGGACGAGTGTTTTATTGACGCAGCATGTGCGTGTATACAGCTACGCGGGTCTGCACTGCAAGACGTTGAGCGGCTATGCGAAGGGCGCCGACTACAGACCGGGAATGAGGTTCAACGCTGACGTGGGTCAACACTCATGGAACGCTGTACTTATCGACGGATCTTGGCGACTGGTCGACTGCCACTGGGCAGCTAGACGTCTCGTCACCAGAACGGTATGTACCAGACAGCGCACTGCTGGAGTGAGTAAGCAAGTACGCAGTAGAGCTTACACCGCTCTAGACAGTGCGGTATGGCATTTAAACTACGCTTAGATCGCATAGACTACATCGTAGTTTGCCGGCATGACACACGACTGCAGCAGCAAGTTGTAAGAAGTTCTAAACAGTACCACTGCAAGCTTGAAGTGTGATTTAAATGTAAGAATTGTGCTGTATAAATAAATGAAACTAGTTTAGAAAAATATGTCGGCCCAATGCCGACATATTATGCGACCGTCGTTTTGGACCCCCGCAACCCTAACTCTAAACATAACCATAACCTTGTCCTCGGATTTTTTATTCGTTATTCGTTTTATTCGTTTTTTATTTGGTACTTTCTTTATGCATTTTGTTTTCGAGTCAGGAACTTGTACGAGACAAACGTACAGACGGACGGACATGGCCTTAATGTAGCCCAGTTGGCTGCATAATAAATAGTCCTAGGACTACATGTAAATACATGTCATATTTTTTTGTAAAACGCCACAATGCAGTATTAGTAATCAGTTATACATTCCTTAGCTTTAAACCTAGAAAATTAACTATTTACCTAGTTTTGTTAATTAAAGTAATTTAATTTTACTGTAATTGGCGTATGAGCCTACCCCACAATAACGTTGTATTAATTATAGTGTAATGCAACGTACGTGACGTGACTGACGTCAGGGTGAAGCACGATTGTAAACGTGAACAAAGGTATCGCGCGGGGGTGTTCGCTGTGATGGTGGGACGTTTTCTTCAAATGGTTAATGTTTAAATGGTATAGCTCTTTATGGGAAACGCAGCTCAGAGCTCCGAAGCGTCACCTGCCGTATGGGATCACACAGTGTTACCTGTCACCCGGCACAGTAAACGCGTCCCGCCATAACCCCAGGCAGACCGGCTGGTACTCTATTAACCTACCCCGGAGAGATGAAAGACTGAGTTAATGTTGGTGGTTGGTTAAATATTCAGATGTTTTATCTGTCTGCAGTCAGTCACCCATCCAAGTAGCTACTTGACCAATGGTGGAACCCACGACCTTGCTGTCGCAAGTCCATCGACCTAACCGTTAGGCTACACTAACAAGCGATCCGTTGTTACAATGTTAGTTGACACCGGACAGCGTTCGCTATGAACTGGACGAGTATTACTTCATGCCCGATCCACATCAGTTCATCTTCAGTCACTTCCCGACCGGCTGCAGCGACTGGCAACTGGTTGACCAGCCGCTGTCGTTGTCCGCCTTTGAGGACCTCGTACCAGTCACGCCTTCCTTCTTCAGGTAGAGCAACTTTTTAAACCTAAAGAAAAAAGCTGTGCTTCCGGTTGCAGACACCGGCAAAAAAACTAGGGACGGGCAACGGCGGAAATTTTTTTTATTATTGCCATTATATCTTGACGTGACGTGTAATATTACCCAACAACTCATAAAAAACAAACTGACACACTAGTTAGTACTCATGAGGACTTAAGCAAACATACTGCAACATGCTGAGCTAGACGTAAACAGTATTTTTTAGTAAAATTTGGAAAATATACTGAAAACTGCACTGATATTTTTGAAAATTTAATTTTAAAAATTTAGGGACGCAGGTTTTTTTTTCTACGGACAAACGGCAACCGGAAACACGGGGTTTTTTTCTTTAGGCCTTACTAGTAAACCAGCAGTGCAATTTGTTATAATCATATTGTTTGAAACTGACTATTGCACTTTTCTTTTTTTTTCTTTTTTTATCTTTGGATATTGTATCATTGATTACTTATAGTTTCTATGCAGCGGCCAGCGTTGATAAGCAATTGCTTTTTTGGCAGCCCACCTACAGTGTGTAGTATTGTATGATAACATTGTATTTGTGTTTTGGCAAATAAGTACTTTCTCTCTAAACCAGCTGCCCATGTAAACTAGCTGGACGAATCCCCCATCAACTACAAATGGGTTAGGCTAATCGATTTTTTCGTTATTCTGAGGCCGGTAGAGTAGATTGTAATGCCATTTTGACCGCCTTAACATTTACTCTGAAGCGCTAACTTATCTTGTTAATACAACATAACGTTGAAAATGGGTACATGCAACCTTCAGTAATTTCTTGCAACGAATCCGTTACAAAACAAAATCAACTTTACATATCTCGCAATGCGCTATAACTTGCCTACAACAATGTAGAATTACAAAAAAAATTGCCAAAGGATGGCTCCCGGACCTCTCTACAAGATCTGGGAAAATGGGCCAGAAGTGAAAAAGAAAAGGAAAGAGAGAAGGGAGGGAAAAGAAGAGATAAAGGAAAGGGAAGTAAGAGAAAGGAAAATAGTGATCGCCCACCCACTATTTTTGTCTTAAAAATTGCCTTGTGTCTAGGTACGGACTGCGCGTTATTGATTACCGTCAAGCTGTCATTTTAGCTGACGACCAGATTTGCGTCCGCATTGGCTTTCTCTCAGACAAGGTACGTACGCACTACACACTTAACCTGCAGTTTCACAGAAGATCTTAAGATAATCTTAAGACAATATCACATTTATGGTCGTCTTAAAAGATTGCGATCTAATACATAAAACACTTACGATACATATCAAAACATGTCTGAAGTTGTGTAAAAATTGTATAATGGTTTTTAACTGCAGTACTGTGCCTGTGTCTTTGTATAGGAATTTGTGCTGTTGTGTGTTTTGCTTTCCATTTTCTTTCTATTATTTTTATTGCACATCTTTTATTATATAGACCTATTTGTCTGAAATCAACTCGGATTTGCTTTACCGATGGATTGATTTACAGAATGTGCTGTATACAGACGCAGTCGTTGTCGTTCACGTTCGCGCTGACGCTAGAAGACGGTTCAGAGGATATTGACGGAATCCCTCTGAATCAGTTCGGATTGCATCAGGTCATCGATTGCGTCGCTTACTTCACTCTGCGACTTCCACGTGCTGGCTACTACCGTTTCGTCATCTACGGGCACGATGCCAACTGCAGCCCGGTAATTTTCTGGCAGTGTAACGGATAGGACGTCGAACTTGCGATTGCGAGGTCGTGGGTTCGACGGACGGCCGCATATCATGACGCCGAAATCTTGTGCCCACATACAGTATGACGAGATGTGTAGCAAACAAAGTCCACAACAAGTTGACGTTTAGAGTTTGTCCTTAGTCTAGCTGTGGCTTTAGTTGTTTTTGGTATTGTATTTTTGGTACTTTTTCGTTTTTTCGTCAACTTTCGGTTTTCGTTGTGCATTCGCCATTTCGTGCGTTCGAATCGCATAGTGTGCTGCGGTAGCACTAGCTCATACCAATCAGCTGCCGCTTCCAAGATTATGAAGCACTTCCAGCCACGAATCTGCCTTATGTAAGAAGCGCTATGGCAAATACCGGGCTTCACTTTTTACCGTAGGCCTGCCTACTTTAGTGATGGTCGAGCTATTGTCATGGTTGTCGTCCGTCCGTTTGTCCGTCGTCCGTTTATACTGTGGCTAAACGGTGCAAGATAGGGCCTATGTTACTATTGATCACTAATATGAAGTGGCATACGCCTTGACAGATTAGATGGAAATCGTTGACCTTGGATGACCTTGAAGGTCACTGACAACCAGTACGGTTGGCTATTCTAGCGACAGCTGGGCTTTTGGTTTTCACTGGCTTACCGCTTACTGATGGTGTGTGTTCAGTTGTCTGCTGAAGATGTCTACAGTGCGGTGTGCGAGTACGCAATCGTTCGTCAGTGCGACCCTACACCAGCAGGCCTGGTCACAGCGTTTCCGCTTTGTTCTCAGACTAGCTGGGGTGTCGCCAATGCCACGGCCGCCCGCTACGGACTGGAACCTCTCCAGTGTGGAGCAGTCTTTCAGACAAGCGATGACGGACAATGTGAGCTGGGGCTACGGTTGATCGCTAACCGGCATGGACTGAGGTTTACCAGTAGACTGACGACGAGAGATGGACGCGGCGCGAGGACGATAGAGGGCGCTGTCGTCAGCAGAGTTATAGGCGACGTCGCCACGTTCACGTTTTGGTACGTCTCTGTTTTTTCCACGTCTTTTGCACATTGCCCTCGCATATCATTTGACTGTTTTGTCGAATTTTTTTCGTGCTTGCTGTTTTTTTAGTATTTAGCGGTGGTTTTTATGTTACGAAATCAGTTTAGTTGTAGTTTTCACCTTTATCACTTTCTCAGCTCGCAGCCTCTCTGTCTGTGTTGAGACATACTATTACTATTACTATTATTTTGACCAAACATTTTCGTTGGGACAAGGCAGATTTAACTGCCTTTTATGCCCTTACAGGCGCCTTGCTATCTCCCGTTTTACACAAGCTGGACCTTCTGTTAAATGATTATGTGAAAGGTGCG
>Ga0209367_1014082_pt1 | contig 10194 bp, 7 predicted proteins | sample WorMetLIZISLAND2_FD_187412 | JGI IMG/M metagenome (GOLD analysis project Ga0209367, IMG submission 187412) | Marine gutless worms symbiont microbial communities from Max Planck institute for Marine Microbiology, Germany - Olavius geniculatus... ...
GCTTTGATGTGCTGATGAAGTCGAGTCCAGCTGAGTGACGCGGGGTCGAAAACTGGGAGCGCGTGGATTCAAAACGACGCGTGGAGAAGCGGCGGGGCGTCTGATAATAGCGGACACTTGTCGGCTGACGATGCTAGACGGGACACGTGGAGGTGGAACGTAGATGTTGTTGACGACAGCTGCGAGATCCAGCAACTGGTTTTCGGCGCAGACTCCCTCGCAGAAAAAGTGCCTAAACGATGTATGAGGCGTGAAGGACGGTGTGCTGACCGGCGACTGGCCATTTGCACTGAACGAAACGTGGGACGAAGTATGGGGCGTGACGCTGAGTGACGTTGGCACATGGGCCTGACTGAAAAATAGCGATGAAGGGCCTGTTGTCGATGATGGGGCTGTAAATTGAGCCGACTGATCTGAATCATTTTGTGGCGATGTAGGACTGGACTAACTGAAAGCTGGACAAGTGGACCCTGCTTCGAAAAACTCTGACTGACCCGGCGGTAACTGTAGTGTATGATGGAATTGGCAATCTGTGTATATCTCTCGCTGTAAACTCATCGCGGCAGGCTATCGACTGGCGATCTGCTCGGACGTAAAACGAACATTATCTGAACACTGCGACGGCAAAACTTTGACTTCTTTCCTCTCTCTGTCTGATCCTCCTTTATCAGTGGCATCGTAAACGTCCACCCGGGTGGCTTCTTCTTCTTGCGATTGTACGTAATCTAGGTAGTCTTGCTGGTATTCTTCCTATTTTTCGTCTCCGTCTCGACTCGTCAAAATCAGACTACTCTGTATCTGACAACATACAGTAAACAGAACGCGACCGAAAAACATTGACATGGTCCTGATAACGCTAGTTTATTTCGGCTACTGTAACAGTGACATCTTTTTCACTTTCCAAGTGACTGGCATCGACACAAAAACGCTGCTGTGTCCGGTCCGTATAGGCACGCCCGACGTCTGCCTGGTCGGCGTGTGTGAACGTAGCGGACCCTGATAACTCCTGCGGTGGAGAAAGTAAATCGTCGCTGACCGTACGACGACGCTTTCGAGGTGCAAGCACCCCGAAAGTCTTAGAAGCTTCTTTAACCTGGCCCGTGTCACCAGGGGCTGAACCTGCGGGTCGTCCAGCCAGCATCCGGAAGGTATTTGTCGCTGGGATCCCACAACCCAGGAGTTGCGGTCTTGAGCGTTGAATTGGGACGAGACCACTGTGTGCGCTAGGTTTTTTAAAAGTTGTTTGTGATGAACTCATAGAGTTGCCAAAAGGACACGAACAAGTCGGGGAGGCTTTGATATCCAGGCCCACCAGACTGGACGTCGTGGCCTTCGACACCACGACGCGGTGTGCGTGCTGCGGCTCGGTCATAGCCACACTGGAGTGCACGCTATTATTAGAAACCGGAAAATCTGGGTTCGTACCTATTGGACCCTCTGTAGCCGATTCTGGACGGCGCGACCACAGCAATCCACTTTCAACAGCGATCACCAATCTAGCGGCTCGCATCAAATCATATCCATTAATCACTGGAGTGGAAGCATCGATAAAATAGAACGGATGACGAATACGGAAACCACACAACTGAAGTTCCAAAGAAATAGAACCTTGCAACGTGAACTGATAATTGCCAAAGGTCCGCACTTTTTTAATGACGCTGGGAAGCGAAATAGGCGGATCGAAATCAGCAACAATGTCAGTCGGCAATACACTAATTTGAGCCCCGCTGTCCAACATCGTCGGGGTCTGTACTGAGTGAATGGTCACGGTGATGTTCGGGGCCAGTCCTTCAGCAATAGCATGAAGTAGCATGTTCAGCGTCGACGCGTCGAAAAGCCTAGAAAAATTAATTAAAAATTGCGCAGAGTAAGGCATAACAGCAGTAGCATCGACGGCAGTACTATCAGTAGCAGTAACATTGACAGCAGCACTAAAAGTAACAAGTACAGAAAAAGAAAGATAAAGTGTCTTAGCGTCGGTCGAGCCAATGTCATCAAATTCGTCAATAATGTCCGTCGAAGTCCGTGGTCCGACCGGCGTCCCAGTCCAAATCGGGCCGGAAGTCGGCAGTCGATCGGACTGTAGGGACGGCCCTACTGGGACTGCGGACGGAGAGGAGGTGACGGAGTCCAGTTGTCCGTCGGCAGACTCCGGGGACCGTTTCCCTGGGACCGGTTGCCTGGCGGCACCGACGAGGAACGTGGCTGCTCATAGCGACGGAACTCAGCTGCTTGTTCCTCAGCATGGTTGCGGCTGTGACAGCCAAATGTCCCGCACACGTAGCATCCGCGACCTCTGCCTCGACTACGATTTGAGCGTTGCTCTGCATCGAAGCCCGGACGTGGCGTAATTTCCTCGTAACGCTCAGCTGGTTGCTCGTTCTCTGCGCGGTTGCCGAAACCGCGGCCATATCCCTGAAAACCTCTGCCACGGTTACTGTTAAACCACTGACCTCGCGGGGCAAAACCTCGACCAGATCCTCCTGACCAGCCGCCACGGCCCATCGGAGGAGTAGGGGTAGGCTGAGGGCTACCATACCTCGGGCCAGGATTGGTCCACCATGGTGGCGTCCCCTGAAAACGTGGTCCGGCGCCGACCCATGCCTGTGTCGGAGGCTAATAGTTGACATCGTTCCATCTGATTGGCGGTGTCAGGAAACAGCGCGGCTGCGGACTGGTAGGGTAGTTCTGCGGCGGCACATCGTCGAAGCGCTCAAGTTGCTCGTCCTTGAACTGAACACGGCGATTGCCGGTATTATCGTTCTGCGCACGTACTGACAATCTGCACCGCTGGTTGCTTGTCGACTGTGGCGGCGCAGGTGATGTAGAGCGACTGGGCGGAGTCGGCGGACGCGCTGGCTGTCGGCCGCGTTCCATCTTCTCGATCCGGCCCTGAATATCTCTAAGGCAGTTCATCATCGGCTCCAAGTCCATCGTTGACGGCGTGATGACGTCGACAGCTGGATCACGCTCAGTGCTTGCGAACCTCACTGAAGCTTTTCTTGGCTTTGAAGTGTCCTTGATCTCCACATAACGTCGCGCTTTCTTGACTGTGGCTTCAAACACGAGATCAGCACACTGCAAACGCAGGTACTCCTGCAACTCTGTTAAACAAAGTTTACCGACGAATTGATCCTAAAGCTCGGTATCGCGTTGCTCGAGTGTCGAACTTGGCCATCCGGCTCTATTCAGCTTCAGCAGTGCGTCCGCGAACTCATCAACCGCCTCGCCTTCCGACTGATTTTTGAACTTTCGGCGTGCACTCTAAGCCTCATCGGAAGGACCAAAGTGACCCAGCAGTCGATCACGAAGCGCTGTGAACGCTTTGGCAGGGTCAGACTTATCAAGACCTTTGATCTGGGTGGCAGCGCGACCATCAAGTGCTGCCTTCAAATGTTTCAGCTTATCGAGCTCTGTTTTTCATCCATTAACATCAGCGATAATGTCAAAATGTTTCATATACTCCCTGGGTGACGTAGAACCATCATAACGTTTCAAAACGTCCTGACTGTACACGACAATAACTGGTAAAGTGACTGATCGAGTAGAAGTTACGTAAGAATTACCCGGCGGATTCAAATCAGAAGACACAGAGACAGCAATACCAGTACTACTACTTGCTAACGCAACAGTACTAGTAGTTATTGGAAGTGGAGTCACGACAGCTGGTGCGGTAGTAGCTGACATCGGAATTGGTGCAACTGATGACGTCATAGTAGACGCTGGAAGTACGGCAGGCACAGTAGCTGCTGTAGATGTTGGTGCTGTTGTAGTAACTGTAGTCGCACCGCCAGGTTGCTGAATTGTAGCTGATGTCGTCACTGCAAAGGGTAAAACGGTTGGTAAGGCGGCGACCGGAACCGGAAGTGTCTGCCCTGACGAATGAGTTTTTACACCAGGCGGACGCGGGGCCAGGGCCAAGAACTCAAAACCGGTAGCCAGTTTACTGGACACAGAGGCAACAACAACACTTTCAGTAACAGCAGTAGCAGTAGTAACAGTAGTAGTAGTTGTAATGTCTGTCAGTAATGGCAGTGAATCAGCAACAGGTAAAGCACTAGGCAAAGTCAACGCAGGGTGGACCACGGATGCCGTCGGTTCATTTACCATTGGTGTCGGCAGTGCAAAACCAGGGTCCGGATATCCCACAGGCATTGCGGCACTACCCCGCCCCGGGTAGGTACCTAGGGAAAACGAGATCATTAGGCCCTGCGGGGTATGCGTGATGAGCGCGCCTGATGGCGCTTGATGGTCGCACACATTGCTAGATGATGAGCTAGAAGTGTGCACTACAAGGGGTGCAGCAGCGGTAACAGTTGAAACTGCAGACGGCACAGTGTATAAAGGCATAGCTACATCACGTCTGTCAGCAGTCATCGTCGAAAACTGAGAAATATTTACCACAGGTAGTGCATGATCAGTATTAACAGTAGCAATTGAATAGTGAGCAGGCAGCGCAGCTGCACAGAACGGCACGTGCAGCAGTCTAGGCTGTAAGTAGTCATAGCCAGTCGACATTAATGTCTGGGGTGAAACAGCAACAGCGATCATGTCAGATGTCATAATCGGCAGTGCACGGTCATTCATGAAAACATTCTCCATGCCACGACTGTCAGTCAGCTGCTGCTGTACAATTGGTACAAACGTCCCAGGTAAGGCATGTCCACTATTCACCTGCAGTGGCGGTGGTGGGCGCACGTGATCAGTAGCAGCAGCTGAGCTCATCCCCAGGTAAGGCGCGGTCGGCGGTGGGTAGAGATAATTATAGTCTGACGTCATCGGTCTTGATGCAACAGGTACAGCACGTTTACGGTCCACCGGTGCTGGGCGTACACTGTTATTCATCAAGACATTATCAACATCTGGATTATTTCCAATCAACTGTCGATTTATATGCACAGACAAAGTATTATTATCAACACTAGAACTGTCAATAGTACCAAACACTGGTAGTGCAGCACGGCCACTCATCAAAGTATTATCTGCAGCCAAGCTACCAGTCAACTGTCTATGTGCATAGTCAACAGTCAGCCCAGGTACAGCACGCACACTGTCTGGCGGTGGTGGGTATATATGACTGTTGCTAGCTGACCTTGTTTCTGGATAAGACACGGTCGCCGGCATACGGGCATAGTCAGTTATCATCACTGCAGCACGCTCACTAGCAGTAGCTGTTGACTGTATTAAACCAGCAGCAGTATAAATCACACCGTCCGGGATTGCTGGCAGCAGTGGTGGATGCGTATGACCGTCAGATGACGTCAGCTCTGCAGCATACCCAGTGTGGTCAGGCGCCAATACAGCTGACCTCATTTCAATCACCGGTGGGTATGTGTGCGTGTCCGTGGGTATGTGTGACGTCAAACTGTCAGTGCAGCTGTTCACAGGCGCAGGCTCCGGTAGAGAAAGCGCGTAGGCGTCACCTGCAGTGGCAGTCACTTTTGTACCAGCAGTAGCAGGGTTCATGCTGTCTACAGTCGGCAGCGGCAGCAGCTGTGCGTGGCTGTCTGCTGATGTTGTCGGTCCGGGCGCCAACAGAGCCGACCTTATTTCATGCTGACTGTCTGCAGGCGCGGGCGCCGGTGGATATACGTGGTTATCCGACGCCGGACTGTCATGGGCGCCATGCACAGCAGCAACCGACTGAAGAGGGCTAACAGCGCCCGTAGTCATACTGTCCACATGCACGTTAAGCTGCGCTGTTACCGGCGGCGGTGAAAACAACTGCATATCCATCTGTCTTTTCTCAGCAACAGCAATCTCCCTTTTCAACAACTCATTCTCCAGCTGCAGTCAAATTTTGTCCGCCATTTCTCTCTCTCTACGTGACATCTCCGCTTTCATACTAACTTGTATTTGCTGTTCACGTCTGTCGGCCTCGGCGCATTGAGCTGCGGCATGAGCGGCAGCATCAGTGCGTTGAGCCGCAGCATCATCAGTGACTTTGTCAAACATCAGATTCATCAGCTCGATAACGGGGTCCATTGCCTGTGAGCGTGTTGACAGTCGGCCGCTAACTTGAGAGCGTGCACTCGTCGCAGACAGTCGGCTGGCGGCGCGAAGCTGAGTTGACTGTCGACCTGCAGCTCGTGAACTTACGCTGACGAACGGCGAAGTCACGTGCGGTGTGGACGGTCCGTAGTAGAAGGTGGTCGTCGGCGGTGGACTGTCGCTGTCGCGGAAGTAGCCAGACACTTCAGAATCGTATGCGTGGTCTGTCACTGCACGTACGCCTTGTCCTGCCGCGCGCGCACTTGTCTGCACATTCACACTATCAACGACATTAGTATCAGAAGAAGCATTAATATTAGCACTAGCCGTTCGCTGCTGTACGCTTTGTGCAACAATCGCAACATTAGCCGCCCGCTGCGTGTCCCCCGAAAAATCGCCACCAGCAGCGGCGGTGACAATATTCGCAAAATCCATCAAAACATCCTGCGCAAAATCAGCGCATGTAACAGCAGTAAAAAAATTCGCAAAATTAGACTGAACGTTTTGCGCAAAATTATTTTCCGCCAACGCAACATCGGAAACAGTAAAAACAACATTGGCAGCAGTCATAAAATTTCCCCGTGGAAATGCAGCTGTTGGGTGGAACGGCTCGGCCGCTGTAAAAATTCCTTGTCCACTATCAGCACCCAAATTCTCCTGGCAATCTCGCCATTGTAAGAGTCTGGGTTAAATCCGGGCCGTGCGCTATTGTGGCTAAACTGTGAGTCGCAAAAAAGTTAGATTTTTAGTAGAAACTGCAACCGAAAGTGGGCGCTGCCTCAAATAACATCCGCTACTATCCATACTATGGGCCTATCTGACTACGGAAGATTAGAGGGAACTAACCGACAAATGCGGGCCTCCTACCGTTTCCTAGTCCGCTCCCGGTGGGGAGTGGATGCTGAGTTAGCGAAAAAAAATGCGCGGACCGGAGCCGTTCAACCGTTGATTAGATAAAAACTAAAAGTGGGCAAAGCCTACGGGAATTTTAAGACAATGACAGAATTTGACAGGAAATCCGAAAACAGTAAGATCTATGCACAAGCAACTGAAATGAAACCGGAAGTTATTTCGTCGACCTGCTGGTATGGCTGTTTTTTGAGATCACGTGACGTTATCGATTACGTGACTATTTGACTCGCGGTAAGCGATTTCCTATAGGTAGGTGGTTTATTGTAACCATGCGTCTATCTTGCACCGTTGGGGAGATATAAAGCCTCAAACTTGCATTTGCCCATGTTGAAAGCCAAAAGTTCACTGCGCAATGCGCATACACCGCGTCACGTGACCTGTAGGCCGAGGGTCCAAAATAACCGCATCTTTTGAATTTCCTAGGCCACGTTGCCTATTCACTATGCTAGTTTAATGAGGCTACGATGACGATTAAGGGTAGTTTGTAGATGAACATCTGCATTGCTAAGGATGTTCAGTCGTAATTTTTCAAAGTCCGAAAATAAGTCTAAAATGTGCAGTTTTGAGACAGATTAGACTAGAAAAATATAAAAGATAAATGTTGAGTTTTCCCTAAAAAATCAATCCCCACTGAAACACGTCATCCAGTGCAAAGAATGCGGCGATACTCCCAAAAATGTGTTCTCCAGAGCTTGGCAAAAAAAGTAAAAAAATAACCCAGTTAAACACTATGTTTCAACCCTTTGCCACGCCGACCCCGCTGTGCCGATTTGTACCATTTTTGGCACGTAGGGTCAGATTACCGACATAATCATCGAAGTCAAATTTTAAGTCCATTGATTTAGGGGTTTGGGGGCTACGGGTGCCCAAACTTTGGAGTTTCCCATTGACTTACAACAGCGTTACGCACTACCGTGCTACACTGTCATATAAACTGAACAGTTTTTTGCATAAATATTTGCAGTTTTGTTGTCGGGTAAAGTAATCTGGAGCTAAATAAAATTTGGCAGTAGAATAACCACTAGAACTACTACCAAAACTACTGCTACTCTTATTTCTACACTATAAGTAACCCTTACTTCACTATTACCATACTTTACACCTACCATAACTTACTTTACTCCTATTGCTAGCATAACTCTACACCCACATTAAAACCATTCTACCCCTATTAGTCCAAAAGCATCAGGGTTTATTAAGGAAATAAATTAGTATCAAGCTGATTTTTTTAAAATAGTTAGTCTGGAGCACTAGAAATAACATATCGTTTAGCCAATCATAAGATTCCCGTGACACGTGACTTAATAACTGATCCCAATTTGGATGTACTGCTTCTGTCTAATACCTGGTTTACGTCCGACACGCCGCAGTTTATTCTGTTGGACGTTGCTCCTGCTGGCTACCCGGCGCTTCATGACGTTCGGTAGACAAGTCCTGGCAAGCCGAAACGCGGCGGCGGACTCGCCGCTGTGTTCCAAAAATCAGTTTCTGTTCGTGTCCACCATCTCGCCAGCACACTAGCGCCGCGAACGTTCGAGCTGCAGCTGCTGCGTGTCGGCGCTGGTTCTGGTTTATGCACGTCGTTCAGCATCGGTCACATCTACCGGCCGCTGTGGATGTCGTCTGTGTCGAACTGCGTTGACGAATTGGCAAACATCATCGCTATGCTCACGACCGACTCCTGCGGCAAAATAATCGTCTGTGGTGACCTGAACTGCCCTGGTCCAGACGAGTCATCCGTCGACGTGAAACTGACGGAGTGCTTCGAATCACTTGGTCTGACGCAGCTGGTCGACGAGCCGACACGACGTCTGCCTGACGTTGCCAACTTACTCCAGGTGCTCGCTACCAACAACGCTAAGCTCGTCAGCAACGTCAGTCGACAACGCCGATTGTCTGTTCGATCACTGCCTCATCACCGCCGACATCGCGGCACGGGCCTCTAAGCTCGTCGTCAGCTTCACGTCACGCAACATTCGCGCGGTCGATGCTGTGAGTTTTGAGACAGATCTCCGTTTGTCTGTGCTGTTCACACAACCAGCCGATAAGCTCAACGCGTACGTCGACCAGCTCAATGACACGTTGACACAATTGCTGAATAAAGTCGCTCCAGTTCGGACTCGACGTCGACGTCCACAAAAGCCGATTAGCAAGTGGCTGTCAATTAAAGCCGTCGCCGCGAAGCGCTCTCGCCGCCGTCTGGAACGCCGGTGGCGCACAACTGGCACTGAGGCTAATCGGTCTGAATACCGCCAAGCGTGTCGCAAAGCGAATCAGCTGATTAATGAGTCGAGGTCCGCCTACTACCGTCAACGCATTTACGAAGCTGGTTCGAACCACAAACGCCGCTGGAAATTACTCAACGATCTGCTGCACAGTCATGATACTGGCAGAACACAAAGTGAAGACCAAAATTGTCATCTGTGCACTGCTTTTTAAAATTTTTTTTTATAAATACGATCACCAAGCTTATGAACAGTGTTAGCGATACATTGCGCTCATTACCTGCGTCCCTGCCCTCTCATGAGTCCTTTCCCCCTCACTGCGGTCCGGTTTTCGACATTCTTTCACCTGTCACAGCAGACGAAGTCCGTAAGCTACTCAGCTCATCTTTTTCTAAGTCGTCCGTTATGGACATCATACCTATTTCCCTCATCTTACGCTGTCAATCTGCTTTTTTTCTAAAATCATCGCGCATTTAGCCAATCTATCCTTTTTTTAAACCAGATTTTCTGAAAAATTTAAACAAGCTTTAGTCACATCATTGCTTAAGGGTCGTTCTCTTGATAAGTCCGTTCCATCTAACTACAGACTAATTTCTAATCTTAATTTTATTTTAAAAGTTTAAAAACACCTACTTTTGACTCGTTTTTAACCTTACATCTTGGACTCGCTCAATTTCAACAGCTACCAGTATGTATACAGACCTGGCTGTTCAACCGAGTTTGCCCTACAGCTTTTTCTTGATCGTATTTACTCTACATCTGATAAAGGGAGACTGATGTTACTTATTTCTTTGCACCTCAGAGCGGCCTTTACGCACTTCATCATCATCATCATCGACAACCGTAAGCTCAATGCCCGTTGGTGTCTGACGCCATTCTTACTATCGCTGCCCACCGCTGCCTATTTAGGGCAGCGTGGCTTAACTCCTGCAGGGTTGTCCCACACCACTGCTCAATGTCATCTGACCATTCTCGGTGAGGCCGTCCTCTTTTGTTTGAACCATCCATCATTCCAAACACCAGGGTCTTTATCTTTCTGCTGTCGTTCATTCTGCAGATATGGCCG
>Ga0209367_1014084_pt1 | contig 10193 bp, 6 predicted proteins | sample WorMetLIZISLAND2_FD_187412 | JGI IMG/M metagenome (GOLD analysis project Ga0209367, IMG submission 187412) | Marine gutless worms symbiont microbial communities from Max Planck institute for Marine Microbiology, Germany - Olavius geniculatus... ...
GATGCATTTAATTCACACGTCACAAGCACCGTCTTATCTTACTGACATTGTCACACAAACAGCCAGTGTCACATCACGAACACGACTTCGGTCCGGCAGCAGTCTCCGCTACGAGCAACCACGCACATGACTGAAGTTCGGACAACGAGCGTTTTCCTACGCTGCACCAGCTGCGTGGAACAGTCTGCCGCCGTCACTTCAAGAACTATCTGACACTGCGTCATTCAAACGAAACTTTAAAACTTTACTGTTTCAACGAGCTTTTTATCTCTGAGTAGTTTTTACTTTTGTACATTATCCTTAGGTTTTATTTCAGTTTTTAGGTGTGTTGTACACCACTGGTCACTTTTGTAAGTGGTTATTTTTTTGATTGACTGATTGATTGATTGATCGATCGAATACCAGATGGGGTCAACGTTGACCCCAAATACTTTGTATACTAACGTCACGTGGAATTAAGTAATAAATGCAGCAACAGTTGCTGCTATAGCTACTGCAATATTGTAACTGCAGCGGCAACAACAATTGCAACAACTGCTGCAATTGTTTCTGCAATTGCAGAAACAGTTGCTGCAACTGTTCAAGAAACTGTTGCGACAACAGTTGTTGCAACAATAAATGTGGCAGATGCAAATAACTACACATTGAGTCGATAAGCAAAACATCAAACTTTTGTCCACATCTTTTGCAAGTATAGACAAAGTTTTTTTTTTTAAATCTCAACTGTTGCAACCTCAAAACGTTAGAATACAGCGATCTTTTTTTATCGTGGCATAGCAACAGTTGCTGCAACAGTTGCAGCAACTTTTGCAACAAATGCAAATACAACAGCAGCTGCTGCAACAACCACAGTAAATGTGGCAACAACATTTGTCTGATTTCTCGCTGCTGCTAGGGCTCGTCACGGAACAGGGAAAATAAAGGGGCGTAACTTCTAACATAACCAGCCACGCCTTGTGGCGTGCAAACAACCGCATGTTGCTTCTTTCAGTCGATATGAGTGTACAGCTGCCGGAAATTGCAATAGGCTTATGCCCGTTCATCTGCGTGTGAGCCAAACATTGATCGACGGACGTCCCATCAAGCCCTGCCATATTCTCCACAAAGTAAACAATAAGTTTCCATTACCTGTAATGCAAAACCGCAATAAAGTACAGACTTATTGTAGGCAAGCTAGACTAAGAAGATGACTGTAGACATCTAAAATCCGCGTCGATGTCATATCGACTTGACTTGTTAATGAAGACTAATGGGCTGAAAAGCGTCAAGAAGACAGCTTAACGGCGGCTTAACGGCTTATAATATACAGTAGTTGTATGCCTAGAACAAATCGACGGTGATTAAAGCCAATGTCAAAATCCATTCGTAACTTAGAAAATATTTTGCATAACCTCTAGAGAAATCTAACCTCCTTTATTACCGTATAGGCCTAATGACAAGCAGTAGGCTATAGGCCTAGATGTATTAACTAGTTTATAACTTTATAATTTTATGCTCTTGGCCTAATATAATTAGAACTCTGCCGCTGACTAACAGACTATTAAGTAGCCTATATTTTATGGTATCGACTTCTATTTTTCTACGGCCGCGTCCTGATAGGCATAGAAGCAGTACGCTCCTTGCTCGATTATTCGTCCGTTCGTTCGTCTGCCCTCCATCAGTCCGTCTCATACGAGCTCCTATAACTCGAGAACAAGCGCCGAAAGACCGAATCCGACGTTAACATTTGCCAGGGCGGCACTGTGCAGTGACCAGTGTGCCAATTTTCAGTTAAATGGGCAAACGGTCAAGCAGACGGCCTCACATTATACGTCGGAACTGGGCCGGCATAATCTGGTTTGGCTGCAAAAGCTAGCATGCGCTATAGCCCTATCTGACTATGCATTGCAAGCTACAACACTTTTCATGCACATGCAGGAATTTGTTCAGCAGCCTGTCGACGGCATTGGATTTGTATTTATGAGCTGAGCTATAATTCTTCTGATTGCGATTTGCTTTTCTGAGTGAGTCGCACATAATTATATCAATTAGACCTGCTTGCTTTTCGCTGAAGGCACTTCTGCATTTCAGACCATCCGTAACGATTGCTGCTAGGCCTAGTTGCTAAAATTGTCGTCGTTGACACGTGAGAACTACTATACGATAACCTTGACCTTGACTTTGACCTTGATCTTGATATTATGATTATGCACTCCGACGCAACTCACATTTCTGTCAAGAGTTGCACCTTTGCTTCCTTCTCTGCCAAAAAGTCCCATACCGTGGGCTATCTTTTAGATCGATCTGATGGGACTACAATGAGAAAAGTTATGAAAAGCTAACTGGATGTATGGATTGATACAGAACATTGATTCTCGAAGGCTGCTTGGACAAAGTCACCTGACGGTTAATGAAATTTCCTTATCAAATTGTTTCACACAGTCAGTTGGTATGCAGTCGAACAAAATTGTTGGGTTTAGGCAAATTCAATTATGTTGGGGGTAAACAGGAGCTTCTGCAGAGGAAGACCCCACAAACCAGAGGTTGTCATGCTGTATAGGCCTACTTTGAAGAGGCGCATATCTCGCCGTGTCACCCGTGTGTTATAAAAATAATGTTTATGGGTTATGTTACGTACGTTTTTTTCAATCTGTCAGACGCAAAACAGGGAAAGGTCAAAGAAGGGGCTCTCCCTTCGATTCCATTATATTTCAGCATGTCAGAAAATTTTGTAGGTACAAAATTTAGAGCTAAAAATCCGCCTTTTTGAGCAGATGTAGAAATAAAACTGAAATGTTTTTGCAATGCATAATCCCTCTGTCAAAAATTTGCAGCCGCCTGTCGCAAAATTATTGCGAATTCTTGCCTTTTCATCTCCCTACTTACTAAACCGCCAACCCGTGACACCGTTGAACAGAAAGTTTCAGTCAAACAGGAAAGACAAAGAGTCTATTGCTCCACTCTAAACTGAAGTCAATTGACACACTGGCGCTACACAAATTCGTTTTTATTTTAGTAGTATAGTAGTAGTAATAGTAATAGTAGTAAGTAAGTAAGTAAAAGTTAGCGCTCCCCTTAATCTTTATTAGCGGCGTCGTGCGTTCGAAAAGTAAGCTTAAACGCAGGACAAAGATTGCAATTTTTCGACAAAATTCCCAGTCACTGCGAGTGCTGGAAATTTCAATTTTGCTTCTAAATAACCTCTCAAGACTGGGAGTAAGTTTTTGACAGGCAAAAATTTTGGGGACCTCATGCTCCCCCGCCACAAGCCTCTGATATAATTCCCCATTATGCTGCATAGGTCAGCAGCAGCTGTCACGACGCCCTGAGGCCAGAGCACACACGTGTCAATTATCGCAAGTCACGCTCCGGCACCGCACGCCGCGTGCACATCGTAGCAGTTTACAGTGCAGTTAATCTGCAACGGTCATGTGTGCGTCTGCTGCTGCTGCGGCTGCCGGTAATTGCTCGGCATCAAAGAACACACGCACGCACGCACGCACGCACACGCACAGGCGCAGACGGGCGGTTATGGGACGTTTCGTGCGGTCTCTTTGATGGCTGTATTGGAACGATTCGTGTACAGTGCGGCGTGGATGCCACGAGCGCTATTTGACTAGTTATTTGTTGCAGTCAGCAAATGACTCAAATGCAAACTAAAAAGTAAACTTTAGCCCTCTAACTAAGCTTGCAGACGTCGTTGTCGTCGCTAGTTGCCGTGCCCGGTCCGGGAGTTGGCGATCATGCTGTGCCAGGTAAGTAAGTAAGTAAGTAAGTAAGTAAATGATTTATAAAGCGCCAAAGTCTTAGAAAGAATCAGGGCGCCATGTTTGTCTCGAAGCATTTGCTTGAATGATGGTGTTCTCACTGGCTGTAGGATCCACTGTTGAGAGCCTGCAGACAGCGTTCGAAATCACTGGCGACATATATAACGAGAAACAAGTAATAGATATACAGTATATTTTCTGCTTTTGACTATGTCGCACAAGGCGGCATTAGATTGGAACAGTGCACGAATCGTCTGACTACCAGGCGGACTGATGGGCAATCTGCAGTGCAGACACGCAGCCTAATGAACCGTCCAATTACGCGTACAGTTGTCGACTTCTTAAGTCAACGCAATGCACGCAGCGAAAGGCCTTTGCGTACTTTTCGACGCAACCGACGTATAGACGACACAAGACAAGTAGGCTGCGCAACAAACAAAACGAACGTATAGTAGCAGCAGCAATCACAAGGGACGAAACGGCCAAAACGCAGAAGCGGTGTCTAGCTACTCTTGCGTTGCTTTTATGTTGCGTCCGCTGCGTTGCGTTGAGTTGCATGGAAACAATGCATCAGGCGCATGACGAACGACGCAAGTTCTCCAACCAAAAAAATAAACTGGTCTACCAGCCAAAACCTGCGCTGCGGTAGGCCTAGAATTATCTTGCAAGATTCTTATGACAACAATCAATTTCTAGTAGACCTACAGCTGGCATTCTAATGCCATATTAAAAGTCTATTTAAAATTTCTGAAAAAAAACATAATAATCAAAATCCGTATGGCATTAAATTGTTTTCTTGATGACACGTAAACCTATACAGTATCTCGTCTGCGGACAACGAACTTGCTGTGACTCAGTAAGGCGTGGCTGCAGCAGCTGACTGCATGTCATAAAGCAACCAATAATTACTGTGCGTGCAATTAGGTGCTTCGAGCACGTTCCAGTTTCACCAGTTCGTCTGTCTTCCGCCACGAACAATAAGATCTCTGCTACTATTATAGCAGTCAGTCACTCAGAGTATCGTCAAGGACATATCACTTGACCACTCCGTTCGACACGCGTCGTCGTATATAGGGCCTAGGCTTAGTCTTGTCTTACTTATTGCGATTTATACTGTATAAAATACTTTCGTACCCGTGTTTTTAATTAGCTAAGAAACTTGGGCCGCGTTCCACCCGGGCCAAAAATTTCATTCAAATTCGTTGCAAATATAACCAAATAGTATACTTTTTTCGTAATAGGCTACTTTTAAGTTTTGCAGAGAAAGCTTAGAAATTAATTATAGTAAAGGATTGTCAATAGTTGTTCGTGGAACAAGAGCTACGGTACGTCACCTGCCATATGGGATCACATCGTGTTACCTGCCACCCGACACTAGTGAATGCAGCAGCCAGACAGACAGCCAGACAGACTGTCCTCCAATAGACAGCATTATCACACTGATGACTGTCTGGATGATAACATGGAAGATCATTAGAACTACCATTATGTTAATTACATATGCACGCGTATAATGGGGTTCTTACAATTTTACGTTAAGCTCATTTTTGTATTTTTGTGTTTTGTGTTTCAGTAAAGGTTAAACTTTCTGTTTCTGAAAAGGCCGTCTCCGAAATGACCTATACTGTGTCGGGTGGGACGTTAAACCCTACTCACTCACTCACTCACTCAGACTGTTACTCAGTTTACCTACCCCGGGAGGATATGAAAGGCTGAGTTGACCTTGGTGTTGGTTATGCGCCGAGATGGTTAATGTCTTTCCGCAGAGAGTCGCTCATGCGGGTAGTAACCACCCGACCGGAAGTCGAACCGACGATCTAATAATGATCGTCCACTAGGCTATAATAGGTCTAAGCTACTCCATAGTTGCCGTTATTATTTGGTCACATGAGCGCTGCAATGTGTGTGAGGTAGCGTACAATATGGCAGCTAGCTTATAGCGCACACATCGTCAGCTGGTGGATCGATTCACACTGCAGCGCAGTTACTCACAAATCACAGCTCGACGCAAGAGCTAGGTAGATAAACCTACACTACAAGATGATGGACAGATGGGCTGATTGACTGTCTGTCCGTCTGACTAACGGTTCCGTTTGGAGATGAGTCGATATATCAAAATATCAACATGTCGTAGGCCTATCGTACGAATCCTATAGTTGAATAAGTCTGCAATAACTTCTGTTGATAGATATAGCCTTAATTGTCACTTGAAATAATTGTGTTTAACGCAGCTGGATATTATGGTGACCTAAAGGTAGGCTAACTTCATTTAGACCCCTACGTCGAAAGATAATTTTTCCCAGAAAGTTTGCAAAAATTTTTCCGCGTTAACAGGAGATTGATGTCTATGCACAACTGTGATGAACGCAGTTCCGTTCATTTCTGTCGCTTTGTGGACGCCTTAAGCCAACCAGTACGTAGAATTATACTTATTTTGCGATATAAATTTTGGCAAGTTAACGGACTTTGCAGCGTCAATTTTTTAAAGACATTTAACCAATATTGTATCAGCATAATCGGTGTTGTATCGAGATTGAAATTCTTCTATCGACCCATCACAATTTTTGTTTATAAACACGGCATCAGTTGGTCGTGCGGCAGAAATTAATGAGTGCACCAAGCGACGCCGATCCGTCTCAAGCATTCACGCCTGTCAATCAAAACTTCTCGGCGTCAGTGGGCCATAAACTCTTACTGTACCACGCCTTTGTTTTCACCGCAGAATCTTGCATCTCAGATCCTATTGCGCTGATGGTTCAGAATTAAGAAGGTCAGGGGACGATAGCTGTTTTTCAACGAAAGATATCCTGTAAGTACGACTGGTATCCTACTTTTTGCGTCGGTGGAGTATACGGTGGTAGCTATTATGCCCATGCACAACTGTGACGATCGCTTAATGGCAAATTTATTGTATGAGTATGTTGGAAAAACTGCAAATAGATCAATGTTTTGACGCACTGATGACAATAACACTATACGGGAGCTTTCGATCTTGCTAACTTTATTCATTTCTTTATATTTTTTTCTACTTTTACATTTTGTATACTGCCTATTATAGCCGCCATTTCGTTGCGATGAAAGAACGTCAGTTAGCTAATGAGTTCATTCACGTCCGAGAGAGAGGGGAGTGGGGGAGAAAGGCAGCAACATAATAAGTATAAACTCAAATCACGTGCTGGCTGGCTTCTGTCGAAGAACAGAAAAATGATCAGGGGCTGAGCTCAGTGTTACTCTGCTGCTGCTGCTGCCAGGAAGGGTGTGGACAATAGATCGGTTTCTCGGCGGACTCCGCTCCGCTGCCATTTAACGGTCTACAGAATATCCACAATCCGCACCCGTTAAGTTTAAACGCACCGCATAACTAAAAAGTTGTCCGAATGAAATGTTTTACCGTGACTATTTTACGACCTTTCCAAAAATTGTCCTTAAAACTACACACGTTTGTGGATTTCGCAAGCTGAAGTAGTCTCATCTGCAGTGCTGATTTTTATTTTAGAAATGCCGAAGTGGGAGCTACGACCCATTTGTGGTTTGTTCATCCTCTGGGAACAACTCGTCATCAGCTGCGAGCAACTCGTTCTCCAGGACACAGAAAGTCCCAAGCCCTGATTTTTTTCGTGAAAAAGAAAACGATGCACAATCATCAGCTGTAGGCAGACATAATTAGCCGACCGTACTTTAGTAACGGTCGAGCCATGCTGTCATGGTTGTCGTCCGTCTGTACGTCTGTCTGTATCTCTCGCGGATGTATTTCGGCTAAATAATCCAAGATAGAGTCAAGGTTACTATTAATCACTAATAGAAAGTGGCATACGCCATCTCAGATTAGATGAAAATCATCGACCTTGGATGACCCTGAAGGTTGTTACGCGCTATAGCGGCTAAACGGTGCGAGATAGGGCCTAGATTGATATTGATCGTTGATAGGAAATCGCATATTGCCTTTCAAGTGAAAAAATCATCGACCTTGGAGGCTTGGACGACCTTGATAGTCACCGACAACCAGTACGGTCGGTTATCCTGGCGACAGCTGGGTTTCTTGTTTTTATCACAAAATTGCAGCGTGGTAAAAAGGAAAGTACATCGCAAAATCCGACGCCCATTATTGGCGACGTTGCAATATAGTTGCTAGTATTTAGTACGGATGTCGCCTGGGGATGCGCGACTGAAGAGTGGGCTAGCTGTCGAGCCCGTACTTCTGGGACGTAATATTACCCCAACAGTCTCCCTCGGCAGCCACGCACGGTGTGACCGATGTCGCCTAGAACAGGACGATTGAGCGCCGGCACAGTAGGCTACAATAACTGCAGGATCTGAAGTGTTTAACAAGAAATATGTAAAAGCGTGTACAGAGCTACGTAACTGAACTGAACACTGACTAATGGGCTACCAAGGTGAGCCCATTGGTCATTGGTTGACGCGTACTTGAGCGCAGTCACGTAGGCCACCGACGCCGTTATTGGACGGTGCCAACTGTAATGCATTGCTGCTTGCCCATTAGTCAGTTCGTCAAAAACTAAACCAGGTCAGTCCAGTTCACCCACGTTTACTATTAATCAATAATAGAAAAAGGGATACGCTCTTTCAGATACTATAACAAGAAATCTGAGCTAATGCTCATGAGACGCGCAAGAGCCAATTCCAGTTTCTGTTCGCAAGTAATCTTGGTCTCTGTCCATCCATTTCGTTGCAATTTAACTTTTGCAGCCAAAAATGCCAAAAATCACTTAAAATCAGTATTTTTGGGGTTCAAGGTCATTCAAGGTCATCGATGTTAACATTCCTAAGAAGCTCGTCGCCAGTGCTTGTTATGATAAGCAGCATGTCTGTGCCTGTATGCAATCATTTTTACTCTAGACAAAACAACAGCGGATAAATAACCACTTTTAGAAAATATACCTCTCTTTGACACCCGCGTGCGCAGGCTTCATTGAACTTAGAGGGTCAGGCCTTAGACTGCCGAAATCTACATTTAATGCTGAAAATTTTATGTGCAAGTTCATTGAACCTAGAGGGTCCGGCCTTAGACTGCCGAAATCTACATTTAATGCTGAAAATTTTATGTGCAAGTTGTATTGGTCTATCTCCAGTCATTTCGGCGCAATTCACTCTTGAAATGCTTGTCGCAGCCCAAAATCGGGAAAAATTCACTAAAACTCTCTATTCTGAGGGTTTAATGTCATTCAAGCTGTCATCCGTGTTACATTTGTAAAAGCAACTTGCCAGTACTTGTTATGATAAGCAGCATGTCTGTGCCTATCTGCAACCATTCTCACGTTGGACGGACCAATTAAATAGCGGTAGAGTAACGTCTTTTTAGAAGGGGTGCTCCTCTTTCGCTCCCTCTTTCGTGGGGACCCCTTTCACCCAGTGGCATGAAATTTTGTCACGTAATACTAGAGACACAATGCTATCATAATATGGTGAAAACCTGGTCTCTATCTCAACAGTACTGCTTTTGAAACGGTACCGGGTCGTGACGGACAGACGGACAGACAGACAGAATTACCGTAGCTAATACGCGCTATAACGTGAGTAAAAATCATCGATCTTGCATGACCTTGAAGATTACTGACAACCAGTACGGTCGGCTATCCTATCGACAGCTGGGCTTCTTGTCTACAGTGCTATTCGAATCCGCCGCCAACCGAGTCCCGCGGCAAAGCACCGAGTTGTCGCAATAAAAAGATCACAGTGGACTACCCTACCCGCATACGCGCTGCAATCTCCAGGCGCAACGCTCCGCCGGGAACTGTACGCCTGCAGCAGCGCAGCATTGCGGCGATCTGGCATCGGACGCCTGGGCCTGCAAACTGTTGTGTTTTGTGCGCCAACGTGAGCGTTTGTAGATAGATGCTATAACATCTGTAGCCTACTAGCCGTTGCAAGCGTTTGTCAGACAGACGCAGACGTACTCGTCGTGGCACGCAGTGGCCTATAATACTACTACCCGGCTGGTGCATAGAAAGCGAAATATAGTTTTACATGTTTTTTTCACAGGCCAAGCAATCGGACAGCTTCGGAAACGATTTTAGTCTCAATGATTGCAGTGAACGGCGGTCACGTCCGCCTTTCAGTACAGATACCGCACTTCTGAATTGGATAAGCGAGTACGCAGTACGATTTTCTACCACTCCAAACAGTGGAGCATCGTACTTAAAGTTTAAACCACCTACAGATCACGTGGACTACATATCGTCGTTTGATTCACGACGCACGACTGCAGCAGCGGAAAGTTGCGAAAACGGTACCGGGGCGAGCTGAGTGTTATCAATAGAATTTTATTTAGCAACTGTTATTAGTTTGTTTATTTGTAGTTTGTTTGTCATGTATTTACTGTATTTCTTTTGTTTCCCTTAGTAATGTTTCCAGTTTTTTTTTCATTCTTTTCCTATGTTTAGCATATATTTTCTGTGTTCCTTTTGTTTATCTTAGTAATGTTTGTAG
>Ga0209367_1014085_pt1 | contig 10193 bp, 6 predicted proteins | sample WorMetLIZISLAND2_FD_187412 | JGI IMG/M metagenome (GOLD analysis project Ga0209367, IMG submission 187412) | Marine gutless worms symbiont microbial communities from Max Planck institute for Marine Microbiology, Germany - Olavius geniculatus... ...
AGTTTTACGTGGTCAGCAGAATCACTGGACAAAAACATTATCGAAAATATGTGGAAAGTCATAAAATCTCATGTGCAGAAGGAAATGTCAGCTATTAACTCTCGACAGGACCATATCAAGTCTGCTCTCACAACCTGAAGCAAAGTTCATTAAACCTCCATTTGTCAGCTTTACGCATCCATTCCGCGACGATTTCGTTCTGTTATTGTGCACAAAGGATTTACAAAAAAATCTGAAACGTCAGGTAAGCGCTTTTGTTGAAATAATGTTGTTTACGATGTTTGAATTTAACTCGCAAACAAAGAATCGAGCGTTCACGCCGCCGCCATTATGACACACTTTTGGCCACACGCTGTAGACTTGTGTCGCAGCCCGAAATCGCCAAAAAATCCATAAAACCCCCTATTTTGGCGTTCAAGGTCATTCAAGGTCATTGAATTTGGCGCCAATCGAGAGCCAGTGTACAACTTCCTATTAGTGATTAATAGTAACCTAGGCCCTATCTCACACCTTTACTGAGATACAGCAACTTATTGGCCAAAAATTGCAAATTTTGCCCACTCTCCTCTCATTTAGCGCTCTCATTCAGGGTGACTCTCTTCGAATTTATGGAAAAGCTTTAAGGTTCCTGAAACTAGAGGACTTTACGTTTTTAGTATATATAATTTTTAGTCTTGCTATTCCTATGTCCTGTGTGCTTTGTATATGTCATTTTATAATAAGTAGCAATAACGAGTGTATATATTGTGTAGTTACGTGGTTAAGTTTCTGGCTCGGCTAGCAGAGAACAGTCAAGTGAATAAGATGACTGCGGCTAACTTGGCCATTGTCATTGCACCAAGTCTTCTCTGGGCACCACCAGCTACTAGTGATAGCACTCGGGATTTGCTGACTAACTCCGGGTTAGCTTATTGTTTTATAGTAGCATAAAGAATATTTGTAAATTCTGTACTTATGTTATTGTGGCTTGATATAATTAGTTAGGGCTGCAGCCAATCGAAAAATTTGTAATCAATAAACTTTAGAAAATTAATGGATTAGTTTTGATTAATTTTTGTAGTCAAGAAAGACCGGGCAAAAACTGCAGAGTTTAAATACTGGTTGTTGTTGCTATTACAACCTAAAGCAAAATAGAAAACGTGAGGCAGTACACAACTGACAAGGTGCAGACTTCTAAACCAGTCAGTAGCCATATACGAATTTTGATCATGTTTTGAGTTAAATGAATACAAATGTTGATCATTTTACTTCGTTCAGAACGTGCACTATATGCTCTATATGAACCTCAACATGGCAGTACTAGACGAGGTCGTCCTCATACGAACTTCATCAGTTGTATTCAAAAACTGACAGGACGGCAATTGGTTGAGCTGACGGATTTATCTCAAGACCACGACGCCTGGAGACAACTTGTGGTTGAAGGTGTTGACTTAAAACCCCCCGACTAGAAGAAGAAGAAGAATTGACACGGAGCTTCATGCTGTTGTTACATGACAAACTGTCTGATAGTTCAAAAAACAATTTACTTGTTGAACCCATCTCATCTCATCTCATATTATGTAATTTACGTAAAATTGTTACCATATTTGGAAACAACTCATTTTTTGCAGAGGGTTGTTACAGTTGTGATGAACCGAATTATTGTTGGTTTTAGATCGGGACTAAATTCAGCGAATGCTCACGGTTCCATTGTTGAGCAACTCATCAGCAAAGCTGAATGGTTCTTTCCCGGAGGTTTATTTTGCTTTATTTTTGATTTTGTTTTGCTTAGTTTTTGTTTAATTCTGCTTACATAGAACAGCATATTTGCAAAGCCGATCAGTGGTTTTTTGTCTGTCTTGTGAAATGCAGAAGTCGTAGTTTAGCTGTTTACAGCAATGATTTGTTTTTGTACTGTTCAGTTGTATTGTTCTGTCTCTGCTTGTTTCATTGTTATGCATTTTCTCGTGTGAATAACGTTATATTGTTAATGTTTGTGCAAATGGAGAAATGTGCATATGTCGTTTTCTGCCTTGTTCTAGGACAATCCTCATGGTCAAAAAATTGTGTTTTTGGTCTTGGCCTTGAAAACAACTTGCCATAGCATTGAAAATGCTGGCCTCGAACCCATCTTTGTGTGATTTTGCTGCTCGAATATGATGTCTGTTATGTCGTGTGTTCAGAGGTGGATTTCTTTGCATTGAGGCGTCGCCCGATGTCGAAGGTGCATCGACGTTGCCACTCTACATCATATAACAACGCAGTGGCCGGACTAGCCACGCCCATGTCACGTGACCCGACCACACCCACATCATGCGACGGGGCTACCGGGGCTACGCTACTCTCACTGCCCGCCTTCCATTCAGACACTCTTTACTCTGGAAATCTTCCGCTACTGGGGAGTTGTACCGGGGGATACCGTACAGACGACCCTGGTATGTCAACGAGCCTTTTGGATCATCGGAATGAATCGTGGTCAAGTTTTAGCAGTCTGCACTCACTCCCGGAACCTTTTCTCCAACACGACGACCACAGCCCCTCTTGCCGTGGAATTCCAGATGCTTTCCGGGTCCGGGCCATCCCCCCTAAGTATTCCCTGCTAGGAATTACGACAAACGGCTGGCAGGATGGCCTGGGGATGGATCGTGGTGGGAATTTCATCAATGGATACGCGTCGGAAGCAGATCCCGGAATGCATTCCGTGTTCCATCGGCCTTCAGGCGATCCAACTAATTACTCGTCGAGCCGTTCCAATGATTCCGGGACCCTTCGTGCATCGTCGGTTGGACGCGAGATCGACTCCGAGGTCCAACTAAACTCCGGGAAGGCACCAGCAGCCACGGGGACCATTCGGTCATCTTCGGCCCACCACCGTGGGTCAAACTCGGTGATTGGCCATCTTATGCGTGCGAAGAGTGCCACATCCAAAACTCTGCGGAAAATCGGTGGTGGTCCCAAGTTCAGCAGTAGTGTGGGGTCGACAAAATTGGTCCCCAGCAATGAGGAAAAAATTTCTTCGTCTGATGTGAAGAACGCCATTGTTCGTCGGTCTTCATCCATTGCGCAGCGGTTCAGGTCACTTCGGCAGCCAATGGGAGAGCCTCAGCCGGGTGCTGCAGGGGTCGGTGGGAAGTTAGGCCCACCATTGATGCTGCGTCGAGCAAGGGAACGTTCCCCACTTGCTTTTGAAACCCCGAGGGAGCACACTGAATATATTACCCCAAGTGGTCACACTCAGAACTCTGAGAAGTCCCAGATCGGACGTGATCAGCCACGTCGGGTCTTGTTCGGTGCGAGCACGCTGCTGAAAGATGACAGCCAGAAAGTCCCAGGGAAATCCTTGAGGCAGAGTTTCCATGGTGGCCGGGAACGTACAGCCAGTTGTGGGGATGCAGTGACTTTTGGGTCGGCGGATGCCACTGAGGCCTGGATCCGGCCGCGGAGTACGGAACCCCTATCCAAGTCGGTGCGCATCGAGCCCACATCTTACCTCATACAGTCTAGCAATCCCATAGACACAGAGTCCACCCGGAGTAACAGTTCCGTACCACTGCAGCGGATTGGATTAAAATCTAGTCCGCCGAGGGGTCAGTTTTACTACCACAGAGCTGTGTCCAGATCTCCACGGATTGCTTCTCCAGAATCGTCCTCGCTGTCTTCTGGAAGTCCGGCATCAGTGTTTTCTGGTTTAGCGCCATCTAGTGAATTTTCCACACTAGCGCCCCCTACTGACAGCTTTTGGCGAACTAATGCCTCAGCCGCTGTGGTGCCTTCGGATAGTCTGCCATCCGTGTCTTCTGATTTGTGGCTGTGGGAGATGCCCAGACTTGACCACATCGACCTGATGGACTCTGTTTTTGTTGGTCCGCAGAACTGCAGATCTGGATCGGCATCAGACTTTGTCCCGCTGATCATGAATCAGAATCCGTCATATAACGGGTTGACCGATAACAATACTAACTCTACCTCGAACCAGACCGATGCTGTACCAAGAAGAACACGCAACTGCAACAGTGTGGAATATTTCGGAAACGTTTCAGGCACTGGCAGCGAGACTTCAGGCGCAGCATACAACTGCATCAAGGAACCATCGAGAAACTTTTCCGGAACAACGTCAACGCATAATTGCAGCGCAGAAGTGGTCAGTAACGTTTCCACTCGTGTGATTTCAAATGCAGACTGTTGCAGTAGGCTGTCATCCACAGCAGAAAAATCTGCCGTGATGAATTCCAAAGTCGGCAGTAGCACGCTAGAAAATGTTTCTCTGAATAACTCAATCAATAGCGAGCTGTCACCGCAGGTTTTTCCGAGCGACACGGTGGCACAGCATTCATCCAATAGCGTATCAGATGATGGCAGGCTGGCCGCAGTTTCCGTTGTTATTGATAAAGACTTGAACCTTTCCGAGGACTCTTTATCACAAGTAGTAAAACATTCTGAGGCTAGTCGTGTCAGCTAACTAACCAGTGGCTTGCTCAGGGTTCCCACACTTCCCGGAAATTCCTGGACGTTTCCCGTAGATTTTCCAGCCTTTGGAAAATCCTGCAACATAAATTTGGTCCATGAAAGTATTGCAACTTAAAGTTTAGGGTCTTGGAAAGTTCTGCAAAATGAAAATGCTGGATATTTAATGAATTTGCTAGTTGTTTAAAATAAACAATGTGTAATACTAGCATACTGAAATACAATGATGAGATAAATTTCCAAATATTTGGCATTTCGTATACTAGATTGCACTCTGTATGTACAGTAAGTAACTGCTGTTAATCTTTATACTTAACGTTAGTCGACACCGAGAAAGACCTGGAGAAACGTTTTGACAGCCCTGGAAAGTTTCGGAATTTGTTGTCGACAATTGTGCAGGATTTTTGTTGGTAAAGGTGTGGGAACCCTGTGTGTGTTATTTGGTGCATAATTTGTACAGGTTGGTTTATGTGAGAGACTTTTTATTTTCAAGCTTCATTTGGTCTGCAGTTTTATTTGTTGCTGATATTAATATCGAGAGCTGAATGGCACATCATTTACTGGTATCTGCAGTTGTCTATGGCAAAATGTTCCAACTATAAACTACAAAGTTCTTCAGAATGTTTCTTGGCAAGCAACTTGTATATTATTTATTAACATATTTTGATATAACAGTAAAAACACTTGCGAAAGGAAAAATTCATCGCTTATAAAGCTGTTTTCAGTTTTGTGTGATGTCATCGACAACAGATAGGATTATGTGTCATTCTACCCTCAATGTTGTTTTTTTTATTGTTGCCTGCTTTCCATTAGGTACAGTTTGTTTCATTTGGCTGATTTCTGAGTTTGTGCTGTTACAATATGTTGTCACTTATGTCTAGATGGAGGAGGCATTATTTGGCCACCCGATTGTCGATTAGGTGCAGTGATGCATTATTTAGCTTTAACGTGAACACTTTTTGTTACAGTTGAATGACCAGATTGCTCAGAACTTAAATGATCTATTTGTTGTGTGATTTGCATCTAAAAATCAATGTTCACATTGATGACTGTCAGGAGGATAACAGGGAAGATTGTTAGAACTACCATTATGTTAATTACGTATGCACGTGTATAATGGAATTCTTACAATTTTAGGTTTAGTTTGTTTTTTTGTATTTTGCATTTTGTGTTTCTGTAGAGGTTAAACTTTCTGTTTATTGTAAAGTTTAAACTTACCGTTCCATTATTGTGTTTGTGTGCATTCTGCCTGAAAAGGCCATCCCCGAAATGACCTAAACTGCGTCGGGTGGGACGTTAAACTCTACTCACTCACTCGCTCACTCATGCGGTCTGGAAAGTGGTCACCCTATATACTGCTATTTTTAGGATGACCACTCACCTAGAAAATCTGAAAGTCAGGAAATTTTAAAGTGGTAAGGCAAAACTGGAAAAAGATTAATGAAACTATAAACGTTAGGCATATTTGCACTATACAGTTCTTTGCTTCAAATTTTCTTTTTAGAATAGTTATGCTCGTTCTACAGCTGTTACAGTCACAATTCATTAAGTGATGAATCATGAAAGCACCGGGGCTACCTGGCTCTTTTTTTAGTTAATTTGTTGACCATAGCGTTAAGCAATATATCGATAAAAATTTGCCTGCCCTATTGGAAAAGTCCGGGAGAAGTCAAGGAATTTCAGGTAGTCTGGAAAGTGGTCACCCTCTATTTTGTTCCATATTTTGTGGTGCATATGCAAACTTTTTGCATTAATCATAACATCTTAGCTGAACCTAGTTGCTGATTTTCAACTTAATAGTTTAGATGTGTTTTTTGGCTTTTTACAGCCTTTATGTTATTTGTATCTGGAGTCTAGATGCATTGGCCTATTGTACGTGGATAAACTGCTGCTTATTGAATTTATAGTGCGTTGTTGCCATTACAGTCGCATAATGTTTTGTTCTGGTGCTCCATATGAAACCTCTTTTTGTTGGTATTACTATAATTATTCATTAGTTTTTTATTAAGTTTATAGTGATGAATTGATGATTTTATTCTCCGTAAGACACCTTCAGGGGTACAGTGCTGGGCCTAATTTACAAAACTTTCTATGAATTTTTCTGACATCCTTTTAGGTTCACCAAGTTACAATTTCTTTCCAAGTATTTCCCAGGAACTGATTTCTGAACGTTTTTTCCTAAGTCATCTTGGGAGCTACTTTCTGTTATTTTGCATTGAGTTATTTCTACTTTTTTTGGAGGAATTTTTGTAAATCACATTTTATTCCTAAGGTATTTATGCATCAAACTTTTTCCAGGTTTTGATTTGTAGTGCGTTGTTGCCATTACACTCGCATAATGTTTTTTCTGGTGCTTCGTATGAAAGCTCTGTTATTAGTATTACTATAATTATTCATTAATTTTTGTTATAATGATGAATTGATGATTTTATTATCAGTAAGACACTTTCAATAGTACAGTGCTGGGGCATAATTTGCAAAACTTTCTAGGAATTTTCCTAACATCTTCCGGGGGTCAACAATTTACGATTTTCTCTAGTATTTTTCAGGAACTGATTTCCGAACGTTTTCCCCGAGTCATCTTGGGAGCTACTTTTGTTCTTTTTGCGTAAGTTATTCCTACTTTTTCCTGGAAAAATTTTGGCTAAATCGCATTCCATTCTTAAGATATTTGTGTGTCTGACTTTTCTCTAGGTTTTTTCTAGGAACGACTTGGGAAGTTTTGCAAGTTGGGCCCCTGATTGGTTGCCAAGGCTTATCTGTGGTTCTAGTACACTAGAAATCTGATTGTTATCTTGCTGAAGTTTTCGTTTTGTAGACTGAAGTTTTTCAATGTGCACATGCCTTGAGTTGTGTTGTTCAGTTCTTTCAATTCAAATGCTTTTGTTGTATTTATGTAATCAACTTAACGGTCCACGTTATGTGCCTTGCCCGTCTGTCTGTCAGTTTGTCTGTCGCTCATAATTCGAAAATGAATTCTGTCACTTAAAAGCCAAAACTGGTTGACTTCGCCTTTTGACTTGGACTTTTGCCGAGCCAGTTTGCTGAGCAAAACCTAACACTGAATGCTAAAGTCTGTACTTAGACCACCAGAGTTCAACTAATTTTAGGTTTAAGCATGTAGTAGCCCATACTTGTAGACAGATTTTTGCTGAGCCTTTTTGCTTAGTGGTAACTTTGGACTTAAGACTGAACTTTTCGCTCAGCGAGTTGGCTCAGCAAATGTCTTAAGTCAAAAAGGGAAGAATATGAAGATGCCCGATGTTCCCCAGGGCAAAAGTAACCAGTGCGCTAAGGTCAAAGTTCAGGGTCTGGGTTAATGTTGCTGAGGATGGCCTCATATCGTGTCTTCACTGGGCTGACAGTTTTCCAGTTATTGTTACATTTCTGTCGCTTGAGTCGACGTAACATAATGTATTCATTTCCTATTGCTAGTCCGCAAATGGTGTTTAATCGCCACTCTTTTAGTTGCTGTTTCGTATTTGCTGTAATTATAACTGCTGATTGCATGTTTCCTTGAGGCCCTCCAGTCTCTGCTATGGCATTTGTTTCCGGGATGGGGTCTTCCAGGACTGTCCTCCACCTTGAGGACAGCTCATGCACAAAAATTGTGACCTTTGTCTTGGCCTCGAAAAAGTCTGGCCTTGGCCTCAGCCTCGGCCTCAACACTTTGGCCTTTAGTGACTTGTAGTAAATGTTCTGTGTGCAATAAGGCTGAAATTATGTTTACTTTTTTTCAGCTTTGACTGTTATAACTACTATTGAAGTCCAGTATCTAGTCTGAAACATTGAAACTATGTTTGTCCGAGCATTTTATGATTCATAGCGGTTTGAGTAAGATTAGCTGGCCTTTGTACTGTACAGAATTGTCATGCTTACTTTGCTTAGTTACTTGCGTAGTGGCTTTGGCCTTGACCTTAAAGATCGCTGGCCTTGTCCTTGAAAACGCTGGCCTCGAATCTATTGCTGATCGTTTCTTCTCAGCATGTGTATCTAGGTTGATGCACAACTTAGTGACAGTCTGAGCTATTCCATCAGATGAATAGGGGTCACGAAATGAACTATTATTTTTTTGTGTTTTTTGTGTCCGCATTGCTGTTGCTCAAAATACCCCAGTTTTCTGCTCTTTCATCGCTGTGATTTCGAGTGCTGATATTTTGTTAGGTTGTGTTTGATAATTATGTTCATTTGTTGTTTTATTTCCAACTTTTCCTTACTACCGCCTGCCATTGCCTGCTTCTGTTTTAGTGCATCCGTTGATATGCTTCAATATCTGTGTAAAACTCAGTCCATTCATAACCCAATGTAGGACCAACTCAGCCTGACCATCCCTCCGTGGTCAGGTGCAGCAAGTATCAGCGACGTCGAGAGTTAAAAAGTAGGCAGGCAGGAATTTGCTAATCTCCAACGTACAACTGCAAATTTCTGAGATTGTTGATTGTTGTGGGAGCTCAGAATATCATCTGCCCCTAAATGCCCCCTTCCAATATGGGGGACTTGTAAGTTCCAAATTTTGTAATTTTGGCACAAAGTTTTCTGACAAGAAAGTAGTCCAACAGGCTGAAATTTAGGAGAAAGGGGTAATTTTCCTGCCCTCAACCTGTCTCAATAATCAAAGTTCTGAGTAGTTAAATAGGCCTATAATTGATTCAGGTTCTTTTATAGTGAGCGATTAATATGTCGATCACGTTGCTGTATTTGTAGTTGGAATTATCGCGCAGAATAACATGCCCATCTGTGCAACAGAAATGTCTTTTTTTCTCCAATTTTTATTTTGTACATTGTTTTTCATCTCTTAGCAGAGTATGTTCCAATGACTGTATATTGTAATGCTTGTATTTCCTGTGCTTATGAGACCGACTTTATATTATGATGAAGTATTATAGTTGTGTTACCTGGTATATAGTTATTATTGCTGTATAACTAATGCTTGCATTGTTAGTCCGTTGCTTTATTTCCAATTAGGCTGATTGATTGGGGTTTTGCTTTGTTGCAGTTTGTCACGTGCAATATTGGTAGGATTTTTGCAAATATGACAAATAAACTGATTTTGTGAAATCTGTTTTATTAATATTCCCTTATCATGTGAATAGTGCAGTATTGTTATAGGCCTATTACAATAAACGTCATGAGAACAACCGTGTAGGGTTTACTGGTAAGTTGGTAACAAGTAAAACGCTGTCCCATTTATCAAAAAAATTATGTAAAACCTACATTGCGTATAATGCACCATGTCCGGAAAAAAAAAACATCCCAGACATTTACGATTGTCATTTGAAGAAGCATTATCAGATTTTGATAATTTTTGACACCAATATATGACACAACTGTCGATCAAACTACTGTCCAATTTTCCACCGCACTTACTGTCTGTTTCTGCACTACCTGGTAAAACCAAACCAAGGAAATATTGCATTTTTATCCTATATTGCCTGTTTGGGTTTCCCGCGTAGTGCAGAAGCAGACATTTGGTGAGGTAGAAACTAGAACGGTCATTTGATGGCAAGTACTGTCAAAATTGTTTGCACAAAAAATTATTAAATCTGTCAGTTTTTCTTTAAGTCACAATCGATAATGTTGGGAATACTTTTTGACGTATTTCTGTTTATTTTAAGTCATATTTCGTTGGTTCACTTACTACGCCCGCGTATACCGGTATCTATCACTCATTCTTTATTTTTATTCTTTCGTTATCCATTGATGAAGTGACATGCAATAGGCAACTTGCCGTGGAGCAGTGGCGTCATTTC
>Ga0209367_1014086_pt1 | contig 10193 bp, 5 predicted proteins | sample WorMetLIZISLAND2_FD_187412 | JGI IMG/M metagenome (GOLD analysis project Ga0209367, IMG submission 187412) | Marine gutless worms symbiont microbial communities from Max Planck institute for Marine Microbiology, Germany - Olavius geniculatus... ...
TGATTTTTCCTCTCTCGTTAGGTTCAAGGCTTTTCTTAATCGTACTGATTTGTCTAATTTTCTGTTATATTGTGTTGATTAGGGTAGATGTTAGTGTTCCTTCTGGAGCCTTTCTATCCTTGGCTGGCATTTTGTTGTTTTTATTTGTGTTGCTGGTGTTGTCAATGTCAGTGCCGAAATAAATAAATAAATAAGTATATTCTCTGCAGAACTAATTGCTATAAAAGTTAGTCTTGCTTGGGCCTTGGATTTCTCCAAGCATAATAGCTTGGTCAAAAACATTGCAATATTTAGTGATTCTTTGTCATCTTTAAACGCTATTAAAGTAGGTAAATCTTTATGTAGGCCAAACGTCTTAAATGAAATTAATGACCTTATTGATGATATAAATGTTGACATACAATTTATCTGGGTTCCCAGCCAATTAGGTGTAACATGAAACGAAATAGCCGATTTACTTGCACAGTCCGCTATAATAAATGATACAAGTGTTACTGTTAGTTTTAAATTAAAAGAAATTTACGCTTTAGTTCAAGAATATATCATAACAAAATGGCAACACTTATGGCAATTTAGCAGTACTGGAAAATTTTATAGAAAAATAGAACCCAATGTATCCCTAAAGATTAAGTATGAAAACTCGATAAGAAAAAAAGAAATCATCATAACAAGAATGCGTTTTGGAATTTGTTTGACAAATAATTACTTAAAAAGAATTAATACAGCTGCATCTGATTTATGTGATGTATGTAATGAATGTGTGGACACTCTGAAACATATTTTACTAGGGGATGTGCTAGAAGTATTTTGTGTTGTAAAATACTGAATGCTTGTACTGCTTTAAATGTAAATCCGCAGTTGGAAATTATTTTTAAAAACCCCGACATTATCGAAGTAGTTTACGCTAATATAAAACGTAAAATATAGTGTAGTTGGATCTATGTTACTATTTCATATTACGCATCTTGTATTTTCATGCTTTGTTTGTGACTTTTTGTGCAAAAATACCTCGATTGTGTTAGTTTTACGCTTATGTGTTTTGCAGCTATGTTAGTTAAGATATGCTTGCCGGACATTGTTTGCTATATCTGTAACTGACATTTGTCGACGTCGCTCATCATCGTCGTTATGAGCAGCGACGTCAAAATTAAAATACATGCTGAAGTAAGTATCTACTCGCAATTGCGTTGTGAGTAGTGTTCCGATTCTCCGTCATTTTCGAGTGAGTTATCTGCGATTGAAGCAAGTCTCTTACGCATCCAATGCAAATATGATTCTCAGGACATTCTCTCTGTCTCTCAGCCTCTGTTCGCATCTTCCAAAGCCCGTGCAACCTGTCTCTGTATACGCTGAAATTGGCTCAGAAAATCATTGAAACCTGTTACTTATTTAAGCAGAATAAATGAATGCGTACTATGGTTGCTCACGTGGTAAAAATTCGGCATTGTGATTAGTTTTACGCGCGAAAGCAGCCACTGCTTTCAGCGCGTCTTAGCCATCATAATTCTGTCTGTCTGTCCGTCTATCCGTCATACGGGTGGATCAGTCAAAAACGGTGCAAGCTAGGATCACCAAATCTTTATCGTCGGCTGCCTGGAAAACTCTAGTTTCAGAAACTGTAAAGCTTTTCCGTAAATTCGAAAGGGGTCACCCCGAACGAGGGCGCTAAATGAGAGGGGGTGGGAAAAATTTGCGATTTTTAGGCAATAAGTCGCTGTATCTCAATGATGGTGCGAGATAGGGCCTAAGTTATTATTAATCACTAATAGGAAATCGTACACTGGCTCTCGATTGCCACCGAATTCAATGACCTTGGATGACCTTGAACGCTAAAATAGGGGTTTTTATGGATTTTTTTGGCGATTTCGGGCTGCGAGACAGGATTCAAGAGCGAATTGCGCTGAAACCAATTGAGGTGGACATGGATAAGCTGCGTATGAAATTTTCAGCATTGAACGTAGATTTCAACGGTCCAAGTCTCGATTTTTACGTTCAAAAAACCTGCGCACGAGGGCATCAAAGAACAGTACCCCGCAAAAGTCGCTATTTTTCCGATGCTGGCCAGTCTTTCGTGAAAAACGGTTGCTGATAAGCATAGGCATGCTATAGGCTTTCGCGCGTCTCGTGAGCATTAGCTCAAATTTCTTGTTACAAAACCCGTTAAAGCCGGACGTGGGACTTAATATTGCTGTTACAGCATATTGTTTACGTAGGCCAACCGTGAATGGGACTACGGTGAACATGGACCATTGCACGTAATTTCGAAATATGACAAATGATTAAAAAAACTCGACATCGAACTTTGATGCGACGATCCACGTTGTCAACTGCACATTGCGCGTGGGTCTGTCTAGCTGCCTACATCGTAAGAATTGTAACTTTTGAAAACGCTGGAAAAGAATTAAGAAACGTTCGTAAAATCGAACACAAAATTTACAATGTTGCTACAGCAAGTATTCGTCGAGTGCTTATGCGCTAGGTAAGCGCTTGACAAGCTGGCATGATGAGTAAGTAAGTATAGGGCCTAAGTGCATATTTAGAGTGCACAATGTCAGCCAGTGGCCGAATCTGAGGCACTTGGCTGAGCCGCTAGGGGGGAGCAGTAGGCCCGCTGGAAGCGGTGAGTTTTAAGGAGGCGACGGAAAGTGTCTGCAGAGGTAGAACTGTGGATGCCAGAGGGTAGTGAGTTCCAAACTGTGGGGGCTGCAATGCTAAAACCGCGGGAGGCAAAGGTTGTGCGGACACGTGGAACCGACAGAAGATTGGTGTTGGCAGAACGCAGAAAACATGTGGGAGAGCGATAATATTGAGCTGGCTATCTCATCGTTTAAACGGTGTTGCAAACATTCGTAAAGCTGGCTTGTCGAGCGCTCGTCGTGTGCTCGCTGTGAGCTCATCGAGCTAGCTTTATCCAGTAAAGACGTTATTAAACCCACAACGTCTGCTAACCGGACACAAATTTGTTCTTGACTTCTGATCTCTTCACCTGGTTATGATACGATACGATACGATACGATATGAAATTTGCATTTAAAAACAGGCAGACACACTGTCGGTTTAATCTAGCGCATAAAATAAAAAAAACTGTCTACTGTACTGACGTCAGTAAACAATGGGTGAGGTTCCCGTGAAACATTGCTCGATTTTAATATTTTTTTGCATTCAACATCACGAGGAAACGTGTCGTAAATGACTAGCCCTATAGTCCTGCAACATTCGTAGATCCGCACATCCGCTTTTTACTTGTAACCCGCCACACCCACAGCAGCCACAGTGAAGATTTGGTGATTTTAGCTTGCGCCGTTTTGATAGGGCTCAAAGGTGTAAGAGACGTAGGCCTACTGACAGACAGACAGATGGACGGACCGACACCTCGACGACGGCTAAGACGCGCGAATGCATTACATGCTGTCGCGCGTAAAAACTGTATACGTTCACCTGACTTGAGAGCTCGTTTCTCGAACTCTTCGATGCCTTTTTCACCATAGTTGCCTTCGTCCGCCAGAGTGGACACGTAAGTCCAGCCGAAGGACAGGACGAGGTCGACGAGCGCCTGGGCCTGGTACGAGTCTGGAGGCACGACGCGAGAGAAGTAGCCGAAGCGTGTTTTGTCGCTCAGTTCAACGCCAGTCGAAGCGTAGCTGATCTGAGGTATCTGCAACGAGCAAAGACAAACTTACGTAAGACCAGAATGATGATCGTTGAATAAAAGCATACTATTCATTAAGTAAGTAAGTAAGTAAGCAAGAACGATTATGGTGTCCAAAGCAACGAGCGTCGCTATACAGGCACTGTACTCTCACAAGGGGTTAGGGTATAAAAATTAAACAGACGGGTTTTAGAACGAGACCGGTAAACAGCTATGGAAAGTGCGAAAGTGGCAAGATCAGGCAGCAGTTCAGGGTATACAAGTATTCGAAATTTAAAAAAAAACAGTTCTTTTAGTAAATGTTTTAAAAAGTTTGTTGGTTTGTTGGAGTTTTGGGTTTTTTAAGGGTTTTTTTGTTTTTAAGTTTTAGTTTGCAAAGAAAACGGGACACATTATTTTAAGTCCCACCAAAAACGTCCGTTTTTATGTCACATCGTTTTTGTTGGGTGAATGACGTAAGGTCAGAACTCACAAATCACAATTAAAATATGAAACTAAATTTGATTTGTATTATAAATTGCAAAACAAATAAAAAATAAAAATATTGAAAATTTTGACTTTTTAGTTTTTTTAGCAATTTTTTAACCGGGTTTAAATCACTTAGCTACATTTCCTTACGCCACTGAAATGTGCTGTAGCTCTATGGCCTACTTCGTCTAAATGAAATACCGTAATTCAGACGCTACGAGAAAATGTTTCCACTTTTCTTTGACGCAGCAGTTTCCTTTTTTTCTTCGTAAGCTCGTACATTGCGCAACAATCAACTATATCGCACGACTGAAGTCCAGGGGCGTAGTTAGAGGGGGCGCCCCTCCCCTAAACTCGGCAAACAAGCCTAATGCAAATTGCCTGGAATACGCACGACACAGTTAATGCGACGACTCTGCGTACAACACCTCAATTTTTTTTCTGCTCGCTTCGCTCGCAGATTACTTGTAACAGCTACTTTTAAATTTGTGGCGCCGTGCACCGCACCGCCCTTGTTTGCCTTCACTGTTGAAGCTGCACTAAACTTGGTCAGTTTATTTTGTAAAAATTATAATTGTTTCCACCAGATCTTATATTCTAAGGCTATAATGCTCTAAATTTGATTTCAGCTGGGACTCTACAGGGGAGCTCATACTGCTCCCCCATATCCCCGAACGAAAAATTTTGGGGTCTTACTTTAAACGAAAGGAGGGGAAAGACAAGGAAAGACAGGCCGCAAAGGAAAAAAAAGAAATGAGATGTTGCAAAGGGAAGGAAAAACGGAAAAAGAGGGGAAAGTGAAAGAGGAAAAAAACAATACTTTTATAAGCAAAAAAAGTTTCACCTTCTTTCACCTTACCCCAGACCTCCTACCGGGGCAAAGTACCAAGGCTTTGCCCCTAGACCCTACTGGGGGACGAAATCCCCCAGACTTTCTCACTTCACGCTCCCCCTAACTTGAAATGCTGAATACGCCCCTGAATCTGTTGTAAGAGACATAATCTGTCGACGACGAAATGTCAGCAATAGATGGACGGACATTCAAGCTAGCCTGAGTAAAACGTAGGGCGTATGTTAGCAGCGAATGTTACTCGACATCGTTGAGAAGCCGATGGGCACACAGATTACCAGCGAATAGCTACCTCCAGCACACGGATGCAAACTGGAGATTGGAAAGCCGCCGGTGTGCAACATTGGCCCATTTACGAGCCTAGTTTGTCTATCCCACTTACGATTATAAAGCAATACAGGTGGAATCAGTTTGTCGACAGTATGTAGGCATATTATGATAAAAAATAAACAGTACATGAATGTAAGTTGTATACGCTTAAACTTCGTGTCATGATTGTGCTAAGTAAGTAAGTAAGAAAAATGCTTCTTCTTAAAGTATCTTGTGTTCGCGTGTTATGTTTTATTTTAATTTTATGCATCTTTTATGAAGCCTTTTGGCGTAACAACTGGGCGTAATAAACAGCTGCCTATATCCGGCAGAAATTTGGAAAGGACGGCATATTACTGAAACATCGTGTTTTCGGAAAAAAATATTTTTCGATAGCCTATGGTTACATATTCGCGCTGTAAGTAACAGGTTGGGCAGTTGTCTGACAGCATTCGCGAAAAGTCGTTTTTTTGCTTTTTGCGTCTGTCCGTTCGAAATAATCCGGGCACAGACAATTCCCACGATACTCATTACGACAAAATCCCCAACGAAAAAAAAACAATCTGACAAAACCCTCGTGACATAACTCCGTCATCGACAAGCCTTTACGACAGTACTTTCTTATCATAAATACAAGGAAGTTTTATTGTACATCGTTTTGTGGGACAGTAACAAACTGCTACGATAAAAACCCCTCTTATAGATAGATACAAGTGTTTTGCAGTAGAGGGGCTTTGTTGCGCAAAGACTTAGTCAAACACAGACAAAAAAACTATTTTCAGAATAACTAGAAAATTTTTGACGGCTTTGTGAGACAGTGACAACCCTCTGCGACAAATCTTTTCTTTACAATTAGATCTACCAGGGGTGTTGTTTCCGGAGGGGAGAGGAGGGCGATTTCGTCGCGGGGCGTTTCTGTCAGCGGCACAGACTTACAGTTCGTCATCCAGTGTCGTCGCATCCTTCCTAAAGCCCGCCGAAGCCCGCTGGAGCAGTCATTAATAATTGATCTGTGTTTCTTCTGCCGCTGCAATCAGCTGACGTCGGCTCCAAGAATCGAACGTGACGTCGCTCGTTTTTCAGCCGACTGCTTAGCTCTTCCGTCGCTGTGCCATACGCCAGGCGGCGACACTAAGACTGGGAGGTAACAACCTCGCTTTGAACCCGCGACCTCGAGGTCACACGCATTCCCGGCGGACGTCGCTCGCTTATGACTTCCATTTCTGCGAAAAGTTTTATTACGGCGGCTTTTTAAAATTGCAAGTAGTTTCTGTTTTATTGTAGCCTACAATGCGTGTGTCGAAAGACATGCCACAAAACTTCTGTCCATCGATTTGCAAAAGTATTTAAAAGTTTAGTACCATTTTTTTGACTCAAGGTTATTAAATTGTAATGCGCGAGTATTAAAACATTTACCAGTTCGTTAAAACCAACTTGTAGGCTATTTATTTGCTTACTTGATTACGCCTACGCAAACAATACCTTTCACCAACGCTCCAAAACTCAAACAGTGCGCAATATTGCTAAAATGTTTAAAACACTTTTGCTAACGTGTTCGCGTGATAACGTTTTGCAAATGTTGCAAATATTGCAGCGTGAGGCTTGGGGCGTCAGAGAGGGTTATTTGTTGCGTGTGACCTAATATACAGAAACGTTGGCAAAATATGTTTCAAAATGTTTTTTCGGTTTTACATTTTATTACTGCATGTCACGTTTTAATGTTCAGCCGTGTTTTCACAACTCGCGCTCCAGTAGTCATATAGCTGTCTTTAATTTGTTAATATTCTAAAATGTACAGAATTACTGTAGAGCAGAGCAAATGTAAAAGATGAATAAAACGAATGATATAGGTCTATCGGTCACAAATAAAAGTGGGTCTCGGATAGGCCTACATGCCATAGCAGCATATTTTCATCAGCTATGTAACCGGCAAGCGTTGGTGAAAACGATTATGGCGATTAGTATACCGCGAACACTCCACATAACCCCATCGTTTGCAAACATTTATTCAGCTAACGGCGAGGGAAAAAACTGCAGCACTAACACGATTGATTGCATGTCACAATCAGTTGACAGGCCGGCTGTCACTGAAACCATACTGTGACGACAACGTAGGGCTTACGGTGGGTCGGTGGGTGGGTCATCATCGGATGATCGACCCACCGAGTTGTCATACTTCGTATGGTTTTCTTGGTCAGCAAAGGCGTTGCAATGCAAGATGTGTTCTGCACCCCAGACCGGATATTATTCATCATGGTAGCACGTATAGTGCGACTACGCTGGATCTGTCAATTGTCAGTTTTTCGGATGCACAAAGAGTCGAAAATCAATAAAGAAGCTGTCTTTTTACAAGATATTCAACCGAAAAAATAGCTACTTTTAGCCACATCATGGCTTACACGATGTGTTTTCTGGGAAGTAATACTCCCTAAATGGGTTTCTGACCGGAATTCCGTCCTCGTGTCCAGTGGGGAAATCTTAGAAAACTTTGATTTAGGTCGTAACTGTAGTTGACGTAACTATGTCACGGCAGAAAAAAGCAGATAAACGATCAAATAAAAAAATCCGGATAAGAAAAAAATACAGAGTAGAGCAATAAAAGGAAAAAGGGCACCCCTGTGGTTAGTTCATACCCCCAAACCAGACGCGCCTACCGTTATTTCCAAAAATCAAAATGTTTACTAATCTGTCGCGATTATACAATGGTTTCTGTCCGTAGACAGCAATTATAATAATAATATTGTTCCATCTTCTCCTTAATGCCTGAGCCACTGCGTTAGATTTAGGAGAAACGCAGTGGCTGTTGAACACTTTGTGAATGTTTCAGAACACGCGACAGCAAAAAAGTTCATCCACGGCTTTGTGACGAAGCTTCGGGGCATATCCACACTTCTTGTCAAGGATATTGACTATAGCACTCAAGCAGGACCTCAACGATATACCTTGCTGCATGCTAGCATGCAAATACAAAGCAAATAGGCCCACGAAGCAGTGTGTAGGCAAATGCTAAAATTGCGCAAAAAGCTAAATCGGCATTATGTTATTATTTTATTGTTTTGTTTCATTACTGCACAGTTAGCTTCTCGTTAACAAAAAATCTGTTCTGCAGCTATCGAAGAGGCTTTCGCGACTCCGTGCTGCGCTCAAAACACAATCTTCACTGAGCTAAATCCAACTTTCTTTCGTCATTCTAACATTTAATTTAAAAATTTTGTGTTAGCTCACACAAAATGTTTTTTACTCGAACTATTGTATTTTGCAGTTGTGATGGCACAAAATATTTTTTTTCTTTTCCGCACGTACACTTTCATCGTCATCATCATCATGTTTCACCAAAATGTGATTGCATAAAAACTGACAAAAAATTGGTAACACGCGCAAGCTTCAGAAGAACGCTTATACAGTACATGTAGTCTTATGTCTAATAGCATACGTCATCTTAAAATAGCAGGTTGGAAATATGCAATTTCCACGATGAAAAGCTGCAAAAGAAAAGGAAGAAGAAGAAGAACGTTGTAAACAACTATTACCGCTAATTGCATGGCTCGTATAATATTATCCAGTTTGCCGCAATGTCAGCGGTACCTGGTAATAAAAAGCGATCATATTATGTTATGTCACGATACACAAAAATGTTTCACCGTTCGGTCAAGTACCCACGTTTGTTTTTACTTTTCTCTCGCCTCTCTGCCTCTACCTTGTCGCTTGTATCTTAAAAAGACCGGTCGGTGGCGCTCGAAATATCACTGGAAAATGCATCATACCCCGTTTACACGATCAAGCAAACATCAATTAACCATCAAGCAAATGTATTCAAAATACACGTGCACGACGTGTGCTCATGTAGGCTATGCTTGATGCATGCTTCGTAATTTGCTCGATGTTTGCTTGATGTTTGCTTCATCGCGTAAACGGGGTATTACTGGCAAGGATAATAGAAGTGCAGAACAGGAAAATGGCGGACTCAGGCGCATCCCTTGATTTTTTTAGCCCGTCAATTTTTAGTCCTGCATTTTCACTACCGGGGTATTCAATTGTCCGTTTCATCGTTGGTATTGGTATATAAATTAAATTGGTTTTTCTCGCATTGTACATGGGAAATACAAAGTGGTGTGTTATTCGCGAATAAAAACTGCAGTCTAGCAATAAAGACCGAGAAATCTGTGTGTCAGGCAAAAATAGATACACCAAACCAATTCGCAATTATCCGACAACCAACAATATAATGTGCAAAAGCAACTAGAGACGCAGTCTCTCCCTTTCTTGTTGTTCACGCTTTTTACTTTTGTGTAAAGTTGAAGTTATCACATGTCTACTTTGAAAAATTAAATGACGATGATGATAATAATGATATATACGTTACATTTTCAGCAAACACATTAACCACAAAATAATTGAGATGATAATAATAATACACAGCTGTGGGGAAAAAACAATAATATAAACTATTATCGGCGATATTGCTAGACCGATTACATCATTCAACCGACCATAAATCACTTGAATGTCGCCCAGTAGGCCGAAAAAAGAGAGGACATTTTTTACTGAAAACGGTAATAACAATACCATTATTATTATTATTATTATTATTATAGCAGTTGGATGCGGCTCGCGTTATGGTGGTAATTAAAAGCTGAAATAATCAAACAAATTTATTGAGCCGAGCTTTGAAGAAAGGCCCTGTGAACTAGTTTGGGCCGCGTGTTCAATACGGATGCGTGTGCAGTGATGCGATAACGGGCGCTGCCTGGAGGATAAATAACTCTTGTTGCGATAGCTGGCTGCAGAAGGCTACAATCATAGTCGACTCACTGCGCGTTGTCACGAGTTTGGACCGGCAAAGATGACGACGCCGAGTGCCGACATTATAACGGCCGTCCGTCCAATTTTGTCCTAAATTTCGTTGCCATGGCAACT
>Ga0209367_1014087_pt1 | contig 10190 bp, 5 predicted proteins | sample WorMetLIZISLAND2_FD_187412 | JGI IMG/M metagenome (GOLD analysis project Ga0209367, IMG submission 187412) | Marine gutless worms symbiont microbial communities from Max Planck institute for Marine Microbiology, Germany - Olavius geniculatus... ...
TGTGTGGATGTTTATTCACAATATTCAAGGGGCCTATGACGGCGCCGCACATGCTGCCAATAACCACTATGCGCCAATAAATACCACCGTTGGCCCGTCAGTGGGCCGATGTGTGTGGTTAACTGGGTTCGTGGTAGATGAATCGAGTATTGGCTTGATTACCTGGGATTAAGATGGGAGGGGAGGGGCGTTCACTTGTGTCGGATGGTAACACTGTGATCTCAATAATTATAGCAGATAACGTTTTGTAGATAGCTTTGAGATGGGGTTCACGAACAGTCATATACTATAATACTGTTATGCTTATAGGCTTACTTTAAAATTCAACAAGTTATGTTCTTCTGCCGGTTTCAACACAAAATCTGGGCACAGTGTGCTTATCTCGAACATGCAGTGGTTGTTTTGTCAGTTGTGGGTTGTGGTGTTTTTACGCTAAAAACAACAACATCCCTACAACGTCACGTGTCCCATAGGGCGGTGCTAATTTTTTGCTCCCTTAGCCCTTTTCCAGACGCCAGTTGACACTGCAAGAGCAAGACCACAGATACGAGTGTTTTCGCTCCAGCGTTCGCTTGTTCTCATAGCGTCTAGACATAAAGGGATGTTTTGATTGATCGACTGATTGACTGATAATGTCGCGCAGCCAGTTACCTACGACAGTAAGGCCGCTGATATTTAATACAGTACAATACAATACAATGGAAAATTTGCACTCAAAAACTGACAGACAAACTGTCAGTTTAATCTAGCACATAGGCATATTGACAGTAAATAGTTCTATTCTGGATCCAAAAGCTAATCCAAATCACCGCCAAAATTTATACCAGCTTTAAGTTGAGCTAAGTCTTAACTTTTCCTCAAAATTTCAGCCAAATCCGCCTGTAACTTTGTGTGTAATTCTGTTGACAAACCTACAGACACAGATAAAAAAAGATAATAAATAAATAAACGCCGGTTATTGCATAATTTGTCGCTGGAAATAATGATCGGTTGGTGGTTTGGTTGATTGACAGTAACGAAATCGAAATCGAACAACAACAGTAACGATCAGCAACAGTACAACCAATCGGCCAACGCCTCATCGAACGTCCGTACCGGCGCCAAAGATTTCGCTTCCCAGCCGCAGCCGAAGGGCTCAACCCTTCCCAGCAATCTCTGGCTTGGTCCCAGCGACTCGGGACCAATCGACATCCGCCTGAACGACAGCTGGAGCCACCGGCCGACCCAAGATGGCGGCTGGAGTACGCTCACTCCGACCATCAGGAAACGAAGAAGAACTACTTCTAAACAGTCGGACTCCCAACATCAGCCTTTCACTACGACAGACGCCAGCGAATAGACTGCGACCTGTGAGGGGTCGGTCCTTATCCCCTGGAATAGGGGGGGGGGGCGTAGCGGCCCGGAATTGTGTTCTCGGGAGGTTTAAAATACGTTCAGTAAGTTACCATCGTGACGTCGTAGTTGTTACTCCGTTAAAAGTTTACTCGACCTGATTATGGAATGTTTAGGCTTGTCATGGGTAAGCTACACGTTCCATTTTTACAAATGCTATTCAAACAGTTTTTATTCCGACACCGACGAAAGTTACGTTAAGGCGCGTAGAAAGCGAAGTAACTGAACTGAACTGGCATGGTTCAGTTTTCGACGAACTGACCAATGGGCAAGCAGTAATGCATTACAGTAGGCACCGTCTAACGGCGAGCCCATTGGTCATTGGCTAAAGCGTACGCACGCGTAGTCACGTAAGCCATCGACGCCGTTAGACGGTGCCTACTGTAATGCATTACTGCTTGCCCGTTGGTCAGTTCGTCAAAAATTAAGCGGCATTAGTTCAGTTTCGTTTCGTTCAGTTACGTCGCTCTGTACGAGCCTTTGCGTCACAATACGCCCGCATTTGTGGGAATAACGTAATGGTTTGGATCCGCTGTAACTCCATCACTAAAGTTCTCTAACCTAACCCTTACACAAACCCTCTATGTCGGCATAGGAACCTTCGGATCAGCGCTTGATGGAATATGAATTAACTGCCCCCGCGGACCGTTTAAGCTCTGTCGCTACGCCCCTCCCTGCGTGGGACCTCTGCAGGGGTGTAGTTTCCGCAAAAAGTTTGGGGTGAAAAAAATCTTTCAATAAACTCGTACGTCGAAAAGGTAACTAACGAAATTGTTCGTCAAAGCGACATCTGGTGGCGAACAGAAGAAGTCGTTCCGAGAAAGACAGCATACCGAAGCGTCAACGAATTTGGCAGTAAAATAAAAAAATGCCGTACTTGGAGTAGTTATTGAGCCTACAGTTTATTGAAAGTGGGGGCGCCTAAAAAACTCTGTCGTAAGGCAAAATTTTGCTTTAATTTTTGCACGGTCTTGCACTTTACGTTTTAAAAAATAAAGCACAAATACAATAAAATTATTATAGTGCATCGATAGTTATTATAGATTTTTTTCTTTAAAAAGCAGATGAAACTTTGAGCCTTTTTACGTGGATTTTAGCAGAATAATGAGAAAATGTGCTTACATTTTTAGAAAATGAGGAAGCGGCCCCCTACCCGTTACTCCGCTACTGCACAGCTGATGCGAAACCGACTGAAATGCGTTTGGTTTTATGTATAATGATAGTTAGACTGACTAAACCAAACTGAGTGGAGTAGCGACATTAAAATAATATTGCATATATTACGTAGATTGAGAATTCTAAATTTACCAATGTTATTTTTTCAGTTTACGAATTTCAGAGTGCCATAGAATTATGAAAATAGAATTCGCTGTGACAAGTTATAACATAAGCATGAAATATTTCTTTGGTGCATAAACTAACAAGACGAAATTAAATCCAGAAGACAGCATCGTTATTGTAGTGTCCAGAGTGTTGTTGCAGTGCCGTTATAAACGTTAACTTGAAACGAAACCCATACTTGTGTGCAAAAATAAATTCTGATGAGTTTAAAAATTGGTCGTATTGGTGAGTTTTGACGAATTTTGAACACGGAAAATCACGAATTCTCAATCTACGACTGCATATGTAACTGACGAAAGTGATTTGGCATCGGATTAAGTCCACAACATTGTGCAGTCTACTCTACATCATGGTTGATCCTTCGTGTCATATCTAAAGCGCCATTATTTGCGGTTTACTCATATCGAGTCCAATAGGAAAAATATTCCAACTTTGTCCCAGTTCTGCTGGCATATTGTTGAGAAATGCAGTGGCATACTGTATAATATAGGCCTACTGCTTTAAAGCTTGTACTGTTGCTGCATAAGATTGTACTAATTATTGCTAATCACATGTTACTGTGGATGTAAATATCCATTTTTTAATATGTTGTAACACTTTAACATCATGCATTTGATGATTTAAACTGACTTCAAATAGAATACTCAATTAACACCCTGATTTTGGGTAGTATCCAAAGATAACAATAATTGCAGTTTAAGTTTGAGATTCGACTACAAAAACGTGTGGCTTTCTTGCAGTTACAGCTTTGTAATTTCTAACCAGTTTTAAGGCAAATGATCTACGTATTACGCTTAGGCCTCGCCTTGTTATGGTAGCCTACTTCAACAATTAGAATTATTAAAAGTTATTGTGCAATAATTGTGATTTTCTAACGGAAAATATAAGGACTAGAAAATGTAAAAGCAAAAATGTGGGTGGTTTTTTTAGCACAACAGAAAATATGGCAAAAACATACGACGAATCACTGTCTGGAGTGGAATAATGCACTTATTTCACCGTTGCCTATGGTTGGCATGCTCTAGTGTAAACTTACACTGCCGTTCGCTGGTCCATGCACTACACACTGTACTTGTGGAGTTATCCACTTGTTATACCATTCCAGACCCAACGGTAGAGTAAGTAAGTAGGTAAGTAAGTAAGTGATTCACGCGTTATTAAAATAATAAAAAACGTCGAACGCAACAGACAGTATCAGCGGCGTCGTTGGTAAAGAAAAGTAGGCGGGATAGACGCGGCAAATTTACTACGAGAAGATTTTTAAGTTCTCGAAATTTTAATTTTCCTTATAAGTTGTCCTAAAATGGTTTTTCGGGTCAAAAATGTGCTTTTTAAGCAAAAATGTTCTGACAAAAACAATTTTCGACAATTTTCCGACAATCCAACATTTAAGACGTGGGGAGTCCTGCCACGACGCTACTAGGCAATAGTCTATCATAGTGTTTTGTTAATTACGTCCTAATCATAACGTAAGCGTTACAAAATATGCACGACGTTAAAGAACTTTCTAACATCCGACAAAAAGGCTAAAGATACAGAATATTTAACGCTGCGGTATTCAACAGTGCATGCATAATTATAATTACTCGTAGTTCAGTCCTGCGAGACGGCAGCGAGGCGACGACGTCAGTCGGTGGATATGACGTCACGCAATGACGCGGCAAGTTGCTATGCGGTGCCACACACGACGTACTCTGCGCCGGAGGTTTTTCACACCGCGCCTGCGCGCTAGCCTGCGCCCCAAACCCTTCATTCTCTTCATCCTATTCTTCGTCTTCTTCGTCTTTCGGGCTACTTTTGTGCTACTCCGGCGCCCGTCTTGAGCGCCCTTGACGCCGCCGCCGTTGATACGCGAGGCTATCGTCGTCGATCTTTTGCCGCTGTTATGGCTGGTGGAAGATTTAGAACTGGTTTCTTCCGACGGTTTCTGACGTCGCTCTCTGTCGATTTTGATCAGACGCAACAGCTCGCAGAAAACCTACGAATAACTTCACATTATTATCGATTGTTTGATCGGCGTTATTATTAAGTAAAAGTAAGTAAGTATGTAGGTCAATACAATGTAAATCTTTTACTGCACGAAACCAGAGTAAATGCAAAAACAAACACAAAAGACAAACAACCACAAAACTATGCAAATTACAAACGTAAATGACAACGGATGACGAAAAAAGAACGCCTGAAAGCCTACAACTGTGGAGCTGGAACTGATGTCCACGGGGACATAACGCTAGACTAAACTCGATTTTTTCTCGTAACGTCAAGCAATACAATTTTTAGACCGCGCTTATGCCATTGAATTCTGGAGAAATAAAAACATACTATACAAAACTGTACGATGTAGCCTTCTAAAATGTCAATGCAATGTCAGTTTGAGTGTATTTAGCTGATGTCGATCAGCTTGTTTGCCAGCATAATAGGGTGTTTACACGATCCAGCAAACGTCCAGCAGACTTCCAGCAAATGTATTCAAAATACACGTGCTTAACGTTTGCTGGATCGTGTAAACACCCCATAAGTTGTTGACATGCTTGACCTGCGGCTTGAATCCGCTGTCGATTTTCACTCAGCGTCGCCGTTTACAGTCACACGCGTATGAAAGCGTAAAATCACCGCAAAGCTTCTATTCAGCGAAGTATTATTTAATAGGCCTCCCCCCTGCCAATGTAAGGAGTCTGAACGTATCGCAGCAAGCTTTCCGCTGAGCGACGAGAAACTGTTTGAAAGCCATCACTCAACTGGAACATTTCTGAGAACTGCGCTCGCATGCAAACGTCCGGTAGATTTGAAAGAACATAACAGTTGCATAACAGTGGCGTAGATGGTAACGCGTTTCGGCGGAAACGAAGTTGCTCTACGCCGGGCCCGGTTAGTACTGCGATGGGTGACTGCCTGCGGGCAGGTAAACCATCTCGGTGCGAAGCCTGCCAGCTAGGTCGACTCAACCTTCTACCTTCCGTGGGATGGTAAAATGAGTAGTAACTCATTTACATGGGTTACGGAAGGTGGGGACCTTGGTACAGCTGACTGGGGTTGCCTAGCCGGCTGCTGCGCCAGCCTGTGTCTGCAGGCTGAACACGGTGGCCATGCGGCAGGCGGCTCTGGTTAGTGACGAAAGCGCATTAGAGGTATGCGCATGCTCGCGACGATGCGCTATACAAATTGACGACCTTTACCTTTTTACCTTTGCTGCAGATTATTGATAATCATTTGCAAAACGAAGCATTTTGATGCAATATAACTTGCGAAAAACTGAGAAAGATGTTTGTGTTATAAGTGTTTCTCTGCTCCTTCATCCCAAGTAAAAAAAGCTATAAAAATAAAAATCAATCTAAACACAATTGAAATACACAAATGTCGTATTATATTTCTGTTTTATCTCCTGTGAGTGTGTTATTCTAAAATAAAATAATGATGACGATAGATTTCAAGAAATAGTAGCAAAAAAACAGGAAAAATTAAGAATATTCAACTCTAATCAGACAACGACTCTAAAACTGGACTGCACGATACAACCGAAAAAATCCGGTTCCGTCTTGCTTTCGGTTGCCGTCCATTCCCAAAAAACCTGCGTTTCTAACATTTTTATTGGATTTTTCCTTAAAAATGTTTTGGCAGTTTTTAGTTTGTTTTTAAAGCTTTACTAAAAAAAATTTCATCTAGTCTTTTATGCTGCAGTATTTTTACTTAAGTCCTCGCGTGTACTATTTATATTTAGTGTGTCAACTTGTTGAGATGTTGAGCAGGGCTTAATACTTATTTAATACTCGTATTACATGACACGTCCCGGAATAAAAATTTAAAAAAAAAATTAAAAATATTCGCCCCTTGTTTTTATTTTTTGCCCGCTTCCACCGGAAGCACATAAATGTTTTTCAGGTTTAGTACCTTGTCGACGTTGAGTTTGGTTTTAGCGGACGTTTCAATGTACTTGATGTTCCACAAGCGACTCCACCTGGCGGCAAGTTCATACTCGACCGCTCTGTCTTCCACTAGGTCCGACTTGTTGCCCACCAACACGCACGGTCCACTCTCTCGACCAACGTTCAACCGAACCAGCTGGTCTCTAGTGCACAGGCAACATGATAATAACCCGTTAGTGCTCAGATTATTTTATCATTTACCGTCAAAGTTGGTGTTCCCGTTTTAGAACATGGGGCATAAATAGTTAACCAGAGATGTCTTAGAAGTCAAAGTGGTCTCAAGGCCGAAATTTTGGCTTCGGCTTCAATCTTGGCCTTAAGCATTGGGCTTAAGCCTGACATCAGTTCTAGTGCTTTGGCCTTGTTATCACCATAAAACTTGTCGGGTACGATGTTATTGTCACTTTTACAATTCTATCTTTAAGCTCAATCTCGACCTTGGCCTTCAAAAGCTGGTCTCGGTCTCGATCTCGGCCTCACGGTTCTATCATACAACTTTGTTTTCAAAAGTTCGGGATCGTTTAACATCACCGATAATAACACGCACCAGAGTACTTTGGTAAAAGGCGGAATCACTTTTCTTATGCCTATTCGCCCGCTGGCGGCACAAAACTGACCGTTTGGCCACAATTTGCAATAACATGCATTATTGCAAATGCGTGATTTTTGCCATAGTATCGGCCTGCAGCCTCCATTTTCGGCATTCGGGCCTCAACTCGGCCTGCGAGTGATTCCGCTTTTTACTAAAGTACTTTTGCAATGATTGCATGTTTTGGCTGTGGGTTTGATTTTCAACTTTTCCCTTTTCCTGAACGTCGCAAATTCCTTCTAACGTAACGTGTCCTTGGACCCTACAAGTGTATCCTGCAAAATGACATCTAAGTTCGTCAAAAGGTGTAAGCAGGTTGCACGAATAATCAACAACAAAACTGAGCTAATGCTCACGAGACGCGCAAAAGCCTATAGCAGTTCCGGTTCAGTAGTTTAGCTGAAAAATTGGGGTGTTCACGCTAAGTTAATATACAAATACCAAATTCTCTATCTGGATTGCATAACGATAGTAGCGTGGCGGCACCTTGTGAATGATAGAGACTTGTGTCGCAGCCCGAAATCGCCAAAAAATCCACAAAACCCACTATTTTGGCGTTCAAGATCATTCAAAGTCATTGAATTCGGCGCCAATCGAGAGCCAGTGTACGACTTCCTATTAGTGATCAATAGTAACCTAGGCGCTATCTCGCACCGTTACTGAGATACAGCGATTTATTGGCCAAAAATCGCAAATTTAGCCCACACCCCTCTCATTTTGCGCCCTCGTTCGGGGTGACCCCCTTCGAATTTGTAGAAAAGCTTTACGGTTCCTGAAACTAGAGTCTTCCGGGCAGCCGCCGAAGGTGAAGATTTGGTGCCTACCTTGCACCGATTTTGACTGATCCACCTATGTGACAGACGGACGGACGGACGGACAGACAGATGGACAGACAGACAGACAGAATTGCGATTGCTAAGACGCGCTGAAAGCAGTAGCTGCTTTCGCGCGTAAAAAGACAGACCACACAAGTTTCTTTTTAGGCCACAAGACCTATAGAGCAATTTTCCGTTTTTAGCCCTCAGCCAAACACGAGTTTACACTGCGAGACCACGAGTACTAGGCTAGTGAATCGCGCCTATACCACGGAGGAACGGCCAGACTGAGTTGGCCTGTCTTAACCAAGTTAGCCTATTATAAGCTGAAGCACTGAACCGTCAATATCATACATTGTTTCCCGTAAAATGATGTAAACATTATTGATTGTATGTTGGAAAATTGCCAGATTTTAAAACTATTTTCTACGTATATTCGTGGCAACTAGACATCAAACGACCACTCAAGTTCAGTCGATAATGCTGCTTTACGGACACAGTGTAGTAGGCTTATACAGCTAAATAACTGATACATGCCTGAGGTCGATAATGTCCTGTAGTGACTCGGGCTCAGCAAGGCTGAAGACGCACAGATAACCGTCAGCAGTTCTGAGGTAATGATCACGTACGGCAGCGTAGTCTTCCTGTCCAGTCGTGTCTGTGATGTCCAGCATCACTTGCTGGCCTTCAAACATCAGCCGCTTGCAGTACGAGTCCACTCGCGTAGGTTCGTAGTCTTCCAAGAACTGCAACCAGACAGGCGACACACTGGAAGCGATTGAAGGTCTTAAACATCCGCTGAGAACGGTGCCGCCACCTGGCCAATGCGACGGATTTAATAACAGAATTCCTGAGGCCTCGCCTTGATCCTTAAAAACGCGTCCAAAAATAGGCAAAAGTCGCGAAACTGTTTAGAAACCACGGATCCAATTTCTAACAGGATAGTAGCCAAAATCTGAGTGGTTGGTACTTGGGTCCGTCCGTAAAATGTCTTTAAAATTTGTTCATAACTTGCTGAGAAAGGCTATACGCTGCAAAATATTTCCTAAGTCTAATGGTTAAAAAACTCAAAATCGCCACCGAAATTCAGACACTATTTTGGTCCGGCGTTTAACCCTAGAAATTCTTATAAACATCCGGTTTTATCTTTTCAATTTATAGGCTATTTTGTGTAGACCTACAATGATACATACGAACAAAGTACGGTAGGCCCTACCGGCGAACGAACATAACTTCTTACATATTAAGTTCCGCCGAAGGCCGAGTTAACTTTCAGGGCTTCACGAAAAATCAGTATCAAACAAAAAGCAAAATAAAAGTAGGCTACTGTGTTATAAAGTGTTATTCTGACGGATATAGTGCCACAAAAACTAATCATAGTTATTTACAGTTGTCAGCTATTTTTCATAAAGACAATAATTGGCTTGATGTATAATGTTTCTTTGGACTTTAACTCCACCTATAAAGGCTTTGCAGTTGTTTGCCGTTAATTAAATGGCATCCGGTTGCATTGCAAAACCAGGCCTCCGAACCCGTCAATAATTTGATATTCTCACCGATCTACACAATATTACACTAATGATGCATGGCAGCCCCGATGTTTTATAGACCTCTATACACCGTGTCCCAAAAAACTAAGCAGATTTGTCTTTGTCAGAACTGCGTCAAATTTCCACCAATTTTGATAATTTTTGGCAGAAAGATGGCAAACGATCCAAATATATGCGAGGTGCACTCACTTTCCACCTCACCTAATTTGCGTCATCACCTTACCGTGTTATACGCAAATGTTCCAAATTGCTACATAACGCCGAATGTTGTTATATGCAATAAACTTTTAAAGACTTAATTAGCGCACAATAAACAAAAGGTGCTTTATTAAGCAAAATTATAAGTTCCTATAACACCTGTGTTCAAAATTGTCAGATGAACATCGATGAACTCAAAACGCGTCTCGTCAACAAGTGGGCGCAGTTCGACCAGTCGATCATTGATGCCGCGATTAGCCAGTGGCGCCGCCGTCTGAGCGCTTGTGTCCGTGCACGTGGGGCACACTTCGAGCACAAGTTCTGACAATTTTGAACACAGGTGTTATAGGAACTTATAATTTTGCTAAATAAAGCACCTTTT
>Ga0209367_1014089_pt1 | contig 10189 bp, 7 predicted proteins | sample WorMetLIZISLAND2_FD_187412 | JGI IMG/M metagenome (GOLD analysis project Ga0209367, IMG submission 187412) | Marine gutless worms symbiont microbial communities from Max Planck institute for Marine Microbiology, Germany - Olavius geniculatus... ...
TTAAATGACACCATCGGATAGCGCGGGCCAGAAAATAGGGGGTAGGTGCAAACAGCGTGCAATTTTCTCTTAAGGGGGCCGAGTTATCGCCCATTTTGTCCCAAATTTCGTTGCCATGGCAGCGGGGGTCGATCAGGGGTAAATATAAATGACACCGTTAAATTGGCCGACCCCGAAAACCATACGACTTTATCTTATACATAGCCGGAGTTATGACAATTTAAAGCATTGTCTAATTTTGCCCATAGGCGCCATTGTAATTTTTCATATTTTTGTGAAAAAATAGGCGAGAATGTTAAATTTAAATTTTGTAACCCCCAAAAGGCACTTCCTTGCGCGAAACCGCGTCATATGAGCTATCGTGCGTTAAAATCAGTTCAGTCAATTTTCCTGTGGAGGACGGCAAGAAAAAAAGGGAAGGGAAGGGAAGGAAAGGGAAGGCACAAAAAGTCACGCAAGCGTTATATTTCACCTAGTCGTGGGGAAGCCCCCCGTAAACGGATTTTCACCAAATTTTGCACATGAGGAGATATGCTGGACGTAATCATCTGTGCAAATTTTGGTGTGGAAAAATTAAGGGGTTTTGGAAATACGAGGGGTCAAATTTTGGAGTTTCCCATTGAAATGGCTGGTCACCTTTACAACAGGGCTGGCGCTACCGCGCAGCCTGTGATCTGGTTCTGTTTATCTGATGTTCTGTTTGTGATGTTTTGTATTGCATTCGGATATATGTAGTCACGTACGATATGTGTATGGTTTTTAAAACGTCGTACACGTTTTTAGCTTTTTAATCTTTAAGCGTATTATTATTGCTAAATGTTAATAACAGAGATCTAGTCCTTGAGGTAAAGGTCTTGAAGCATTTAAGGAAAAATTGTCTTTCGTTCACAAAAGTTTTGAAATTTTCAATGCTTTGGACATAAAACTTTACTTAATAAATATGCTTTACTCTGTTTTATGTGATCTTATCGTAATACAAAATGAAGTTAATTGGACTTTTTAGATGCCTAGTTAATTCTGAATGTGCAGTAATAATAATAATCTAATATACTGATAATTCTGAAAAAAACGCAAATTATAGCACATACTGTCACTTGATGAATGTTGACAATGATTATTATGGTGTTCACTTTGGCTAGATTTGACGCTGTTCGAAAAGTCTCAGTTTTCACTTCGATAATGACTGTCGTGTTTTGCCTTGATTTGGGTCAGTTTTTGTAGGATTATTCAGAAAGTTGAAATCCCGGAGTTAGTATATATCACAATATATATGTTTAGGCATATACATTTTAGTATTTTGAGCTACTGTAGACTGTTCAGTTCTATACCATTTTACGCCTCCGCATGTTGCCAGTATTTGTTGCAAAGAGCTACATAATTTACCATTTCTTTGTGTAATTTTATGCCGCTCGTACGTAGTTTTCGCTTTGTTTTTTTTTGTTTTATTTTGCACTCCTCCAAAACCGGACAGCGGACCAAGACCAAAATCGGCGGAAGGACATTTTTCGTGGAAATTTGTGATTTTTTTCAAAATGGTGCGTTCCGGTGTATTGTATATTTCTGAGCGACGGCTGCCCTCCCCCAAACGTCGCGGGGCCCGGGGTAGCTTACCCCTCTTACTCCACCCTCTCGGCGATCCTGTGAATGGAAGAGTTATTTGCCATATTCATAATTGACGGCTTGACATATCAGCAGCCGTGAACCAAGACAATCGGACTTACGGCGCTGGGCGGCCTCACGTTGGGCCCTACCCCAAATTTTTAGTTTCAGTGTGCAGTGCGCATGTTGCTGAATAAGCTTACGTTTTATACCTTTAGCAATTAGGCGATAGTGGTCGCGGGTTTTTACCGTTTATGTGCGCATTTGAGTACAGTATTACCTTTAGAGTCGTCGCTAGCCAATACATTGTGTCACATGCCCCTACCGCGTCTATTTCTTTACGTAGACGTAGCATAATGCTATAATGCCCCATCGACTGAAATGGTTTAATGCTTATTTATAATTTTTATTTGTTATTGTTGATTGTGGATGAAGAACAAGAGCTTTGCGTGTGTTTGACTTTTAATCGGTAGGCCTAATTTGAAGAAAGATTCCACTCTGTCAGGTGCAGAAATACTAGCAATAATGATACTAGGCCACGTTCGTTCTGCACCATACTAGTCAAGTAGTCCAGAAATATACTTGACAGTAAACCATTAACTTCAGTATAGTATATCTTTAATTACGCCATTATAACGGTTTCTACTAAATTATTTTTAGTATCGTTCGATTCAGAAATGTTTGGTGCTAAAACTTTCATGTAGCCTAAGCTTTGTACATATATATAGGGCCTATGTCGTGCAAGGTAGGCTTACATTTCGTTCTATACAGGGTAGCCCAAAAAAACGGAGCCACTCTGTTATATAGCTTCTAACTTCAGAAATACTGCTTAGATCTACACGATTTTTTGCAGAAATCAAGGTCGTTTCATTCTCACATTCATTCTGAGTGGATCAGTCAAAAACGGTGCAAGCTACGATCACCAAATCTTCACCATCGGCTGCCTGGAAGACTCTAGTTTCAGGAACCGTAAAGCTTTTTCATAAATTTGAAGGGAATCACTCCGAACGTAAGCGCTAAATGAGGGGGGTAGGAAAAATTTGCGATTTTTAGCCAATAAGTCGCTGTATCTCAATAACGGTGCGAGATAGGGCCTAGGTTACTATTAATCACTAATAGAAAGTCGTACACTGGCTCTCGATTGCCACCGAATTCAATAACCTTAGATGACCTTAAACGCCAAAATAAGGGTTTTATGGATTTTTTGGCGATTTCGGGCTGCGAGACATTTCAAGAGCGAATTGCGCCGAAATCAATTGAGATAGACATGGAGAAACTGCGTACGAAATTTTCAGCATTGAACATAAATTTCGATGGTCCAAGTCTCGATTTTCTAGGTTCAAGGAAACCTGCGTAGGAGGGCGTTAAAGAGCAGTACCCCCGTGAAAGTCGTTGTTTTTCCGTTGTTGGCCAGTCTTTCGTGAAAATGGTTGCAGATAGGCATGGGCATGCTGCCTATCACAACAAGCACTAGTGACGAACTTTTTAGTCGTTTCAACATCGATGACTTTGAAGGACTTCGAACTTTTACAATAACGGGTTTTATTGATTTTTGCGATCTTCGATTGCAGCGCACACTCCAAGAATGAACTGCGACGAAATGGCTGGAGATTGGTAGTTTGCGAACAGGAACTGCTATAGGCTTTCGCGCGTCTTATGAGCATTAGCTCAAATTTCTTGTTACTGCTGATTCGACATATCGCGTTGAATGCCAAGACCTTGATGCTCACAATTGTGTCTTGCCTCTTCTCATAATGGACGCGGTTTAGATGTAAAAGAAGCGTACGTAGCATTCAAGCATCTCGCATTTGACGCATATGACTGGGTCAGATTAGGCCTATATCACAGGCCAGTGAATAAGAAACGGAGTCGGTCGATTTATGCTAGTAATTTATTGAGTGTTAACGACCGTTAGACCTAGTTTACTGTCGGCGCCTAAGACCCTTCGCAACTGGACTGCGGTTGCATAGAAGTCGGTCCCTGGTGCGGAGACCCATCTTTGCTTGCTTGCTGCTAGGTGCCGTAACAGAAGACGAAACACTTCACGCAATGCTGGACTGTCTTGTATCTTAAGTTTATCGGCTTTCTTTTGAGCCTGCCTTACATTTTGTATTCCTTAGTTTCCTGTTTGGTTTCTTGGGTTAGATTAAGTTGTCTAGTCGTCAGTTTTTGAGTGCGTAGTCTATAAAATATATCGTCGTATCGTACGAGAAGAAAATCGCACACAGAGCGTGTAATTGCGCGTCAGATCAGTGACAGATTGTCCGAGTGTCTGTCCATGTGCAGTCGTGTATATATGCCAGCATCAAATTCGCTTCATTCCATGCTCCGCCTGCGCAATGGCCTGCACTTTTCATCTATCTGGCCATTCGGTGGATCTCCGTCTAGTCTAGTCCGAGTTTCATCAATTCGAACGGCTTTAAATGCACTGTAAATTTATCACGGTTGCCGTGTCAGCAGCAGCCGCAGCAGCAGCGTCACTCCAGGTTGTCGATTGGACTTGATGGCTGGTTGACCTCGGCCTGAGAAGGTCAACGGCGATGTGCCGCATAAGAAGCTCACGAGGCGTAGGCCACTGCGACGATGAACCGACCGAGTCTGATTCTGATGCCAGTCGCTACTTAGACTCTACCCGCGCCGGGGCTCGTCTGCGACGTCCACTCCGTTGTGAGGTGGAAGCAAGATGCTTCCTAGAAAAGTTGGGGAGTTAAACCAGGGAATTTTTTCACTTGACAAATCAACAAACAGTCTTTCGCGTTGGACGTAAACGACTAAAATGTTGCCACAAGATGCGTTTTGAGAGCCCAATCAAATGCGTAAATTGGGCTCCGCCCCGAACCTCTGGGGAGCTTACAATGCTCCCCAGATCACAAACAGTTGACTTTTTGGAGAAAAAAAGAGTGGCAAAGAGAAGAGGAAAGGAGAGGGTTTGATTCGACTTCGGAAAAGGTTGCTTCCTGGCACCGAGGGGAATGGACGTCCTGATGTTTGCTGTCGGATTTCACTAACGTCACCAGTCTTTCATCGTCACATCATTATCGTCGCCATCATCGTTCATTGTTTCATCGACCGTCAACGACATACGTTATTGCACATTGAAACTACACTGAAACCGAACATAAAGGCACGTTTAAAAGTGTGCTCGTGCAGATCCACCCCAGCTGCTCTGTCGTTCGACAGAAAAGACGCCTCACTGCCATAAAACACTTAACGTGCAAAAATTGAAGCAGTTGGATTAGACAAATTTTTATAGATGTTCTATTATAACTGATGGTCGACCGATAGGCGTAATAATATTTGTACGCGTTTGTAAAATATTCACTAGCAACTCTGCTGAAGCTTTTCTGGCATACTGGTGCCGTATGAAAAACGTAAACAACTTTCCGATTTGCAAGGCCATAGGGTGGCGATGATCTCTGTTTCTTTAGCCTTTAGCCTGACACCAGCTTACACTGCGAGATCTCGGATACTAAATTGAGTTGACTAAAAATGGAGGACCGGAAAATAGAGAACCAAAAAAGAACAATAAACGATATACGATTTGACCTTCTGTTTTGTCATATGGCGCGTTACAAATGCAGACTACTTACCGACTTTCAGAAGATGGAAAATGGACGACCGGAAAATGAAGGACCGAGTTTCAGAAGGTGGAAAATAGAAGAAAAAATATTGCAAACACATCTAATTTATATCGTGTTCATCGGCAAATTAGCATTCGTATACTTGTCATGGCATTTTCCGAGCTGTTATACACGTTTGCTACTGTGCAGTTCTTATGGTTAAACCACACTCAGTACGTTTTCCGCACTGGTACTTTTTCCTCAGTTTTGAGCTGCAGTGATGGGTCACAAATTACAATGCAGACGACTATGTAGTCTAGGCGGTTTTTATGCGTGGTTTAAAAATGATAGCACACTGTCTGGAGTGGTATAAGCTCGCACTGCGTGCTCGCTTACCCACTCCAGCAGTGCTGTATCTTGTTATCAACAGTGAGCCTATCCTCCATTTTTACAGGGCGTCGGCATAGCTTGTTATGCAGAAGTGCTATAGCAAAGGCGTCCGTCTGCCGGGCAAACGTCACACTGCAGTACGCTTATTGTGTCAAAACGATGCAAGCTAAGATCATGAAATGTTCATTGTCTACGCGTCGAAAGTACAGTCCCTGCACCTCATGAAAATCGGTCTTTCATATTCTGGTCCTCCATTTTCCACCTTCTAAAATTAGGTCTTTCATTTCCAGTCCTACATTTTCAGCGCACCCTCTATCGCACTATCTATCTATAGTATATCGCGGAGTGTGCCTGTTTAGGTTCCAGCTTTCGCTGGTACTTATCGCGCCTACTCACGGAGGGATGGCCAGGCTGAGTTGTCCCGAGTGGTTACATGATATAATTTACCGGTCTGCTGACAGTCACCCATTTAAGTGCTATTAGTCTATTATTAATACTACTACAAGAAAGGATAGCGACGCATTGCATTGGCATCAGTTTCTTCGTCAAAATCAAAACCAGCATGCACGTTTTGAGTTTGATTTTCAAAGAAACTGCTCCCGTGAGATCAACAAAATGTCCATTTTGCTTCACCATCGGCAGCCGAGAAGACTGCGGTCACTGACGCCGTATAGCACACTCCCGAGCTCTTCGGCCCGCTAGTCAAATAATTCATGGGCGCTACTGTCCAATTAGCCATACATCAGCGCCCTGGCTGATTGATTTCCTGTAGCGCACCCACCCACTGCCCTCTACTGAGTCGACCGCAGGGGCGTTCTATGCTGTTCTAGTCGTTTTTTGTGTTTTTACATTTACCACCGCGTTACGCGGTCTACCGTGAAGTCGCTAATAATAGTATAAAATACGTCGAAAACCGCGCCGCTTGTAACTGATGTGTCTGGAACCGATGACGTCCCACAGTGCAGCGGCCAACGTCTCCCTGGGGAGTAGCCATGTGGTCAACGGTGTCTCGAAACGTCCAAGCTGTTAGTGACCACTACTTCGGTATAGGGTAGTTAATCACATATTACTACTGTTTTATTGTTATCGTTATTATTACTCAGTGAAGCGAGTAACTTTTAAATCTGTGTTTAAGATCATAAATATGTTAGATAATTGCATTAATGCTGCTTTGTATAAAATTTTTAAAGTTGATTGTGCCAGTGTGGCTTATCTCAGGAAGTTTCTCAACATACGTAGTGTAGCGATTTCTGCAGAGAGGCGAAGACTGGGTTTTATGAACAAATGTTTAAGCCTTATTGATTTTAAACAAGTTATGTCTGTTTATCATCACAGGTTTATTTCAGGCAACACGGCCCATAGCAAACACAAATAACACAAAGTTACACAAAAAACACTCACACACACACAAACATATATACTTGTAAATATGTCATTTCGGATGGTCGTTCTATGTTTGTGTAGGTGTTTTTAACTGTACAGTATGTGTGTGTATTTTTTTCTTTCTCTTTTATTATCAGTCTGTGCTGCTTTGATGCGAAATAAAGTATATATAGGCCTAAATACAAACATATAAGGTTTTTTTCCTCATTAATGCTGTGCAGGGGTTTACATGTAACGTACTGCTTTATAGAGAGAACATTTTTCAAACTCCCACCGTAAATAAAAAAGAAATAAAATAAAATTGCATTTGCATCGAAAAGTGTCCCAACGTTTTTCCAGACCACCGAGCTTGGAAGATGGGGTATAAGCTTAAGGTGAAAATAAAAAAGAAATGGAAGAAGACAGAAAATAAAAAAAGAAAATGAAAAGAAAGATGAAAGTCTAAAACCTCCTATCAAGAAATATTGCATTTGTGCATACAGTGATGGATCGTGAATAACTTGAGGTTGCCAATTTTACGTGAGGGCCTATCGTATGTCGTTTTTGTAAACAAAAGTTTGATATTTTATTATTGCTCGTATTAGTTATTTTCATAGGATACTGTTAGTGGCCTTTTTGCTGAATACCAAGTCGACATCAAAAGTAAAATTTCACATTATCTTAGCACGAACGTTCAGGTGCAGAAAGGCTGCCTAACAACGTCAATTTGTCAACTTGGAACCGCGAAGTTGGAGCTATCGGAGCGCGCTGATTCGTCAACGTCGGCACGGCATTAAGTCAAGTAAGTCAATACGATGTGCGATCGAAGCTGATCAGATTTGGAGCCACCAGGCCAGCTGTGCGTTAAGTCCAGACAAACTGGTCGATGCAGAAAAGCTACTTTATAGGCCATAAATCAGGTTTGGGGCCTATGTATCTTGTCTTAGCAACTGATTTGTTAATGTAACTTTGATTACGGTGTCCCTTTCTTAGATTATGCGCAGTATACAACAATTATAATTTCCTCAAGTTCAGTTCCCTCTAGTATTTTACCGGACTGTTTAGTCATCGTTAACATCATCATTTGTGTTATGTGTTTGGGTTTTAGCCCGCGGCTTCATTCAAATATATGACCTGTACAGGGTGGCTCAAAATAAAGAAGAAACATTCACTTTTATTCTGTGCACCGTAGGCTTGCACATCACATGCATGCAGGGAAAAGCTAAGGCAGCATATCGACGGCAGGCCTACTTATACAACAGCTGTTCAAAAAAGTTTTCAACGATGGACATAACCTCATTTCACTGCTATAATCGAGACCAATATTATTTTTCAGAACCATAATAGTGCAAAATATTTACGTAGAGCGTGTATATTGCTCTTTTCAAGCGTCAAACTGTGCATTTACTGTTAAATACAGTAGGTTGTAATACGATGACGTGCATGTTTTTATGGTTCACATCGCAGGTTCACATTTCTTCGTGGTCTGTCGTCTGTCACTCTTGTGCATCTTGCTCAAACCGTTCGACATATTCAGATGCCATTTGGCAGGTACACTTCTAGATCTAATGGCACATTTTGTCAGATGGGATTCCTGACTCCCAGGAAAAAAATTTGGGGTAAAACCCCTAATCCAAAACATACAATTGCCTTTGATTTACGAAAAAATAATTTATAAATAATCCGGTGGCAGCATCGGCCAACGATTTCGTCTTTTACCAAATTACCTTAATCCTTGTTGAAGCTATTGATGCGCCAATCGCGGATCGACAGCCAGTATTGATGCGTTGAATTTCGTATCGTACAATGTTCAGTGGTCGTTGGAGGTCCGCTGAGTTCGCATTGACTTGAAATTAACACAATCCTTTACGATCAGCTCGCGTCCTCTAGAATCCACAGTTGAATGACTGCAGCAGTCCGCATCGTTTGTTCCAGCGCAAGCGCAGGTGCGCGCTGGAGAATGGAGACAACCAGAGTTTAACAGACAACACAAATAAAACAGGCGGACTAAATACCCATCCTTTTGGTCTTTATTATGAGCTCTTTAGCGGGGGATCTGTTACGTAATTCATTTCATTTGTCCGTCTTTCAGTGCTGTGTCGATTTTCAGTCAAAAAAATAAAGTTTTAGCGGAGGCGGTGTTTGGGCTCAGCTCCGTTGCTTCGAGTTGTTGTTGTGAAATTGTTATACGCACAACGAGCAGTAAGCCTACGACTATAAATGTTAAAAAAACATTGATTTGCAAATAAAAAAACATAAAAACATGTTTTTTATTTTGATAAAAACATTGTTAAAAACATGCATAAAAACATATAACTGCAGTATTTATTCAAGTAAGAAGAACCGTCAATACTAATCAAATAAAGTCAATAATACTGCTACAAAACACTCGCACTGTCCAGGAAATAAACGCTAAACACAACTTGTCCATGAGAAATGCATCATTTTGTACGTTATGTTTTAACGGCAACAAAAAAACGACATTAAAAAGCACAAAAAACATAGAAAAAAATTTTTAAACAGTAAAAATATGCTTTTTAAACTTAATATGCTTTTTAAACTTAAACATTAAAAACATTTTTACATCCATGCTTACAAACTATATAATCCACAGCAAATCGAAGTAAGTGGAGTCTGGGCTTAAGGCATGCGTTCCGACTCACACAGCTTTTGAATACTTGGAGGCAGTGTCCATCGTAGTCCATTATCTGCTATAAGAGAATGCTCCACCGTTGGGGGGGACAGTGACTACCGGGAAATTACAAACAAAAGTGCAAGAAAACATAATATGCTTGTCTGCCAAGCCATATACGGGGCAAACGGGAGATTTTAAACGATAAAAACGACAATTTTGCGTCTGCTACGGAGACCGGTTACCATGGATACAGCAAAGCATATTTAAGCGGCAGTAAGTAAACATAGTAGCACTGCAAAATATTAACAACTTTCTGTAGCTAACAATTGCCGATAACAATGTCTAAACCTGTTTTAAAATAAAAGCAGGAGCAGTTTTATGTAAAACGATATGTTTAGTATTTTAAAAAATTCCCTAACATTTTTGATAAAGTGGTGAGTGGAGTTGCTGCGTTCCACCTCTTGTTGGGTTTACATGTTAGCAGGCGACGTAACTCGTAATGTTTGCAGTTTTTTGACGAATTTTTCGCATTAGTGTTAGATTTCTGCATATCTGTTGGTACAAATTGTTGTATTTGTGTTTTACTGTTATTACATTCAAAATTGTGTCTGAAATGTAATACTGCAGCGACGTATCTGGGGTT
>Ga0209367_1014090_pt1 | contig 10189 bp, 8 predicted proteins | sample WorMetLIZISLAND2_FD_187412 | JGI IMG/M metagenome (GOLD analysis project Ga0209367, IMG submission 187412) | Marine gutless worms symbiont microbial communities from Max Planck institute for Marine Microbiology, Germany - Olavius geniculatus... ...
CCCCAAAAAGGCACTTCCTTGTGCAGAACCGCGTCGTTTGACGCATTAAGCGTAAAAATCCCTTAAAATGTCTAACCTGTGGGTGAGTCAAGGAAAAAAAGGCATATATAAATAAAAATTTTTGCGTATATTTCACCCATTTGCCGAGAAGCCCCCCTTGGGGGGATTTGCATAATAGTTTGCACGACGGGTCCCCTCGCCGACGTAATCAACCTTGCCAAATTATATCTCAATCGGATCAGGGGTTTCGATTCTGTAGGGGGGGGCGAATTTTTGGCTTTCCCATAGGAAAGAGAAGTCGCCGTTAACACAGGGCTTGAACTACCGTTCAGCCTGTGATACATTGAAAAGGCTCAACTTGGTGTCTTTCGGGGTTTTCGCAAGTTTCAAGCTGTTAGAATGAGCACTGCTGCATAACGTCAAGTTAATATCATTTCATAGGTTTAAGGTTTCAAAAACTTGATAGTATAATAAAACATTTCGTTATTAGATTAGTAGAACAAGCAACTAAGATTGGATTAAATATTGTTGGCTCTTGCGCAGTTGCCCCATGAATCCCAGTGCTGAGTTTTGGAGGTATGTGCCTGGTTGTCTCAACGAGGGGCTTTTATTCCTATACCTGGTGGGCGTAGCTTGTGCCCAGTGAAAAAATAGGGGGAAGTTAAGGGCATAGCTCGCAGTGCTCATGTATCGATGTCTCCATGGAACTGCTCCGCCGTACTTGATGGACAGTTGTACACTCACAGCAGAAGTCACTGGTCGTCAACATCTGCGTTCTGCCACTGAGCAGAAGTTGGTCGTACCGCGCTATCGACTGAACAGTTTCGGTCGTCGGCGCTTTTCTGTGGCGGGCCCGTCGACTTGGAATTCGCTGCTAGACAGTCTTCGTGACCCAGAACTGAGTCTCGATACTTTCAAACGTCAGCTGAAGACATACATTTTTACGAAATATTGATGGACAAAATGTACAAAAGTGCATTAGAGATTTTTTTGAGTATGCGCTATATAAATTTACACTTTACTTATTTACTTACTTACTTACATAGATCAAAACTTTCCCCCTTATTTTTCACCGGGCAACAAAAAGGGGAGGAGGGAATGTGGAGAGAAAGGGGGATGAATCATAAGGAAGGGGAGTACGAAGAAAAAGCGAAAGGGAAAAGGGGCGGATGGAGGGAAGGCAGAGAGGCGAAGGAGCCTGCCCGAAAGGGGAACTTGATTCTGAAAGTGGGGGGGGAACTTGCGCCCGATTTCAATTCCGGATTTGGGCGGATTGAAGCCACTAGGCTCAACTCTGCGATCTAGGCCTATTTGTTTCAAGTCTTGCTGATCTGTTTTGGACATAGTATAGAATCTACAGTTTGTGGATTTTTTTGTACAGCAAATCCACAACATTTTGTAGTTAGTGGAGGTCGAACTTTAGGCCTTGTAGTGCCTGTTTGTCTGTCTGTCTGCACGTCTGTCTGCTTGCATCTCTCTTTCTGCTTATTTATGTCGGTACTTCTTCCGATGACCTGGGAAAAATTAAACGCTCAACAGACGTCTTCTTAACCCCAAGTCTTCTCCTTCCTTTGTCCCTAGCGCTTTTTCCATCTCACGGCGTTCCGTGTTCTCTTCCAGGCTATAGCTGGTACGTCGGTAGGCCTACGTTTGTAGTACCGGTGTATTTTTCGTTGCGTACCGGTATTTGCATTGCGTGTACTCCTTCTTGGTCATTTGGTATCGAACGTTGGTTGGTTCAACCCAATTGACGTTTCAAGGCTTAACAATAAGGTCTACGTAATATCTATTATTTTCGCCAAGGTGAGCGTAGTGAACATTGGAGAAGATTAAGAGATTGGTCGTTCTGTCTGACGTTCCTTCTGTGTACACAATGACTCATAATGGCAATGACGTCATTGCACCAACAGCGCAACACACTGGCTGTTAATTCACCCGTACCCGAATTAACTGCTAGAGTTAAGCCTAAGGGTAGGGTTAAGGTTACAGATAGGGTTAGGGTTGAGGTTAGGGTCAGGGTTAGTGTTAGCGTTAGCCTTAACAAGAATAATTCGGGTGCGGGTGAATTAACGGACAAGTACCGTTACTTTTCCTTCCCTTTCCCCGCCGCTATGCGGCTCTTCCTTCTCCCTCCCCTTTCCTTGTTGTAGGGTGTAGTTGTAGTTGTAGGTGTGGTAGCAGTTGTAGGCGTAGTAGTAGTAGTAGTAATATTTAAATCACTTCACTTGGCGGAGATATGCACTCTCTCGAGCGCCTTCTAGTCTTAACAATGAAAACTGTATTAAATTATGTCAGTCGATTCTTAGGATATGCATTAGAATATTTGGTCATCATAAGTGTAAGGATAAAGTGCACCACATTCGATTTCAATCGTGCTTCTACATTTCACCCAAAATGGGGGAGAATGGGAGAGCTACCTACCAGTTTCCGCTGAGGAATTTACAGGGCTTCCAGACACCCAGCTGAATTTTGTGGTGCCTGCTTGTAAGGGAAGGGAGAGGAAGCAGAGAGGAGGGGAAGGAAACATTCGTCGTCTTGTTGAAAAAGTAGGCGAGGCAGGAAGTTGCAGTTTACCGACACTCAGACATATATTACAGATTTGCGACAAAATTCTGACAGACAGCTGCAAATTTTCGACAGGGGGCGGGAGGCTTCAGCGCCAAATTTTGCATTTTTGGACAAAAATTTTCCGAGAACAAGAAGATTTTAGAACAAATCTCTGATAGCCCAAAATTTAGGAAGGGCATTTACCTTCTTAACCTCCCCTTCCCTCTGGCCAGGACGCCATTGGAAATGGACGTCTGTGGCCGCTATCTACACTGTGTTTCAAAAAGACATCCCCTTTTTTGATTGTGACTTGAAAACCAATTATCAAATTTTGATAATTTTTTTGTACGAATATTCTTGACTCTACTTGCCATCAAATGACTATTCAGTTTCCCACCTCACCCAACGTTTGTTTCTGCACTACCTGGAGAAAACACAACCAGCGAAATATCACTGTTTTATCCAATGGGATATGACTGTTCAATTAACATAACGCATAAAAATATATTTTGTTCACATTTCTGACACCGTGGCTGACAATTCATTCAGTTCTCTTTTTTTCAACTGCCTGCAGTAAAATTGCTTGAAGTGTTGGCCCACTATGCAAACACATGCAAGGAGACGCTTTCTCCATTCATTGACAGCAGTATCGATAATGTTCTGCTCCAGACCAATCCAGACTGTACCAGTCACTTCTTCACTTCACAAACATTTCTAAACTTCATCTGGTAGACATACTGCTGCATGACAGTCAAACCTTGTAATAGACCAGCTGGAGGGGCCCACAAATTGGGATAGATGTAATTTATGGACGTTTTTCATTCATTTCAACACGTATTATGCTTGGTCTGCTTTCCCCAGGTAGTGCAAAAGCGGACGTTGGGGGAGGTGGAAACTAAAACACTTATTTAATAGCCAGTTCTGTCAGAAATACTTGTGCCAAAAATTATTAATATCTGCTAATTTTTCTTTAAGTTATGGTCGATAATGTTGGGGATGTTTTTTTCAGGTTTTCTGTTTATTTCAACACATATTTGGCTTGATCTGATTTACTTAGGTAGTGCAGAAGCATACATTGGATGAGGTGGGAAACTGAATGGTCATTTGATGGCAAGTTGTGTCAGGAATATTCTCACCACAAATTATCAAAATCTGATGATTGGTTTTCACGTTACAGTCAAAAATGTCAGAGATGTTTTTTTGAGACACAGTGTATGTATGTATCTACGTACACTTTGGGCCATAAAAAGATGTCGCTTTTATTATGAAACATTGGCCAATTTCAATAATCTATGGCGTGCGACATCAAAAAGAAACTGGACACAAGTGACTGCTGTAGTTTTGCCCACCTCACCTTAATACTGTCGCTACACTACCTTGTGAAATGGCCCACGGTGTACATATAGTCTTTGTGTGTCTGTTTTTGTGTGTTCAGACCGCGGCACGTCAGCGGAGACTGCCCCAGTCAAACGAAGTCTTTCTGCCGACAGACAGTCACATCAACAACAACAGCAGCAGCAAGGCTTCTGGCCTTATACCGCATCCACGACCGACCGTCATCACCAGTCCTCTACTATTGGTACAATGTATACCATTTGTTTAATACGAACGTAGTCAGACCACTACAAAGGTTACATGAACTAGTACTGTACGAAACAAGTAACCGTGACAAATTTTACAATTTAAAGACAATTCAATACCATAATTGCGCTAGTATTAATATAGTCTGTGGGCTGCAGGGTAGAGATGCAATACAATAAAATATGCAATTAACAAGATAATGTTCACAAAAACATGGAGTCTGTCCAAAGCATTTCGATAAGCACAGGCTGCACGGTAGCGCAGCACTGTTGTAAGGGTGACCAGCCATTTCAATGGGAGAACCCAAAATTTGACCCCCCGTATATCCCAAACCCCTTAATTTTTCCGAACCAAAATTTGCACAGATGATTACGTCCGGCATATCTCCTGATGTGCAAAATTTGGTGAAAATCCGTTCACGGGGTGCTTCCCCACGAATAGGTGAAATATAACGCTTGTGTGACTTTTTGTACCTTCCCTTCTCTTTTTTTGCCGTCTTCTACAGGAAAAATGACTGAATTGATTTTAACGCACGATGGCTCATATGACGCGGTTTCGCGCAAGGAAGTGCCTTTTGGGGGTTACAAAATTTAAATTTAACATTTACATATTTTGCACAAAAATATCAAAAATTACAATGGCACCTATGGGGAAAATTAGACAATGCTTTAAACCATCATAACTCCAGCTCCAGAGTCGTAATTTTTGGTTCTAGGTATGGTTTTTGGGGTCAGCCAATTTAACGGTATCATTTATATTTACCCCTGATTGACCCCCATTGCCATGGCAACGAAATTTGGGGACGAAATAGGTCATAGCTCGGCCCCCTTAAAAAATAATTGCGTGCTGTATGCACCTACCCCCTATTTTCGGCCCCGGGCTATCCGATGGTGTCATTTAAATTTCTCCTCTGGCGACCCCTGTTGCCATGGCAACGAAATTTGGAACAATGGGTTAGATCTCGGCTTATATAAGAGGTATATGGAAGATATTTGCGTCAGATGGGGTGTTTTTGTACTCAGTTTATTTTGATATGCACAGTGTGTGTGCGCAATTATTGAAAAGTGCATATACGCACCCCTGCAAAAATCATACGTTAAATATACGAAAAATCGTTATTATCTACTAACAAAAAACATTTCTACATTTTCTAACATTGCTCTAAGTAACTAATCAGACGTTAGGCGTAATTAGAAGATTCTGGCGTAAAACTTAACGACAGAATCTTCTAATTCGACGGCTGCTTAAAGCGAGATACGACACCCGTCCGCTTTGAACGTAAATTGAGAGTAAACCCATAGAACTAAGCGAAGTAGCCCTTATTCCAAGATAAAACCAATTTTAAATTTACTTTATGCACAATAAAATGAATAAAATACTGGCAAAAAGTAGAGTTTGGAGACAAAACAGACGGATTTTGAGTTGTTAAATTTAGTGGAAGTTGATAGTATCCATGATGACGCCAGAAGACAACTTTGGTGCTAGTGTTGGGTCAGTTTAAATTATTAATGTGGTTTGTCAAAAATGTGACTTCCGTCACAGTAGTAGTAGTAGTAGTAGTAGTAGTAGTAGTAGTAGTAGTAGTAGTAGAGATAGTGGTAGGATAGTGGTAGTGTAGGCATAAGGTTATGGTAGCAATAGGGGTAAGGTAAGTTATGGTAGGGGTAGACTATGGTAATGGAAAAGTAGGGGTTACTTAAAGTCGAACTAGAAGTAGGAGTAGCAGTAGTTGTGGTATAGCAGTTGTAGTGGTTATTCTACTGCCAGATTTTATTCAGCTCCAGATTACTTCGAACGGCAATAAAACTGCAAATATTTATTTTTAAAACTGTTCAGTTTATATAGGCATCACCGTCACCATTACACAATGTCAGAAGAACTTTGCTGACTGTGTAATGGTAAAATTTGAATTATTAAATTGTGATTTGTGCTGTTTTATATCTACAACCACGATGTCATCCTTACACTGTAGCCTATATCAACTGAACAGTTTTTTTACATAAATTTACAGTATATGTCCGTGTGAATATAATCAGTGAGCTGTTTAGACTGGTAGAAAAAATCAAACAGTTTAACTTCAATTTGTACAGCAGCAATGACCCCTTCATCATTTTCTATTATTTTAACTAAACAATAAACATTGTCAGTCATGAGACCATTCAATTCGTCACCAGCACTTTACTATAAATGGTCCATCGTCACCATGCATCTATCTTGCACCGTTGTGAAGATATGGCGCCTCAAAGATAACGGGTCACGAACTTGACTTTTCGGGGTCACGTGACGTCATCGGTCACGTGACTGTTCGACTCTCAGGGGTCAGCTTTTTATGGGCAGTTCATATTGACCATGCGTCTATCTTGCACCGTTATGGAGATATGGTGCCTCAAATATTGGACGCACGGACCGGGACAGAAAGAAAGATGGAAGAATGGAAAGAGAAAGAGGAAGGGGAGGGGAAGGGAAGGGAAAAGCAAAGTGGAAGGGGAAAAGGAAGGGAAAGGGGAAGGAGAAAAAAATGGAAAGGCAAAGGGTCAGGGATAAGGGAAAGGGAAGGTGGAAGGAAGATAGCTTAAGAAATGTAGGACGCACGGACGGACACAAAGGTGATTTTATACTCTAATGCTATGCATTGCATTGGAGAGAGAAAAATTTAAGAAAATGTTAAAGTGAAATGCAAAGTGTAATAAAATTAGTCTGGTTAATAAAAGGTTAATAAATGTCTTTAAAAATTATCCTAGTTAAGAAGTTTTTGTCATCAGTTGTAATATTTCAACGTTCCATCATGTGGTTTTTGTCTTAGGTAACCATGGCAGCCAGCAACAACTACAACAACAGCAGTGTCAGCGGTCGTCGTCGTCGTCGTCGTTGTCGTTGCTGGTCAAGTGTCCACGCCTGGAGAGCGACGTGGGCGTCTCAACAGCAATGAATCAGATGAATCAGATGTCACAGCATCATCATCATCAGCAGCAGCAGCAGGTGGACTCGACACACAAGACTGCCTGCACCCAGACGTAAGCGTTCATTACTGCCCGGTAGCTGTAAAAGCTTAAAGGTTACGTGGTTTCTACAATCAGGGGAAAATCAGGGAATGTAAAAATACCAGGGTGCAAAAATTAACCAAGATGCAGAAAAAGTTTTAAACTGTTGTGCGCAGACTGCGTACAGAAGTTCTAAATTTTTTCCTGCTCGTTTCGCTCGCAGATTATTTGTACCTCCACTTCTAAATTTGTTCCACCGCCCTTGTTTCTAGTGTTATTGCAAGCGATTGAAAACCGACTTTGGTATTTTGCATGAACAGATTAGTCAGAGAAAGCGATTGATTTTATCCTGGAAAGTCAGGGAAAAGTTGGGAGCATGAAGTCTACAGAGTAGTAGCAACCATAGGTTAAAGGATGCATAGGCCTATATATCCTTGTGGTAAACTGATCACAGAGCTACGGAACGTCACCTGCCACGTGGGCTCAGACATATGGCAAGTGTGATTCCCTTGGCCTTAACGCCAACCAGGCAGCCTGGTACTCGAATTACATCCCAGAAGGACGGAGGGCTAAGTTGACTTTGGTGGGTGGTTTATACAACTTTCAGTTTTTGTTAAATTGACCAGATTTTATTACGTGCGACAGCAGCTACCGCTTAGCGCGTCTTAGCCATCGCAGTTCTGTCCGTCTGCCCGTCCGTCCGTTCATCCGTCTGTCCGTCACACAGATGGATCAGTCCAAAACGGTGCAAGCTAGGATCACCAAATCTTTACCGTCGGTTGCCTGGAAAACTCTAGTTTTAGGATCCGTAAAGCTTTTCCATGAATTCGAAAGGGGTCACCCACAGTGAGGGCGCTAAATGAGAGTGGGTGGAAAAAATTTGCGATTTTCAGCCAATAGGCTGATCTCAGAAACAGTGCGAGATAGGGCCTAGGTTACTATTTATCACTAATAGGAAGTCCTACACTGGCTTTTGATTGGCACCGAAAGCAGTGATTTTGGATGACTTTGAATGTCAAAATAAAGGTTTTTTATAGAGCTGTCAAGGCGTTAATTTTTTTAACGCATTAACGCACTGCGTTAATTTTTTTAATGCATTAATTAATGTGTAAATTAACCCCCCCAGTCCCGTCAAGATGGAGAGTAGGAGGTAAATTACCCCGGGCCCGAGACGTTTATGGGACCCGCCTGTAGAATATAGAAAGTTAGAAAAATGAAAAAAGTTTTAAAAACATATAATTTTTATTTTTTAAACGTATTTAGACTATTTACTATTTAACTATTAGAGTATTTTATTTTAACGGTTTATTGCTTGAACGAAGAATTTCTCTTCTCCCGTCGCCTATACTTCTGCTTACCTTTTTATTTCTCTGGCTTCTAATACATGTACTTGTTGCCATTATGCCTTGACGCAAAACGTGTGTAGACTGTTGAACATAGTGTTCAGAATTTTTTTCGTCCGCAGGTAACTTATGGGATGTTTACACCATCCAGCAAACGTCCAGCATTAGCACGTGTATTTTGAATACATTTGCTGGAAGTTTAATGGGCGTTTGCTGGATCGTGTAAACACCCTAATAGACACAAACAAAGATGTTGCGCAAATGTTTCAGTTTAAACGTGTAATGCCGTGGCTACACGCACCAATTTCCTCGTCCGAAATGTTATTAACGCATTAATTAACGCGTCAACTGTGACAGCTCTAGTTTTTTATGAATTTTTTAGCAATTTTTGGCTGCGACACACATTTCAAAAGCGAACTGTGCAAAAATCACTAGAGATAGACCGGGACAGTCTGCATGTGAAACTTTCAGCATTAAATGTAGTTTTCACTAGTTTAAATTTCCCCCTTCCTGCGTTCAAGGAGTTCTCCATACATGGGTATCAAACTTTGGTACCCCTTCAAAATATTTGCATTTGGCTACTCGAACGGCAGCTGCCACGCGAGGTGGTGGTGCCGTCTGGCGCATGTTAGTGCATCGTACCCCAATGTCAGTTGCTGGGATTGGTGAGCTTAGATTTTGTTTGCAGTTGGCCTTCAAACATGCACCGCTGTCACGCATTCCCCTTTGCGTTAGCTAGGCTTTTCTGTTAAAACTGACCAGTTTATCTATAGTTGCTGCCACAAGGTCAGACAGAATGCAACTTTGGGGTTTTGCCAAAATAGCTCGAATCCTAACACAGCTTACTTTTTGGGCTTTTCTAAATAACTTGGTTTTTCAATTTTGTGTTCAGGTTTCTGTCGAGTTTTCCGTGTCCGTCAGCCGAACAGCAACAAAGTCATTATCATCATCATATCCGTCATCAGCAGCTGCAGCAGCCGATTTCATTTTCCTCTGAAGCCTGTCACACGGTCATGATGAGGAGGTCGCCGTGCAATGAAAATGACGTTCCGCTCAATCTCTCATCACGATCCACCGATTCCGGATCGCAGCACCATGCGGATTGCGATCCACATCAGTCAGTGGGTTCCAGTCAACCATACACCGCGTATGGAGCGGATGGAAATGCGTGGAGACAGAATCATCGTTATCTGCAGCAGCAACAGAGGCTTAGACGACCCGAGTCAAGTCCTTGCCTGAATCCGGAGCCACGCAAATCATCTTCCTCTGGTAATACTATTACTACTAGCACTAGTTGTTGTTGTTGTAGTAGTTAGGCCAACCAGAATGGAAGTTTACGTTTGTTTTATGTTTTCCTGCGGTTTTTTCAGTGAGAGATCTTCGAGGTCCATTGGCCAATCAACAAGAAACTTTACCAAATGACTGGAAGTATGTTCAGTTTGAAGGTTCAATTCCCAAATTTTGGGGCCTTCCCCAAAAAATTGCAGAAAACTGTGCAAAATATGCTGCAGTTTTGACTAGCTTAGATTTTGATGGCAAATATTATTGGAATGGATGGTGATATTAGAAATCGGCGAGCAAATTTTTTATAGCGATTTTTCTTGATTTTTCCTTCAAGAAGGCATTTGACAGCATAGATCAGACGGTGACCTGGGCTGTGCTAGAGTCATATGGAGTGGACCACCAGTTAGTCCGGTTGCTAAGAGACATCAATGAAAATGCTCAGGCAGCAGTGAG
>Ga0209367_1014091_pt1 | contig 10189 bp, 11 predicted proteins | sample WorMetLIZISLAND2_FD_187412 | JGI IMG/M metagenome (GOLD analysis project Ga0209367, IMG submission 187412) | Marine gutless worms symbiont microbial communities from Max Planck institute for Marine Microbiology, Germany - Olavius geniculatus... ...
CTGTTACCCTTCCCCCTTCTCCTTTTTCCTTTCCCTTCCCTTTTCCATTTCCATTCCTCTTCCCTTTAACTTCCTTTCCTTTTCTCCTTCCCCTTTCCCTTCCTTTTCCCCTTCCACTTTCCCTTTCCCTTCCCTCCCCCTTCCTCTTTCCCTTCTTCCATCTTTCTTGACGTCATGTGATCCCAAAAGGTCAAACTCATGACCCCAATATCTTTGAGGCACCATATCTCCATAACGGTGCAAGATAGACGCATGGTGACGAGGGGCCTTTTATAGTAAAGCGCTAGTGACGAATCAAATGGTCTCGTGACTGACAATGTCTGTTGTTTAGTTAAAATAATACAGAAGTATGAAAGGATCATTGCTGCTGTACAGTTTGAAATTAAACTGATTGATTTTTTCTACCAGTCTAAATGGCTCACTGATTATATTTATATTGACATATACTGTAAACTATCTAAATGCATTGGATAAACTCTGTGTTCGTATGAACATTATCTTGTTGCAAATAAAATTTCATAAACATATCTGCCATGGCTTTCATGGAACATTATGTCAAAGAATACACTTTGGTAAATCCAGCTATAGAGTGGAAAATGGTCATAAACCTAATTCTATGCTCTTTGTGTTAGCACTCCAAGTCTTGTTTATTTAATGCCATGTGACATCGTAAATTACACAGATGTCACATCAGCAAAAAACTCAAAAGAGTTCACACAGAATGTATGTTCATACAAAACGTATGTTTTAATGATGAAATGTTTGGTTTAATATGTACATACATTCTAATTACTTTCTGTATGACCCTTATAAATACTATACTGCGAAATCATCAATGATGATGATTCTGTTATCTATGACAATGCAATGTACAAATTTAAATTATTTAAGTCAGTGTTTTTCAACTGGGGTTCCGCGGAACCCCAGGGTTCCGCGAGCATCTGCCAAGGGTTCTGCAGCTGGTCAGTAATAAATAAGCTAGCATGCGAAATCTTGCCACACAACGTCGTAGAAATACTCATCATGAAATATTTTGTTCGAAATTGCGTTTCTACGCGTTTATTTTTGCATAGACCAACTCCGTTAAATCATTTTTGCTGTTAGTAGTCTTGGCGTGTTTGCATTTTTAGGAGTGTAGGCTTTTTATGCACGACATTGGGCTACTCAACTCCGAGGATAAGTGCATTAGGCCTATCGCAAATAAAGATAAAGAAAAAAACGCACTGATTAGTGTTAGGCCTATGGTTACAAAATCGTTTGACCATTTATTTAATAAATTCAATTCTTTAAACACTATGCTAAGGAAAATTAAAAAGGCACGTATCTTTAACGAGGACGTCCACATGATAAATTTTTTCAGTTGGTATGGGGGGCTAAGAGGCCGTCGTCGACCGCCTCACCCGTCGTGTTACGTTAAATACAATAACGTACTGCTACCTGTTAATGTGGTCAAATTTAATATCGGTCATCTTTGCTTGCTTTGTCGTCCTCACAAGGGCTTTGCTCTGCTAGAAAAATGAGTTCCTAGACACCCTGTAGCTTCTACCTTGCGTACATCGTTCGACGCATGGATCAATGCATGGGGTTTCGTGAGTGACCTCCACGCTTGTTCGGGGTTCCGCGGCAACAAAAAGGTTGAAAAACACTGATTTAAGTATTAATAAGTAGCATACCTCTAACATAGGGATCCCAAATTTTTCGGTAATTTGTGTCTACATAAACTTTGGCACATGTATCTGCTGGCACATCCATTGTTCCAAAGATTTTATATGCATACAGTCCAGATTCCTGATAACAAACAAAACAAACATGCTGAACTATCAGCTATAAAAGCATAGTGAAAAATGCTCTTCTTTTCCGTCCGTGGCGAACGGAAAATAGCCTCACGTTTACTTACTTTTCCGTCCGCCGCGGACGGAAAATAACACCGAGCCAGGTATACTGTAGAACAACAGCTCTATCATCACACAATATATAGAAAAGGTGCACAAACATAATTCACTACTAAGTTCCATGTTATATACCTAAAATAAATGTACATTTAAATCAAGATATATCACGTGAATACTTCAGCAAAAACATACAAATATCCATACTACCTCATTACGTTGTCGGTATATATTGATCAATCCAGAATAGGACTGCGTAAAGAACTCCCACCCGTCCAAATAAGGACTATCGATTTCTTCGCAAGCAGTCCCAAATTCTGCGTCGCTGAACATGATTTACACGTCATGTGATTGACCATTTATACCGATCGAACACATACGACTGGTACGTGAAATCAAAATATTCAACAAAATCCAGGAAATTACATTTGTAGAAAATTATACAGAAAAGTAAACAAAACAAACGCAGAAACATAGAATATATAACTAACTAAGATGTGATAGCTACGAAACTAGGGCTGTGCTATTCGAGCAATTTGTCACTAGAAAAATATCCAAACTCCAAAGCTTGATAGAGCCATAGCATCTTTTACTTAAAGCCACTGGTATTTTTATAATATTTCATAATAATTTTATAACCGGTAACTATTTAATTTTAATTCCTTTTTTTGTACTAAATGTTGACATGTGCCTAAATGTCTGTACCTTCAAGCTCTGATAAAGTTTTACTTACTGTCACGACTGAAAGTTTATTTAGATTTAGTTATTCTATGAAATAGCAGAAATGTTGTCAAGTTTTTATTTTGATTAATTAATATTTTGTTCGTTTGAAATGAATTTTTGTTAAGTTGCGGAAGAGCACTTTGCACTGTTAGCAATAACTTAAAATCTAGGCCTAAATTAGCCTTGTTATACACGGCTCAGATTTCAGATACATCGTAGAATGAAAGGCTTAAACATTAGGCCAGGCCTAAATACACTTTTTTAATGTACACGACGTATGTCGTACGTATTTGTATTAACACAAGTTATCACAGTGAATGACGTCTTAATTAGGCTACTTATTTTTGCGCAGTCTATAGCCTGCAATGGGTCATTCGTAGAAAAAATGTAAGCTTATAGGTTGTGTAAATGTGTAGTTTTAACTGATAACATTGAATAGGGCACGGTAGTTAAACGAGTGTATTTGTTTCACTGCTGCAATTAGGCCCGTATGGGCTCTATGTCAAATTAATTTCTGTTGCAGGTTATTTGTGAGTAGGAGATATGGCTGTATATTTTGATTTCAAAATTCCAACCCATCCAGGATGTCATGACTTGATAGAGTGGCATAAGACTTACTGTCTGCTTGCAATTTCCATCCACTGTTCAACTACCAGCGATGCGTCAGTTGAATTTTATAAAGATGAAGTAAGTATTGTATTTGCTGCAATGCAATTCGAACATTCGACTACAGAAGATGTTGTGATGTTGTTGCTTTTGCTCCATCATGTATGAAATAAACAATCAGTCACCATGTACTTATTGTACACTTTGAGTTGCTGTTAAACCTTTATTTCTGAATTTTTTGTTAAGTTGCGGAAGAGCACTTATGGTTTGTTGGAAGGGTGAGGAGCTGTCGGGTGCAAGGATTGAGCGAGATTGCCGTGCGACTGCACTAGCATGGCACCCGACGAGGAGTACAATCGCGTGTGGCTGGCAGACTGGTGACGTCAGTGTGCATGATGTGCTGCCAACAGCAGCTGTCATCAGCGCAGTTGAACTACAACAGCCATGTCATAGCGCTACAGATGCAGTTGTCGTTGCCACTGCATGGACATCTGATGGCTCGAGACTTCTTACTGGCAATGCGGTCGATATAACCTGATATTTGTAGGCTGAAAGATGACTCTAGGGTGGGGCCAGTGAACTGTGTGTGCAGTAACAAACGTTCTGTTCTTATCTTTGTGTTGACGAATCTGCCAAGAAAAGAATGCAAAAACAGTGCTAATACCTGCACTTTTTAAGGGAATGTTTCTATGTCTGCTCGACACTTTTGACACAGCTATCTGACCTGTGATCTCTACTTAACTATTTGTTGCAGCCCATTCACTTTTCAGCTTGCTCCAAACTGTTTGAGCAATAAGATTTGCTAGCCCCTTTACAAAAATTACTCTATTAATTTTTTTAATGATTAGTCAATTAATTACTTGTTCGTTTTTCAGTTGTAGATTTTTGTCTTGTTAACATAACAAAAGGTTAAATACTGTGCTGTAGAGTGGAGCGGTGACAATCTGGAAGGCAGATAGAGTTGGTTTTCTTAGTTCTACTCCATTGAGCACTTGTCAGGCCAGTGCAGCACTGACGCATGTGATACTCAATACCTGCAACAGCTCGTCAGTTGCTGAATCTGTGTATGTATCTAGCCTATCACTTGCCACAGCTTCTTCTGTCATTTGACGCTTGCTTTTTCGTTGAAATACTTGTAGTGGATTGCCTTGAGACGTCCGCTAAAGAGACGTTAATTTTATTATTCGTTCAAATGGTGAATCATTTTGTCAGACCACGTAGTTTTATTGGAGATTGTCAATAAACACTCGTTGCCAGGAGTTTAATATACAATACCAGGTAGTTTTGTGACCGAACATTTCACTCGTATGGGTGAAGCTCATACGAAAAACTAACAACCCGTAAACGGAAACTTGTACTGGTGTCAGCATAAACGGTCTTCTGCTTAATCCGCAACTGCGACACTGACAACACTGAACTCATCTCAGCTGTTGAGTTGCCTTGTTGGTGTGAACTCTAATTGCTGACACCACTCAACTCAACTCAGCTGCTCAGCCAGCCTAGCAAACAAGGCGTGGTCTGTGCACAGCAGCGTGACGTCACAATGCTAATGACGTCATAGCAGTGTCGTCCACAGTCACAACATTTTCAGTTGCGTCGCAGCTCCCAGCCTTCTAAATTTTGTGAATTGTCCACAACATTGATAAATTGCGGATGAGTAGGCTGACTGAATTCGTGTGATGATGATGATGATGATGTTAGTGACATTGCGTCATTGGCTCGGGCTGCTGTGGATGGAGATGATGAAGCATTGGATATGTTCATGTGGTCTAAAGCCAATGCTGATGCTGCCTCACCAGCCAAGTTGTCGCATGCTGTGTGCAAGAAGGAAGCCTGTACATTCTACATCGCTTCAGATGACGGTAAAAGTGTCATAAAAACATCAGTTGTCAACGTATTGGTCAGTTTTGGGTAGTTTTTTGTGGTGTAATTTTAACTTGTTGCAGATGACTTGACACACGGTGGCTGTGTCTGTCAGTGATTACTCATTGTTTGCCAAAAATACTCGTAGTGTTAGCACTCAAACGGATACAGAACTACAAGTTTGGAAAATTGTACTTTGTTCTAATTTACAGACATTCACACGTATAAGGCTACACTTAATTCCAGTCAGCACACAAGTATGCCAGTCCAGTTTATAAAGCACACTACTGCACTGTGAGTAAGTAGCCACTAGCTGTATCTAGTTCTGCAGTCTGTTAGCTCAGTAACTTTAAATAGCGTAGAATTTCGTGTAAAAATTTTATTGGTGCACTTTTTTGAGATAAAAGTAAATAGAAGATCTGGTATGAAAAGCATTGTTGCAGGCGTGATATCATATCTGAGTGAATCGGGTGAGCTGTTGCCACAGTTCACTGCTGAAGGTGCAGTGAAGAAGCTGGCATTGTATCGCGACAAGTCAAGTGTCGCCACTTTGACTGACAAAATGATCCTCTCACTGCATGTCGTGCATCAAGACGGAATATTGCACGAAACATTGAAGTTATGTTCTCTTTAACTCTAGCTTTTCTGTACATGAATAAAATTACAAAAGTGAAAGAAAAGTTTTTTATGTTATACTATAAATTTATGTTTTTATCTCGTTTTTAATTTTTAACTGTAACTGTTATTATTTTGCACACTGATTTATTTTGCTATAAAGTTTTGATGGGTTCTTTACTATTTATTACTTGGTTAAGCAGTTTTGAATGAGCAGCAATAAACATTGAACTGTTGTTGTGCCTATCGATAGATAATTTATTACTGTTTTATATATTTTAAAATTACCTGAAGTAATTACATAATTTACAAATGTGTGGAAATACATGGAAGTATTGCCCATAGATCCACTGATCACACCGTTGAGTTGCGTGTAAAGGTTTACAAATAGTTGAAGTGGATGCTAAGTTGTTTTTTGTTTTGCAATTTTTTGTATACTAATGTGTTCGTAAATCCATCATAATATCCCGTCATCATTTTTAGCATCATTATTTTATTAAATGCTCTGGTCCGGTAGAAGTTGTTAGTTATTAATGCTATTGTCTATGTCTCTATCAAAAGGTTAATATAAATTAATTGATAAATAAATGGATGGTTAGTTAATACCATGAATAGACTGCTGATATACAGGGTGGGCCAAAAAACGTAGCACTTTACTTTTGTCCATATTTTGACAATTGATCGATTTTCAAAATTCTTTCACTGGTACACTCTGCTGACAATTTGCAATAACGTGATTATTACATATCCCACCACACCGTAAATGTGTCTCTACACTACCTTGTAAAATATCAATGAAATATACATGTATAATGATAATAACAAACAAACATTTTGGTAAAATTAAAAAAACACTTCAGACCAACATTACAGTGAATGGTCTGTATGACACTAAACTGTGTGGGTCTAACACAGTCTAGCATCATACGGATCATACATCGCAATGTTGGTCTGAAGTGTTTTTTTCCTTTACCTAAATTTCTGTTATTATTGTTAGTTTTTGCTTATGTTTATATTTCACAAGGTATTGTGGAGACGCATTTAGTGTGTGGCGGGATATATAATGATGATATTATTGCAAATTGTCTGCAAAGTGTGCCAGTCAAAGAATTGTGAAAATTGGCCAATAATTGGCAAAGATATAGACAAAAGTAAAGTGCCACGTTTTTATGGTCCATGGTGTAGATCCGTTTGACTGGGATTACTCGTTGTTAGCTGTATCAGTAATGATGCTGTACACAGGTGAAGCTGAGTGGCCAGCCTGCTACAGTTGACGTGGTCTTTGCTGGGCACGGTCTCATTGCTACTTGCACTGCAGAAAGTGCTGTCCGGTATTATACTTATTGATCCCAATTCTGCTGTATATTATTTGTATCAGTATGGCAAATGTGTAATATGAAGTAGCAATATTGCTGGGTTTAAAGTGTCACGAGCATAAGTGTTTGCTAAATATCTGGTAAAGAAGGAGGTCAAATCATCGTGAAAATACTGGTTAATTAATTTACTGATGTTTGGTGAGTGTGACGTTTAGGAAGAAACTAGTTATTGAAATTTATGTGTTTAGTCTTAGTTAGCAGTTAAGCTGCATAGGATACATCAGCTGTAAGAGGTTCACAGTGCTCTGACATTTTTTTTGTTTTTTTTTTGTTTTCAATTTTCTGTCTCGTCCAAAGAAGTAGACTTAGCTGTCTACATTATGCATCAGATTCAGTTAGCTGCAACTGGATGGACGTGAACAGTTTCTTATTGTAACAATTATCAGTTTATCGCTTGTAGTCTTGGGTCTAAAATGTAATCGTAATTGATGATCTAAACTGACACTCACATTGACGGGTGATGCATGTGCTGAAAAGGTTGTGGGATCTGGAGACCGGAGAGAATATCATGCTGGTAATGGCTGGACTGGACGCCTACAGTGGGAGGGAGCTGATCACATCACTGGCGTATAATTGCACCAAAGGTAAATAACACCAGATTTCTGCCACTGATTTTTGTCCTGTTTTGCTAACCTACTGCTGGCAAACTCTTAGGTTTTTACGCACGATAGCAGAATGCTTCGCGCGTCTTAGCCATGGCCTGGGCGTCCGTGTATTCGTCTGTCGCACTGTTGGCTGTTATGACTGTCTAGTTTATTATGACAAAATTTTGTTTTACTGGGTAAGGGGATTCCCTCGAATGAGGACGTCGAAGTGGAGTACCCCGTTGAAAAGACACTATTTGCTGATATTGGATCGTGTAATGTGAAAACGGTTGCAGATAGGTACAGACATGCTGCTTATCATAACAAGCACTGGCGACGGGCTTTTTAGATTTATTAACATCAATGACTTTCAATGATCTTGAATTCCCAAAATAGGAAGTTTTAGTGAATTTTTTTGCAATTTTTGGCTGCAGCACACAGTTTGAGTGTGAATTGCAGCAAAATGACTGGAGATAGAGCAAGACACCTTGCATATGAAATTTTCAGCATTAAATGCAGATTTTAACACTCTAGATCTCGACCTTCTGGGTTCAAGGACGTCTGCCTAGGCAGGCGTCAAATATGGGTACCCGTCTAAAATGTCTAAAAAGTGATTATTTTACCAGTATTGGCTCATCTAATGTGAAAACAGTTGCAGATATGCACAGACATACTGCTTGTCATAACAAGCACTAGTGACGAGCTTTTTAATGGTGTCAACATCGATTACCTTGAATGGCCTTAAACCCCCCAAATAAGAGGTTTGACGTTTTACAACTTTCGGCTGTGGTGCACATTTTAACAGTAAATTGCACCAAAATGGCTGGAGATAGACCTGGACAAACCACGTACGAAATTTTTAGCATAGAACGTGCATTTGTAACAATGTAAGTTTTGACTTCTTCAATTCAAGGAGTCTTCGGTACGGAGGCCTCAAATTTGAGTACTCTTTCAAGACGCACTATTATTTTATTGTTGTACACTGATTGCCCAGGTGGCAGGACCGCTGCTATCGCGCGTCACGTGAGCTTTGCTCAAATTGCTTGTTTCTCATGTTTTTACAAGTTTTTTTGGTGTGGTTAACGAGGCTTGTTTCGGTCATTTTTTGAACGTATGCAATATGCATAATACATTATGCGTTTTGTACGAATTATTCTCGCTAACTGATTAATTCTCAGAATACTGTTACTTGGTAATGAATATGCTGTACATAGCAGCAATCACACTACAACACAAGCACCTTGTTCGTTATTTGCTACTTAATTGTAAGGTCTGTAGACCTGTATTTAACGGTATGGGAATTTAGATCGTCTGCCTTGGTGTGTGTTGAAATGGCAGGTGTGCTGGCCGGTGGCACAGCGAGTGGCAAGGTGGGAATGTGGAAGTATGTCGGTGATGTGACGCCCGGCAGTGACAGTGGTGGCGGTGGTGGAAGTATCTCATCTGAATCTCGCTGGAAACTGCAGCCTCCCATCATTCTCAACAGACCCGTTACCAGCTTATCTGTGCGTATTTTAACAATTAATAGAATGAAATCATTGGTAACACTGAAACGCTGAGTAAAAGAAACTTCGAGTAAAGGGTTTTGACAGGGTTCGTAAAGGCTGAGTAACTGAAACGTAGAGTAATGGTCACTGACTGTATATATCAAGTAACGGAAACGTCGACTAAATGACCACGAACTAGAAATGTCAAGTAATTAAAATATCTGATATCTAATAAAAATCCCGAAGCACAAATTTTATCAACAGTACTGTTAAAACAAGTTAGGTACAATAAAAACGTTTCTGCACATAAAAATACGAAATTGCACAATGTTATTTTTGCGTGGCACATAATAGAAACCATAGTACATGTAAATGCAGAAGTTAATTAACTAAAATAGGCAGTAGCAGGTCAATTTCTCGTCTACTGATGCCACATTTTTTCGTAGTTGCAAACATTTGGTGTGCAGATGAATTGCAGAAACCTGCATGACCACAAGGAACAAACACAATCTTAGCTCTTGGATTAGCCCAACAAATGTTGCTAAAGTCATCTAACAACAACAAAGCCGTAGACACTAGCACTATACAGATATACAGCATTGGCTTTTTCTGGTTATAACAGCAAACATGTTACAAGCCTATATCGGCTCGTCATGACCTTTACTCAACGTGTCTATTACTTGGCGTATCTAGTCTTTGGCTGTTACTCGTAGTTTCTTTTACTCGACAATTTTTGTCATTGCCTTTTACACAACTTTTCCTATACTCGACATATCCAATGACAGGCATTATTTGCATTTTTACTCAAGCATTTTATTACTCGACATTTTAATTACTCGACGTTTCAGCATTCCCAAACCATTCTGTAACTTATTTGTGAGACAACTCTTGTATACAGTGGCCCGTAACAACGTGGCTGTTTTTTTTTCATTTGCACAGTTGCACTGCTAATGTAGATGATGAAGAGTATTATATATTCAGTTATTAGGTACATGCATGCGGTCTGTGACAATCATGTACTCTGTACAAAGTTATCTGTATTAATT
>Ga0209367_1014092_pt1 | contig 10189 bp, 8 predicted proteins | sample WorMetLIZISLAND2_FD_187412 | JGI IMG/M metagenome (GOLD analysis project Ga0209367, IMG submission 187412) | Marine gutless worms symbiont microbial communities from Max Planck institute for Marine Microbiology, Germany - Olavius geniculatus... ...
CAAAACAACTAATTCGCGCCTGTCAACTCACGATGACCTAATTACTGCTAGGACTATCCAATGGTAGCCAGCGATTTCAATCAGTGTCCCACATACAAAGGCGCCAATCCTAGAACTCGATCTACAATTGGATAGCATCCAGAGTCTATTATAATAACACCGTCACGTAACGTAGACGCCGCCTTACCACCACAAGCTTACTTACAAGTACAGGTACAATCAGCCATACATTCACAGTGATATCTACACATAGCATTAGACACACATCTACGATGCCAGGGCGGAGGTGCTACAAGTACGACTGACGACTAAATCGACAAGAAAATATAACACACACGGCTAGAAATATCTGTAGTAAGCTTAATCAGACGCGAAAAATAAATCGACTGCACGATTTTCTACAAGTGTCAACACACATCTCGGCCACGAGCTTACTAAGACACAACGCAGCTTGACAATACCTGTATCATCAAGTGCTTTACCTGCAGTGTGCCTGCGGCCTGCCGGCGTACAGATATCTCATCGTGCAGTTTCCAACCACTGGTGACGGCAGGGCAAACTTCTGTGAGCTGGAGGTCTACATTCGCCGCACGTTCTGTCGCAGGCACCATTTACTGATACTTGCTATCTAATGCCATGTTACGTGTTAAAAACAACTAGTTTACAAAAGTGTTTTGCAAGTTTTTTTTCCGTTCTTTTTTGTATGTAAAACGAGACACTGGCAAAATGTCTGTGGGCAAAACACATTTTAGCAATGACTGTTTACGGTCAAATTTAAATTAATACGCAAGAATTTGCTAACATTTTCTTGCAAATACTTAAAAATAGAATAATTTTTGCAAACGTTTTGTTTAACACGCAACCGCTACGGTCTAAATGATTTTAATTTTAAAAGCGGCTTCCGAAATACTGCCTCATGCGAATTGCCGCTCGTTGAACAGGAGCGGAAACGACAAAAATTACTAATTACAGGAAAAATATACCGAAATCACCAAACCAAAAACACAAACGCTGTGTGACAGAATCACGAAATAAGAGGCAACAAAAATTACGAAACGTGGCAAGTGATATAATGTCTTGTTCACCCACATTGGATGAATGTGACAAATTTGGCGATTACATTTGTTCGACCTATGTAGAAACTACAATCTTCCATGCTTTGGGCGCAAGTTCCGTCTGATGCACGAGTAGTGTTTTGGGATATCTTCGATACCTCGATAAGTATCGTTGAGTACCAAGGTTTCGATAACAGTATCGAAGAGGTCTCGATATATCGCGGTGCCACGATACCGCCAAGGAAACACACAACAGAATTTCAGTTTGGTGCACTTTTACAATGCATGCATGAATTGTACTGACAACAACAAACATAATTATTATGTTTCTTTCCAACGTTGAAACTGTCAGGCAAAATTTTATATTAAAAGTGTTAGTCAGACATTAAAACAACGTAAACAATAATCGAGAATAATAGACACAATAACCGAATTACTGGGCAACAACTGTTCGACCAGGTTGGCAGTATGCGAATCATCCAAGACAAAAGATGGTTAACAAAGTTGCGAGCACTTTCCAAGTGAATGTTCGTCTGCAGTGCATGATTAACTGCACGCTGTCACCGATCTGTGACTCGTACAACTACCGTCCTTCTGACAAAACGTGTCAGCTCAACACACACGACACTCCACTCACCGCCAACTCGGCCGACATTGTCTCTGACAACGCCTGGACCTGGTGGAGTCCGATCTTCTGCAATGTCGTCTAAACGACGCAAAAACGCCTCCTTGCCACAACTTCGGCGTTAATATTACGTCGCTAAGCCTGCCTTATACGTTTATCGAACGTTGTTGAACTGCACAAACCTAATACATTGGTGTGTGAAAACGATTTACACGTTTGAAATATTCCGCTCGTAGCAACGTCAAGCGCGCACGTGGCGAACGCAGTAGCATTAGCCTACACTGCACCACACGCCACGCGCAGTATTGATACAGGGTGGGTCCGCAATAAAGCCCTAAACTTTTCTTGTATGTTGGCATTTTAGAATTAAAACCTCCTAAAAAATTTTCTGATACAAGTTTTTGATATAATCGAGAAAACATTAAAAAATATTGTGATGTTATATGCTAAATGACTGACGAGATTAAGCGATTTCATTTCCTGACGTGTAATTTTAAGTTTGGTTTTCTGGTCACACTGTGGGCGTTGCACATGATTTCATGCTGTTTGGACATGACTGTGTATTGTCTGCCCTGGCAGTGAGATACGGAAGTAAAAGCGGGTTTAACATTAAGCTAACATATGACACGGCAAGGGACTAATCCAAGGATTTTGACCTAATTGGATTATAATCCTGGTCGGCTTAAAGCTGTACAACTACAGTGAGTTACTGTATGCACCAGAATCGTTAGCCGGAAACTAACAGCCCTTGGAAATTATGCCATTGTTAGCCAGCGAAACTGTACGTTATCATTCGTATTTAACATCGTAATTGTATTGTAGTCTGTATTTGCACAATAAGCTAAATTAAACTTTAGACTTCTAATATGCCTTTGTTTTCTGGACCTAACACGAAGCAGCGCTGTGGCAAGTAACGAACCTTTACCTTTTATACGGCGTCGGGTGGCGCAATGGTAGAGCGATAGAGAAGTCGCGGGTTCAACTCGTAGTCGGAGAAACTGCAGCTGTGCATATCGACCACGGGCAAGCTATTATTCTCCCCTGTGCCTCTGTCAAGAAGCAGTGTCTTGTGAACCTGAGAAAGTAACGACAAGTTATTACTGAGGGGTGGAAGTGTATACGCTCACTGCCAGAATTTCAGAAACGAACCTTTTCAAGAGAATCTATCATACGTGCTTAGTGAATTATAACTGATCGGAATTATCAGAGCTGCAACAAAACGTCATAGACTCAGAACCTAGCGAACGGACCTACCTACATGTTGAATTGTCAATTTGCAATGTAAATGGGAACTGATCAACTGCCTGGCTATGTGATTGTATCGCTTTTACGTGTATGCTATACTACGGTAAACGATTCGATTTCTGGCTAGTGATCTGATGCGTGATAATTCGCGTATGAATAATATATCGTGGATCATCACTATATTACTGGAACTTCATCCCGCATTACGTCGTTTACGGCGGCTGCAGCCTTAGCACATAAAAGCGATACAATCACATAGCCAGGCAGTTGATCAGCTTCCTGGTAGATCTGTCTACACATTAAACTGAGTCGCTGCGGTGCACTACAACTTTTATTAACGAGATTTATCTGCCCAACTATTTCGTTAGAAATTCCATTAATTCGCATCGATATTCTTTGATATGCTCGAAATCGAATTCGATGAACAAACATCTTAACAGAGGGCCTTTTCACTTAACAGTTAGGCTAAATGCGAATAGCCCCATAAGAATGTGCACACTTCAATATTGCAGGCCGTTTTCTGCGCAAGCATTGACGCCTAAACAGAACAGCGGCGCATTATAAAGTTTAAGCACGGGATATTTGACCGGCAGCCGGTCAAATATCCTATAGGCTATATGATCGGTCGAATTTTGTCACCGATAAAACACGTCCGGTCATGATATTTGACCGGTCACTGCCTTGAGCCGCCTCAACCAGTACGTACAGGCGCCGAATGGTGCTCATAGGTACCGGCTAAGATTGTGTCCCTGAGGCGGTACGACGAGCACCCTTCGTCGCAGGGACGGCGGCAGCCGAGCAACTGACGACCTCAACCGTAGCAAGTACGGTATCACGGACCCGCCAATCAGCCAACTAGCACCTCAAGTCTAGCAGGTAAACCATCAGAGATAGCGGGTCGGCAAGTTTTCAACAGTACTTGCTTGCATGAACTTTGAATTTACCACCCACATTCTACGCTAATTTTTTTATGTTCATTATTGTCACACAAATATTTTTAAAACGCTAACCCTAACGCTAACCCTAAGCCCTAAATCAAACGCCACAATGTTTACGCGAATTCTAGTCAGCAGCGCTTATAGACCTACTGTATTTAATGTCATTTGCTAAGGGGCGACTGCGATTTTTCGTTTTGACCGGTCATATAGCCTGAGGGCCATTTGTCCGGCTGCCGGTCAAATAGTCAGTGCGTATAGTTTACGAACAAATGCAGAATTGTTTGTCAGTTTGTTTGATTTATCACTATAGAGCAGCTGTCCAGAGTCGAGTCTCACCATCTCGCGGGACTAACGCATCATCGATTTATCCTCCAGCAAAGACACGAACTGCTGGTGCTCGCCCGCTGCTGATCATCATGGGTGGTCTGCCACGCTTCAGCCCTCCTGACTCCGAGCCACTTGTTTATGATCGGAATAATAACACGCGACCATTATACGGACGAATAATTTGATTTGGCGGTAACGTCGCTCGTCGAGAGTGTCTATCAGGGCACCCTATCGCGGCGCAGTGGCGCCATCAAATATTCAATCTGCTGCCTGTGCGAAACTGCGGTCGCTGCTATAACCCTGTATCAAGTTACTCAACTTTATACTCATCTCAAGACGGTGCAAAAATTATCATAACCGGGTCCTATATTAGGCTATTTTTGTCTATTAGTGAAGATAAGATAAACATATGGTAACAATTTAAAACATTTTAACAGTTATCTTTTCCAAAAATAACGATTAATTCGTCATTGGTCTCGATTAAAAATATACTGCAATTATTGTTCAAGAACCCGTATGTTTTATTTAAAGAATAAAAATGTTATAAGTTAACAGTTACTCGGTGAAAAGCTATGCAGTAAAATGCAATCATAAACGTTTTAGCCAGCCTTCTAGACAGACTAGAATGTTTAGTTCTCCGTATATTTTCGGTGTTTATAAATTTAATTATCTCCACTTTAAAATGTTTATCTAAGTGATAAAATTTTAGTCAAAAATTTGAGGCTTGATTTTAAGCATAAATAATTTTCTAAATGATCAATTGCGTCATTAATCGGTAATTTTGGTAGATCTAACAAAACTTCGACACAAAAAACTATATTCTTTGTGCTATTATTCTGTCACAATCTTTGCTATAAACCCTTATACGTATTTGCAAATGTGGGATAATTTCTGCATAATGTATAGATTTTGTCGTGCATACATTTTAGTGGTGACTCAGTTGGCAACGTCGTTGATCGCATCAACGAAGTTAATCAACACCAGGCCCGGTTAGTATTTCGATGGGTGGCCATCTCAGTATGTAGCCAGCCACCAAGGTAAACTCAGCCCGGCCATCCCTCCGTGGGTAGGGGCAATGAGTACCAGCGAAAGCCGGGACGTAAACAGCACACCGCTCGATGCACTGGCCCCGTATCCGTCGTCTCGCAGCGTAAAAACTGGTGTCTGGCTGAGGGCTAAGAAAACGGAGATCAGCGCCGCCCAATGGGCCTTAAGGCTCGGGAAGGACTTTACGTTTTTTCACTTTAGGTATACATTTTAAATTAATACCTGTATCTATTGTAAAACACAGATGCAGAATGTCTGCCTTGCGTAATTGGATCTCTGTTGCATCTTGGCAAACTCTGTTTTTGCGCTCGTTTTTTATCTGTCTAACTGATGGAAAGCTTGCAGTGAATGCTGCATTGCATCATTCTGCCAATTTAATTTACTTTAGATGTCAAATGCAATGCATTTGAACATGAAAGTGAGCCCATACATCGCTGGTAAAATATGCGGAAATCCATGATTGCCAGTAAGCAAGCAGCAGTGTTGCGCAACTAAGTCAATTACGTAGGCTACAGTTTATCACCACTGACATTACGCTGCGGTCTGTCAGCGCCCATAACCAGCGAAATATTTCATCCACACCAAAAAGAACACGAAAATGTAATAAAGACTATAATTTGTAAAAAACGCGTGTGCTGGACCGTCGTGCTAAAAAAGCTTTTCGCTAGTTTTATTAGTTGTCCCGTTGCTATGTCATAGCATGAGACAAATTATACAAGAAATTTGAACTAATGCTCACGAGACGCGCGAAAGCCTATAGCAGTTCCTGTTCAGTAGTTTAGCTAAAAATTGGGGGTGTTCACGCTAAGTTAATATACAAATACCAAATTCTCTATCTGGATCGCATAACGATAGTTCCGTGGCACCACCCTGTGAATAATATAGACTTTGCCCAGCCCGAAATCGCCAAAAATTTTATAAAACCCCCTATTTTAACGTACAAATTCATTCAAGGTCATTGCATTCGGCGTCAATCGAGAGCCAGTGTACGACTTCCTATTAGCGATTAATATTAACCTAAGCCCTATGTCGCATTGTTACTGAGATACAGCGACTTATTGGCCAAAAATCGCAAATTTTACCCACCCCCTCTTATTTAGCGCCCTCGTTCGGGGTGACTCCCTTTGAATTTATAGAAAAGCTTTACGGCTCCTAAAACTAGAGTCTTCCAGGCAGCCGATGGTGAAGATTTAGTGATTCTAGCTTGCACCGCTTTTAACTGATCCACCCGTGTGATGGACAGACGGACAGACAGAATTGCGATGGCTAAGACGCGCTGAAAGTAGTAGCTGCTTTCGCGCGTAAAAATCACGTGCGTTTGTCTGTCTGTCCGTTAGCACTTCTACGGCCGCGAATTCTATTCGATTTTGAAAAAAATCGAATTTGTTTTAAATAGAAGTCCAATTACCTTTTTTTGTTTAGCCCCAATTTTTACATCAATTCCCTCCTTTCTTAATGCATTTTCAATGCCAAGTTCATCTAAGTCATTGATAGATTGCAATGCTAAAATTATGAGCTGTGGTCAGTGCTGTGTATTGTTTGTATTGTACTGTGTAGAATGTCTGTCTTGTCTGTAATGGCGAATAGAAAGATAAAGCTGCTTATGTAGTAAAAATGATATTTGGACTCTATAAACTTAGATTTAGTTTTTTTTAGTTCCGTGTATAACATTGTCGACGATTCGTCTCCAGTTGGCACGATTGCTGGCAGCAGTCGTCTTCTCGCTCCGGTTTATGCCCATCACCTCCAAATCTTCTACTAGTGTGTCTTGTCATGTTCTCTTGGGTCTTCCAATGTTCCTCTCACCATCTTCAGTTCTCCATTCTATGGCCTCGTTGGTGGAAGTCGCAGGATGTGTCTGATGAAACGTCTTCTTCTCGTTGCTACTATGTCGTGCAATGCCTTTTGTCCAGAGCGCGTCATTACTTCATCGTTCGTGATGTGATCACGCCATGAAATTTCCAGAATCCTCCTATGACAACATTTCATTGTTTGAGGAACTGATTAAGACATGAGAAGTAGGCCTATCGGTGTCGCTGTGCCTCCCGTGGGAGGGGCGTTGTTTGCTCAGACTGCCTGGTCGCTCGCTGTAGAGTTATCACTCTATACGCATTGACTGCTGCAGCTGCTGAAGCTGCTGCAGTGGCTGCGACGTTTCGTGCGTCACGCAACATACACAGCTGCACGCCTCGACTGCGTTATTCAGCTGTCATAGAAGCCGCAGCAACCTTTCTTGCTCTGTCTTAGCCTTTTCTGGCGTTAGTCTGTCGTATCCGCTAGTTTCACTAGACATGCTGGAACGTGTTGACTCGACGAAACTCGTCTAAGAGATGAACTACAGCGTTACGACTTCAAGTCGTGCCAATGGCGGAGGCGCAGGCAGCGGCAGAACGAAAGAACGCGATACGTCGACAGAGTTCGCTGTAAGTTCGCCACATTCGATTTCGTGTTGTTTGGACGTGTGCCTTTTAACTCGGCCTTCTATCCCTCCAGGGTAGGTTAATCGAGTATCGCGACCTCTTGGGTTGGGACTAGAGCGATGAAAAAGAGCGAAAGGAAAAGATGCCCTTCACAATGGCCCACGTTTTATCCTTTTTTTCTTAACCACATACATACGTCCTAAATAAAATCATAAAAGTTGGCGCAACTAGGCAAGACCTAGAACGAAAATAATACTATTGCTGGTCAGAAATAATTCGGTAATTGTACCTGACACTTCTATTATACCTGTGAGTATCCACGCATACTTGGACCCGTACATCTTCTGTTTGCATATGCCTCGCAGAAGATGACGCCGGCCGTTTTCGTAAAAGTTACTTAATATGATGATTCGCACTCAGTGTTTCTGCAGAGCCGCACATACAAATAAAGAGATGCATTGGAGACAGAAATTGTATTTTTCGTCAACCAGGCAATCAGACGAAAAGCGTTTGTTAGGTCTTGCTTAACAAAGCTCTCAGCAGCGCCGTGCAAAATAAAACTTAGATAAATTGTTTTAGACGAAAAAACAAAGTTAAGTATCATATGACATCGCGTTAGTCGAATCATGCAGCAAGCCATTATAGCCTTATGTTTTCCTTTTGATTTCGTTAATACTTGTTCCATTATACCCCGTTTACACGATCAAGCTGGCTCGACGAACTGCTATATGTTAGTTGGACGAGCCAGCTTGATGTTTACTCGATGTTTGCTCGATCGTGTAAACGGGGTATTACTTCGTGATTGGGATTGCCGCTTAACACAATTCCGTTCGCCTTTTATTATTATATCGTGTGTTATGTTCATATGATGACATTTATGATCTTTGTTTTCTATTTAACGTTTTTCCTGTTGTTATTTTTTTTTGTTTTTTGGACCTATTAATTTCAATTTCACTAAGATGTCCCAAATGTGCTTTGATGAATTTTTGTCGTTGTATTTGCATTTCTAAACGGTGTGTGTAAGACTGAATTGATTGGCGAGATGAACCATTCGGGCAAACATCAACTCTTTTATTGCAACATTGAATTAAATCATAAAGCTTGTGCGCAAATAAGATGGTTTTCGAGTTATTTAGTGAATACACAATTACTCATGCATTATTATAGTTTCTAGGAGCTGTCGCTGATTCATGAATAATTCATACAACGTTGACAGCAGCTTCTGGCTTTTAGGCGTCAATGCGTCATCACAGTGTGTCAGTCTGCTTTCTTCCAAAGTGCAAGGCACACGCCGTCGGGCATGATTCGTCGTCATCATCATCAGCAGCAACATCCTTATCATACAGAGACTTAACGTGACCTAAATAGAGACCATTATTTTTAAAAGCACGTGAGTAAAGTGTCTGATGATTAGGTTCTAATATGGCAGGCGAAACAGAAAGATCCTGAGATGCTGCCTGAAAACCGAGAGCAATACTCCGTTTACACGATAAAGCAAACATCAAGCAAACGTCGAGCAAACGTCAAGCAAACATCAAGTTATTAGAGCACACGTCGTGCACGTGTATTTTGAATACATTTGCTTGTTGGTTGCTTGATGTTTGCTTGATCGTGCAAACGAAATATAATGGTGCAGCGGTCGTGTCTTCGCTGATAATGCCTTACGTTAGTTTATTAAAACTGACATGTTATTATGTATAAATAGTCTGATATTCGATAGAACTCATAAACATTCTGTTAACTAGACTACTGTATGGTAGCGCCTGACAACCTCAAATTAACGAATATGGTGATGATGATGATGATGATGATGATGAGATGTTTTGCAAATGTTTTCAAAACCTATTTTTAAACGTGTTTCCATGCTTGTGTTGTTAGACGTTGCGCTTGTCAACTTTTTACTAAACGAACTATATGCCGATGATGACCAGATACGGAGACAGAAATAATTACGTCTGTCCACTTGAGAAGCAGGACGGCAGCAAATAATCACTCAGAGCGGACTATACGCTTTTTACTCTATATACCGACTAAGTGCGAAAAACAGAGAAAGGGGAGAGAAGGAGGAGAGAAAAGAACAGGAGTAAAACGCAGGTGCGCATAGGACAAATTGCGACTAATGGCGCTGCGCTGTTGACCAACCGCAATCATCGAAAGCTATACGAGAGAGAGAGAGTTGTGGAGCCAGCGAGACACTCTTACGTGAGAGAACTGGAAATACAACCGAGCTAGCGTGAGTAACACCCTGTTTACACGAGGAAGCATACATGAAGCACATTTAGAGCGACCTTAGAGCAAACTTGAAGCAAACGTAAAGCATAGGCTACGTCGTGCACTCTTAAAGCTGGCTTGCTAAGGTGTATATTGAATACGTGTCCTTCATGTGTGCTTCATGTATGCTTCCTTGTGTAAACGGGGTATAATAGGGTGTTTACACGATCGAGCAAACATCGAGCAGCTAGCTCAACGTTTATTGGTAATTAGTATGCTAATTAGGAGGGCGGGCGGGTTGTAATTGGAAGGCCTATATAG
>Ga0209367_1014093_pt1 | contig 10187 bp, 7 predicted proteins | sample WorMetLIZISLAND2_FD_187412 | JGI IMG/M metagenome (GOLD analysis project Ga0209367, IMG submission 187412) | Marine gutless worms symbiont microbial communities from Max Planck institute for Marine Microbiology, Germany - Olavius geniculatus... ...
TTTCAACGAAATCGATTCCAAAGTGAACGAAGTAATTAAGAACGCCAGCGAGGATGATGCGCAAGTCAACTATCGACAGCATATCGGCGGTGGATGTTATGTGTCGGTCACCACGGGATTCAAGTGCATTGATTTTCGCCAGTTCTATATGCCTTATGGCGAGACCAAAATCAAGCCAATGCGCAAGGGTGTCGCTCTACATCTCGCAGAGTGGGATCAGATGAAGAAGGTGATGGACCTCGTCGACAGTGCCCACCCATCTCTGGCCAAAGCTACTCCCTGCTACTGATCACCAAAATCAGCTCGGGGCACTGGACTGTAGAGAGTGCTACCCGTTTCTTCAGTAAGTTCATTTCTGCTGCATCAGCATGAAGTTATTTTGACATTTTGCAAGCCTGTTGGCTATAATTCGACTAAGAGTTTTTCCAGTTTCGTCACATCATCAGTAGCTGGTCTACAGTTCACATCTCTTACTGCATCGTTATCGTTGAATCGGCAACTATGAGCGATCAGCAGTGCCAGCACTACGATTCGAAAGTTCATCGCAGAACGCATCATAACAATAATCCTTTCGTTTTACGAAGATATGACGGTAGAATTAAAAAGTGTCGGGGCTGCAAGGTTGCGTTTAAAGCGACTACTGCCAGGCCCAAGTTCGTCATCTGTCACCAGGAGTTATGCGTCTACGGTCGAATAAAAGGCAGCAAGCGACTTCTGACTACGCAGCGTGACATTTTTTATCATTGCGATGCGGATTGTATACAGCCTCGCCATCCCTACTTCCACATGTGTGACATCATAACGAATCCTGCTGTCACACATCACCTGAACCAAAACGATATCGAACATTTACATTCGCTAAACGTTTTTCTGTAGCAACTTCGATGACGAACATTGCATCGTTATTTTGACGTTAGTACAGCGTATATATTTGCTTACGTAGTTAATTAGTTTATGCGTTGCGTATTTATCGTGCCTTACTTTCTTACTAGCATTTCATTGCATATTTATATTTGATAGTTGCATTTAGCTTGCATGCGTATAATATGTATTGTAGTTTATCGTAAAAATTGCTTAGTTCGTCGTAATTTATGATCGTGCAGTATGCTAAATATATATTTTACATGTCCAGGCGACGCAATTGGTTAGCGCGCGTCGTACTTAACATTTACATTACTTTACATTACGTAAAGTAATGTGAAGGTTGTGATTTGCATCTTCATCCGGCACAACGAATTAATTAATTTTGTTTTTGCACCTCATTATGATGATGATGATGATGATGAACAATATGCCTAGTACGTGTAACTCGTAAAAATTTCTTGTTTTCTTGTACATATTCCGCTTTTTGTTGATGTATTAATGTATGCGTGTTTGCGAAGAAATAAAAAGCGAGTTTGTTTCGCACAATGTTTTCTTTTATTTACTCATTCATTTATTCAACACACGACATGCAAATCGATGAGCCAATGCATCATTAAGCACAGTGTTCGTAGTAAAACTGTTCACGATTTTAGGCATACTGATGCCTCTACTTCTAAGTATGCAATAGCAAATACAATAGTGTCCGCAGAATCTACTAATTATGTTGTGTCTACTGTTTAATTAGTTTAATTGTTATTTAATTGTTTATTAACTTATTATTTTGAACTCTGGATCGACCCAACATAAGACAGTATAGAAATTTCGACTGTTTTAATATCATATCCGTATTTTCATACAGTATATCGCACTGCTCTATCTGCACCACCGCACCCTAGCGTACACCCTATTTTATACCCTAAAACGAGGGGCGGGTCGCTCGGTCGTCGTCGCTGCCAATCACTAAGCTCAACCAATGACACACTTGCTGCAGCGACGACGACGTCGTCGCGATCGTACGGTCAGCCAGCCCTCATACCCAACACCACACTCTCCCGTCTTCTGGAAGACTTTGATACTCTATCTAACTTATTACATCACAAAGCCAAAAGAATAAATTTGAATCTCCAAAATCCCCGGGAAATTTTAATAGGTCTATATCACACCACGCGAACGGATATAAACATCGAATCCGATGGTACCGTACACATACACAATAATTGCAATGTCGTTGAAGTTGATCAGCAATGATAGACCTATTTATCACTATAGCTAACCAAGTAATCGGGGATTTTTCCAGGGTCATAAATCGATTGTATGAGTTCGTGTGACCCCCATGGTAATCCCCACAATGAATATCCAGCAGCATGTAGACTGAGTACAATTTCATAGTTTCCTCGACTCGTATAATTCCAGTTTTGTTCCCGTACTGACCCCTAGTTTCTCTCCCCCCCGCCGCAACTAAGCCGCCATCCGTAAGGGCGTGCATCGGGGTAGTCATTGATGATAGATGAAATATGGGGTGAAATCCAAGTCGTAAAACGGGAACACAGAAATAAACAAGTAAAGAGGAGGTAATGTACCGATAAAGCAGATGACAATGTTCGTGATATAACCCCCAATGCATCATACAGCATATGAAGTCCACGGGTGTCAAACGTCTCAAAGGGGGTAGAATACAATAGACATGTCAGTTCGTATTGACATATATTCCCAGCGAAGCAATGGGTAATATAGTGATAATGTCAGTATCAATCATGCTAAAGAAAACAAATAACTTATAGTATATTGATTCACGCACGACAAACAAAGGTTCACTGACTGTGTAAAGTGACGAGAAATGTATTTTACCCCAATAACTATGAATAATTTTACCCGTTGTGATGTAATAAGGCTGGCCAACCCACGGACGTTTATATAATACAGTCAACAATAACGCACAATCTAGTAAGCAATACTATATTAGCGTGCGATGGTGCGAAATTGACTAAACGACACGTTATGCAGTAATAGCGTCAACACGTAGAAAGTTCAAATTTATCAGCTCAATAGCATCGCGAAAAAATAGCTGATGAAATGAAAATGTTCACTGAGTTCATTAATCCTAACAGCCTAAAAGAGTCGTCATAACTGTTCGTTGTTTCATAATAAGTATCAATAAAACACGGCAATGCATCATAAACATAACCACAAAAATAACAATTTATATGCTCAGTATGTCGATTGCGCATATGCAGTTTAGCCACAGTTAAGTAACAGCAGCAATAACAAATACACAGTAAAAATGTTCATGTATTTTTTCAACCCGCCATATAAGATTAGCGCGCAACAATGCTCAGTTATTCGCTAGGTGGCGGTAAGATCAATACAATAACATGCACAACACCAATACGTCTAGTAAACATTTAATCCTCTGTAAACTGCGTTGAAAGGTAATCTGAACGAAATAATCCAATAAAAAGTTTGTGCAAATTTTTACAGTCAGCGCAGCCCTACGGAACGAAAGCTATAACCATAGTACGACCATAAAAGTTGGACCGTAAGCCTAACGGTTATGTACGCGAAGGGTGTTGCGAATAAGACGTTCATATGCATGAAAAATTATCTCCCACTAATGAAATCTGTTTAGTATGTAAAAAGTGCTGTAACACTTCATCATAAACTAATTAGAAAAGGCATATATTTGGAAATATACTACCAATTAATGCGTAAGGAAAAAAGTATAAAAATTTGTTGCACTTTTCTAAAAAATGTCCCACATATCGAATGTGCTATATTCCCGTTAAAGGAGAGTAAGAAAAACAATGCTATCCTAAAATACTATACAACTTAGAAGTTTTTTCTCAGTACTAATTTGTCTTAATCAATAACGATTGTGTTTTCTGCCGTTTTAATAATTGTATGTTCGTTCTCCTGAAGTTTGTATCTCAGCATTGGCAGAAAATTGTGGGGCGCAATACCCCAGTCAATCAGAGCTTGCTCAAATTGTCTCGTTTTGGCCGGGCCAAATTTTGACAAGCATAATTGGGTCTCACGATCCCACGCAGATTCAGATATACGATCATGATGTAACAATGGAGAAGCTTGCAAAAATGTAATAACTCGTTAATTCGCTAAACCTGTACGTACCGAAAATTGGTAGGTCTATTTCAAGAAATTCGGATGTGTATGCTGTAGCCATTAACGAAAGTAAGAACACAACAAGCAATGAAAAACTAAAAATACCCGTCGAAATACACCGAAAACTGAACGCAAAAAGAAGCTGTATATCGTTGCGCTGTTCTTTTAAAGAGCTCACTAGCCAAAGAAAAGACAAGAAAAATAGCGTCGAACACAAGCTTCGTTCCAGCGTTGGGCTTAAGAGAAAGTTACTGCACAATTTGTGCCCACTATGCCGTGTTATCACCAAACGACCGAAGGAAGAGTGTGCAGAGAGAAAGGGAGCGACGTTGCTGCCGCACGTCTGCGTTTTATGATCCAATCAACTCGACCGACCCAACAGCGCCTAAGCCGCTCTGCCTCGCGTGACCGGAGAAACGCCGCTTGTAAAAACCGAACTCAATCCCGAAAACGTGATCTGCATGCAACCTCCCAACAACGAATAACGATCGTTCACGTCGATTTGTAACTGCCAAGTCTCGGTTCAACCAGTGAAAAGAAGTAAGTAAAATGAACGCATTCCCTGCATTTTTGTAAGAAATAACTTCAAATCGTAACCAAATCGATTTAAATAGCCCTAATTTTTACGAATTGTATTACCCCTTCTTTTAGTTTACTGGTCAGACTCAGTCTAGCGGAAATAACGTTAACAAAGTTAGCTGTGGACTGGACATAAAAGTAAGTGCGTGACCCAAACATTGCCGATTGCATACTGTAAGTGCTAAAACCACACAACACTAAAAAATCGCTAGGTCTATTTGCATTTACAAATATTCTCTGCTCGTCGCAACTACATATGACTAATTAACATGCTCTGTCGCATGCGAATACACGTTCAAAAGCCAAAATATGTACATAAATGCTGTACAATAATATACACACAATAAGCGTGCAGTTTCATGCACAGAATTACATCCAATCTGCAGAGTTCACAGTGCACGAAAACCATTACAACATATACAGAATAACAACAATTATAGCGGTATTTTCTGTATAACAGACCCATTAAAGAAAAACGATTTATATTGCATGCACGTTAAAGTTCTGCGCATCACTGCGACTGCTGCTATAATGCAAAGCCGTCGCATTGTACCAGGATAGCATGCAACGTAGGCCTACATTCACTGCGCAGTCGATCCTGGATGGTGCCTGGTGAACAGTTATCGTTCGCCGCTTTGCTTCAGCATGTATATGATAGTTCACCGGCCCCCCTTTGAACAGCCAGATGACATATGGAACACCTATTGGAGTGAATTTGAGTGGTATCGACGGCGTGCTCAGGGACGTAGGGAACGTACGCATTTTGATGGCTGCGTACCAAATGATTATTGCCCGTCAATGTCGCTAGCAGACCATGTTAATTTGTTGGCGCATCATCGAGACGCACACTTTCCACCGACAGGGTACACTCGGCCCCTTTTCGCACAAAATTCACTACTACAACTATCTATGCATATAGTGCGTCCGCAACTTGTGGCTTTTGTTCGTCGCCACTACTGGCCATTTTGGCACCTCCGAGAGTTTGAGAACGCACGGCAGTATCTACTGGACAATTTCAACATTCCTAAAGGCACCTCGTATTGGGCGTTGCCGTTACTGGACTTTTTTGCAAGGCACCGCCCGGGGTGTACTCTCTGCCTCTGAGTACTTCATCAACGCCTGCCGTCACCGAACATGCTGAACATCGAGCATCTATCTACAGCAAACCACCAGGTATGTATAACAATGCATCTGCTATATACAAATACATACCAACATTGTTAACGTACATGCAGTTCTGTACAATAATAAGCGTACACAATACGTAATAATAAACTTACAAGCTATGACTACATCTAAAAAGGTAGTAAAGCATTAAATTGTCATTTTTTATTAGTGTCTTAAAAATGTGTCCGTAGCGTTCGCCTGTTTCGCTACATTCATAATGTTTGCTTGCTAATTGACAGCTATCTCTGCTGTCGACGACTAGCATTGTGTCGTCCACGCCGTCTGTTTATCATGCAACCATACAACGTTCGCGCGCGCGGTCAATCTGTACAATTAGGCCTACCCTGTGCGCCGGCTGTGCTGTCAGAAGAGCGCTCACGAGCTGGCATCTAACGGTATACAAATTATGTACATATGAAGCTTTGTCTACTGTCGCTCATGTTATGCATTAGTTAACGCACAACATCGTTTCTTTACTTACTAATAAAGCGATATAAACATGCCTAAACACCGATATACATAGGTTTTTGGTAAATTTTATCATTTTGTGTTTGATTTTTTTATTTTGTATATTTTTTGTTAATTTTTGCCAAATTCCTATACAACATCGAACAACATTGAACATCAAACGTTTGAAATATAAACAAGCTCGTGTTTTGTGAACTCCAGTGCATCTCGTAGTCCACTCAAAAAATTTCCAGGCGTAATGCCCACGCTAAACAGATCATATTCGAGCTGCAACTGAGCCGTATAGCCAAATTTTTCGCAGCAAGTAAGTAGTTCTTTACACATCATTTCTGTCGATTGCCTTTCGTCATAGTGCCGGAAGTCGCAAAATACCAGGAAGCTGGTGAGAATGGAAAATTCAAACGTAAAGCCTGAACAAAAGCTTACGCGATAAACCCAGCCATTTTTTCTCTGGTCTTTGTTGCCGTCGCACTCATTTTTCGTTTGTTTAAGTGCTTCGTCGACTTGGTCTTCCTCATCTGAATAGTACACACTTTGCAATTCCCTTATCAACTTAGCATCCATGAGATTCTCGTCCTCTTCTTCTTCACCATCACTTAAACCTGCTGGTCGTATATTCATGAATGTGTGTTCTGTTTTCCAGCGTCCTACCGCCGTTCCCGGTGCACTATCGTCTCCCGACATCTGAGAGGCAAACCACATGTTAAAACAGTAAGTAGACAATATTTAATATATACACATTTACAATATTATGCAAAAATTATGTACATATCCTTTCTTCATGCTATCTCCTCTAAGGTCCTAGTTGGGTATATGCTTGGAACTTGGACAATAGTAGCCACAGTGTTCCCTGCGCTGCCGACCTGCGCTGGGGCATGGCTCTTGCGCAAAACAACAATATCGATTAGTTCATTGTTTACACCTAGTATGTGTAGAAGTGCATAAAATTGCTGTCCAATTATACGCCTTATTTTGATAATCTCCCAAGGATATATTTTTATGCCTGTATGGACTGGAGCTGCACGATTAAGCGTGTTGTCTTCAACGTTCAGACCAGTCCACTTAAGCTGCAAGCTTAAAAAGCCTTCCTGTAAGTGAATTTCCGTCGCCTGTCTGTTTACATGAAATGCATAAAAGCCTGCTGTCAAAGGCAAAGTTCCGATATTACGCGTAAATGTTTCATTCTCGTTTCCCAATTCCAGCATTAAACTTGTTCTTGCACGGACAGACTTACGATATCTGTACAATAAGTAAGTAAAGAATGCAAGAACCGATACAATGAATGACAATAGCAAGATTAATTCGACAGGAAACAGTTTACATAACGTTTCCTGAAATTGTAAAAAATTGACTGTAACCGTTTCCAGTATATTGGTCGTTGTTGTATATATTAGATGATTAGGAAATTCATAAGTTTGCGCACCTCTAGTCGCAGCTAATAGTGCAAAAATGGTCCTCACTTTGTATTGAATGATAAGAGTTAGAATTAATGCCGAAATGCCACATATCGTCGAAAATATAATCAGCCAATCAAACGCGTTGAGACTTCAAAATTCTTGGTGTGATAGTGATTCTCCAATAAATCACTCACAATGTAATGGCCAAGATTTTCAAATATTTTTTCGTCCTCCAACGTATTGTTAATTACCTGCTGTAAGTCAAACTTACTTGCTTCTTCGATCGCCAAACGCGCTTTATAGTCTTTACTGGCAATGGTTAGTTCTGGTAGGCTAGCTTTTATAGACCTGTTCAGGTAAGTAAGGTCGTTTATTAATTTTAATTCGTTGTTGTCTGATAAAAATTCTGTTAGGAATGGAAGGTTCGTCAGGTACTCTGGTGCAAATGACAACGAAATATTGTCATCTAACGGACAATTTAAGGATGTCGCTATGACGACAAAACTATCCGCCTGCATAACGCAGCCGCAATGTACATTCTGGACGTACTGGATCTCTGTCGAGACGAAATTGTGAGTCAGGTTTTGTTCCTTACACGTAATCGTTATTTTAGAAATATTAGTTAGTAAAAATTTATTATTTGTTATTTTGACAATTCCCGCAGGGATGTTCTCTTTTACAATGTGATAACGACAGTATGTTTTCAACGCGTTCAAATCCCCCTCTATCAATGCCGAGCCACAGCTCATTTTCGATCGGGTCTGTAACAATAACGGCGAATTTCTTAAGTCTAAAGTGTCGCTTGTCGGCAAATAGGCTTCGTCTGAAATACTTAGGTAGTAATCCAGGTCGCGGTGATAGATAAAGAGCTTTGATATTTGTGGCTAACATGGTATAGTGATCTTTACTATTCGGTGCGGCTAAGGGAATTCTGTATAAATGATATACATTCATTAACCTATTTAATGGTGCGATAGTCAAGGGAGCCTGTATGACAATAACAATGAAATTCGTATACCGATAACTATGAAAACAGGCTTGTTTGTAATAATACTTCAAATCCGTCTGTAGCAGCCGTAGCTCAGGGTTATTTGTTTTCAGAAAACTGTCAAGTTTGACTAAAGCTTTCGCTAGCGTTCTATGTTCCACAAAAAAATGCGGGAGCTTCCCCATAGTTAATAATTCAGTCGCTTCATAAAGTTGGTCAATTTCCGAGATTTGGAGACTGAAGTTAAAAACTGTTTGCGAGATATGCGTCCAGACGTGAATACGACTTTGAGACTTAGTGAAGCCTTGAACCAACTCCGATTGAATTTGAATAATTGATTGTCTTTGAATCTGCATCAAATGCAATATATTATCAATTCTCGTTCTTTCAACTTTGAACGAAGCTAAAAAATGCTGGTCTCCAGCTTTCCAAATTTTATTGGCTTCTAAAATCGACCTTTCTAGGTGTACCAACATTCCAATAACTTCATCCAGTCTTTCCTCTTCGGCAAGGCCTGTAATTTTTGACAAAAAGTTACTCCAGCCACTACGCTTGGAAATTGATTGTAAGCGCGGCGGGATGTCAATCATCACGGCATATATCTTACGTAACTGTGTTCTTAAATGTGTTTGCATTCGCAAATACATTTGGTGGTATTCTTGCACTAACCGTCTCACGTTACGGCATGCCGAAAAATTTAGGGACTGGTAATTCCTGGTCCAACGGCAATCCGCGTCTAAGTTTCTGGGTATTGGATTTAACATTTCTGGTAATTTATAGGTGAATATCAGCCGTGCCATCGCGGTGGCAACCTGCACCTCACCTCTTTTCGTCAGGACAAACCCATAGTTATGCCTGTCAATCATCGTTAACTCACCCAAACAGATTGCTGCGATGCATACTAGCGTTGTCCAGTAAAGCCAATAAGATATACTTCGTGCCTGTCCTGTCGCCATCTCCTACACACACGTCCGATAGCGTGCGTCACTCTCTCTGGTTCAGCTGAACCCATTATTAAAAAGAATACGTGCACGTTTTTAATGTTAATTCACCGTATAAAGCAGTCTGCTGTTACGCAGAGACGGTGCTATAATTAGTTAATTAAGTTCAGCACGCTATCGTCCGCCGTGTCGGTCTTCGTCGTTCTCGCTTCCTCCGTCTTTGTCTTTCTTGTAGTAACCTATAGCGTTGTAAAAGTGCTGGCGTCACGAAATCCGCCCACGCTTTGGAACCGTCCGCAAAGAGTACTAGAAACTCTTTCTTTTTGTTCCGTATTTGTTCTTTCAATATTCGTTTCGCAGTTTCGCAGCCGGATAACTCGGCTTCCACTACGGAGCCCCGTTAGTGCCACCGCTATTCCCAGTAAAAACGCGCTCCTCCAGTAGAAACGCGTTCCACTACGCAAACGCTTTCCACTATGAAAACGCAGAATTTGCACTACGAAACTCTTTTCCCACTACGGAAACGCAAAATCTCTACTACGGAACTATTTTTTATGGTGGCACACAGCGGACAACCACATTCTGAATATTGTCTACATTCTGAATATAAAACGCGATTCTGAATAATTATCCACATTCTGAATATTGTCTACATTCTGAATTTTT
>Ga0209367_1014094_pt1 | contig 10187 bp, 6 predicted proteins | sample WorMetLIZISLAND2_FD_187412 | JGI IMG/M metagenome (GOLD analysis project Ga0209367, IMG submission 187412) | Marine gutless worms symbiont microbial communities from Max Planck institute for Marine Microbiology, Germany - Olavius geniculatus... ...
CGAAAAAGCTTTACGGTTCCTGAAACTAGAGTCTTCCAGGCAGCCGATGGTGAAAATTTGGAGATCCTAGCTTGGACCGTTTTTGCCTGATCCACCCGTGTGACAGACAGACGGACAGAATTGCGATGGCTAAGACGCGCTGAAAGCATGGCTGCTTTCGCGCGTAAAAACCATTCAGCAAAATCTGAAATCCAGCGACCTCAATATGGATGACGCAGTTGACCTGGCTCAGAACCGTCCACTCTGGAGATTGATGTCTACGTTTGGCGCTACGCACTCTTAGTGGTGCTTGCCAGAAATGATGATGATGATGACTTCAAGTGATCTTCAGTCCATCATGCTGAGTGTACTGTGAGTCATGTGTGGTTCATCAATCTGTCTGCATAGTGTGCTCTGCAGATGACTGAAATGAATTTATTGCCCAGTCGAGTGGCTTCGTCAACCCGTGGTTGTTTTAGTTACATGTCTGTATTATCATATACTGTATCTGTTTTTCGTAGATGTGCCGTGGCGTTGCTGCGGATGAAACGTACTGAGGATGCCGTGCATCGGCTGACGCGGGTTCTGGACTTTTATCGCTGGCGTGGTGTTGACTACCGCACTGACGCTCTAATCGTTCATACGCTGGCGCAGTGCCGCTATCTGTCGGTGGCTAAACACAGGTCCGTCGCATGGCCGAGCGTTCTGTACAAGCAGAGTTGTTACGTCGTAGACCCGCTCGGTGCTGGCGATTACGTTTCTCTTTCCATCTGCCTAGAGTCTATCGACTTGCCGGTAACATTATTCTTATTTTAGTTTTATTTATTTAGTTTTTATTTATTTAGTTTTATTTCTATTATTTTTTCACCCGCTGGCACAAAGCCACAGACTTGTAAACTGAACAAGTTGTAAGTGAGAAAGTGACAGCAATGGTTGACTAATTAGTATATAGCATATGCACAGGATAACTGCTTAGGTGTAGAACAACAGTAGGCCTACTAATAGTAGTGTTAATAGTAATAGTAACAACTCTACAGCCTGCATCATGAGATATCTGACAAGCCTGAGCAGGACAGATGCCTGGTCCACAGTATAACAGCAGTATCATTATTATAACTCCCTCCTCCCTGTACTTCAGACTATCCGGCTGCCATTTTGAATTTCATTTATCGTTCATAACCCGTTTACTATTGAACTTATTTGCACAAAATTTGGCACACCTATTAAGTTTGAGGTCCTACACACATACATGCCAAAATATTGAACAAAAATGACGTTTAATATGACAGCAGCCGCCATCTTGGATTTTTGCACAAACAACAATAACTCAGCCACCGATTGACGTAAGTTGACAAAATTTTGCGCTAATGTAGCCTGCTGTTACTGGAACTTGGTCGTGTGACCGAAATGGACAAAAATAACAAATTTAAGACAGTGGCTGCTGCCATTTTGAATCTTATTTATTGCTCATAACTCGTTTACTATTGCATGCATTTGCGCAAAATTTGGCATGTCTATTAAGTGATGTCTATTTGGCATGTCTATTAATATGCCAAAATATTCAACAAAAAAATCCGAAATGGCGACGGCCACCATCTTGGATTTTTGCACAAACAGCAATAACTTAGCCGCCGATTGACATAGATTAATGAAATTTTGCAGTAATATCGTCGGCTGCTACCAGAAGTAGATCGTGTGACCAAAATCAACAAAAATAAGAAATTTAAGATGGCGGCGGCCGCTATTTTGAATTCCGTTTATCGCTCATAACTTAGTTGCTATTGCACGTACTTGCACGAAATTTCATATGAGAGCCAAGTTTGACGTTCTACATGTAGTTATACCATAAAATCGAACAAAAGTGAAATTTGACATGGCGATGGCCACTATTTTGTATTTTAACACAAAGCATAACACATCAGCTGCCGACTGAAAGAGGTTCATAAAATTTTGCAGCAGTAACAATACATTAGTTGCTACATTAGTGCAAAATTTTGTCAACTTATGTCAATCGGTGGCTGAGTTATTGTTGTTTGTGCAAAAATTCAAGATGGCGGCTGCTGTCATATTAACTGTTATTTTTGTTCAATGTTTTAGCATGTATGTGTGTAGGACCTCAAATTAATACGTGTGCCAAATTTTGTGCAAACATTTTCAATAGTAAATGGATTATGAACGATAAATGAAACTCAAAATGGCGGCTGCAGCCCTCACGAATTATTTTTGGTTGATTTTGGTCACCTGGTCTATTTTCAGTGGCAGTCGACTACATTACTACAAAAAAATTTCATTTATCGGTGTCAGTCGGCGGCTGAGTTATTGCTGTTTGTGCATGAATTCAAGATGGCGGCCGCCGCCATTTTAGATTTTATGTTCGTACAATATTTTCGCATATGTGAATGTGAGACTCGAAACTTAATAAACTTGCCAAATTTTGTGCAAATATGTGCAATAGTAAACTAGTTATGGGCGAAAATGAAATTCATAATGGCGGCCATCGCCATGTTGAATTTATTATTTTAGTCGATTTTGGTCATATGGTCTATTTCCGGTGGCAGCTGTGTATATTACTGCAAAATTTCATTTATCTATGTCAATCGGCGGCTGAGTTATTGCTGTTTGTGCAAAAATGCAAGATAACGGCCGCTGGCATCTTGGATCTAATTTTTGTTCAATTTTTTGGCACACGTGTATGTAGGACCTTAAACGTAATACACAGGCCAAATTTCATGCAAACATGTGCAATAGTAAATGAGTTATGAGCGATTAATGTAATTCAAAATGGCGGCTGCCGCCATCTTGAATTTATTCTTTTTGTCAGTTTTGGTAAAATGGTCTACTTCTGGTGGCAGCCTACTACATTACTGCAAAATTTCATTCATATATGTCAATCGGCGGCTGAGTTATTGCTGTTTGTGCAAAAATCCAAGATGGCGGCGGCCACTGTCTTGGATTTTATTTTTGTTCAATATTTTGGCACACATGTATGTAGGACCTCAAACGTAGTGCACGTGCCAAATTTTGTGCAAATATGTGCAACAGTAAACGATTTATGGGCGATAAATGAAATTTAAAATGGTGGTCGCCGCCATCTTGAATTCATTATTTTTGTTTCTTTTGGTTAAATGGTCTATTTCCGGTGGCAGTTGTTTACACTCATTCATCTGTGTCAATCAGTGGCTGAGTTATTGCTGTTTGTGCAAAAGTCCAAGATGGCGGCCGTTGCCATCTTGAATTATAATTTTGTAATGCTGGACCACCCACAAAGTCCATTTGTGCACGTGAAATTCCCTTCCAAATTTCATGTTCATTGAATGTGTACTTTTTTGAGATATTGTGATTCGAAAATTTCACAAATTTGGCTTAAAATGCCTATTCAGGCTCACAAAAATCATGTTTTGGGGAGTTTTGACCCCCAAACATGAGGAGATGAGGGAAAGGATGCAAAAAAAGGAAAGAACCCAAAGGTCGCTGAAAATGCACTTCGTGTGCAGACCCCTTTCCCGTCATTCCCCGTCAACCAAATTTTGCATGTGGAGTCATATCCCGGATATCTTTCTTGGTTTCAAGTTTCGTTAAGATCGGTTGAAAAATTGGCAGCTGTGGGGGGTCGAAATTTCGGCCTTCCCATTGACTTGGCACATCGCTTATACAACAGCTTGTTGCTACTGCGCAAGCCGTGACTATTACTTCTGTTGTGTTGTTGTGGACCAGGCATCTGTTCTGCTGAGGCCAGGTTGGTATCTGATGGCCAAGGCTGTGGAGCTGGTTGGGGACGAGGAACTACAGATCATTGGTGACTATGACGATAACGAGGACCCTTCAGACGTCGTCGTCTACTGCAAAGGTACCTAGCTACTACTGCTGCTGCTGTCGCTACACTGTCCCAAAAAATGTCCAACTTTGCCATTTTCCATATCTTCTCCAAATATTAACTGATTTTCAAAATTCTTTCACTGGCACATACAGTGGACAGTTACCAATTCAGTAGTTGTTAAATATCCCACTACACTAACTGTGTCGCTACACTACCATGTTAAACATAAATTTTCAAAAATCACTAAAATCACCGTAATACATATGCAAAAAGTCATCTTCTGAAACAGTTTTTGTTAATTTTTATACAAAAATTAAATTGTGTTTAGGTTTACATACATTTCTGATGTTGGTAAACAAAAGCAGATGACATTGTCGTAAGTAATAATTTTTAATGCACTGACGATATGCTGGTGATGTAATGTGCCATTTAACAGTGGAGACAAGGGTCTGATAAAAAACAAAAAATACAGTTTTTGGAGAATACTGGCAGAATTTTTGAAGATAAACTGCAACAGGGAAAGAGTTGGAATGTTATTAACAGAGATTTGGGAAACATGCAGCATCGACCAAAAGCGTGAAACGAGCAGACTGAAGCATACACGTACTGAAGAGAACGTGATCACTGTGGATGAAATGGTAGGCTTGCTAAACCACAAAGGCCAGAAACAAACATATGGTTTAATACGCCAGATATCCAAAGAAAATGATCTAACAAAGTGACAGATCATTCACTGCTTTTTTTCGCCGGAAGTGTATTTTGTTTATCAATACGCTTGCTATCTATTATTGTCAGTTTTTTTGCATTTATATTTCACAAGGTAGTGTAGCAACACAGTAACGTGTGGCGGGATATTCAATAATCACTATATATGCACCGGTGAAAAGTTTTGAAAATCGGTTAATATTTGGCGAAGATATAGACAATCACAAAGTGGGATGTTTTTTTCCGGATGCGGTGTACAAACTACAAATCATTGGTGACTACAATGATTGATAACGAAGACCCTTCCGACATCACCGTCTACTGCAAAGGTATCTAGCTACTAGCTGGAGCTTAATTTTCATAACTTCGTAAAATGAACCTACAATGAAAGATTTACAAAAGGTTTACAGAAAAAACTCAATTTACAAAAAAATCTACAAGTAGATTGTGAAAAATGTATGATAACTCATTAACTGACATCAGATAGCATTAATTATTATTGCAATAATTATTACAATTTTTCATCTGAACATGGTATTGCATTGGCGTACATTAGCAGAGCTGGTCAATGAGCGCACTTCACATAATTCTATTTTCTTTGTTTTTTTTTTGCCAAAATTTTTCAAATTTTGTGGAGATTTGATGAAGTTTTGACAAAAACAATTGTGCTTGTTTTTTGGGTGTTGACTTCTCGACCAAGTCGACCTGATAAAGCTGTCTGTCTTCCATAGCAGTACTTATGTTCATCCACAAAAAATTGTTGGTGGTTGTTTAGTTCGAATGTAGGTAGATTGCTATGTCATGTGACCTGATTTACAAGTCCTGGTGATTAGAACTGATAGAGATGTTTTCATGTTCATAGTTTACGCAAAGCAAATTACTACTGATTGTTAAACTAGGAGACAATGCATGTCATTTTTTCTTAGTGCTGGAATGTAACTCTATAACGCATGTGATACTATTCACTTCTCGTCATCCCAGTGAGGGTAGGAGGCTGAGTTAACCCGTGTGTGTTTCAGGCAATAACTCGCATCATCTGTTTTCGACGCTGGAGGGTTCCAAGCTGTGGCTGGCAAACATTTCTATCAGGCAGGAGTCCAGTCACTCAGAGGCGCATGGCATTTACGTTTCGGAAGGTGTGCTAATTCTGTTTTCTTGAAACAAAATTTTCACACTTACTGATTTTGTCGGATCTGAGTAAAATAAGATCATGTCTATCATTATTCTGTAAGCTTGTAACGTTGTGAATCATTAAAAAAACATGCCACCAAACTTTTGTGCATGTCTTTGCCGAATGTTGACTAATTGTAAATATTCATTTACCAGCACAGTCTGTAGGGAAATTGCAGCTAGGTGCTTATGAGGTATCCCACCACACCTCCACTGCATCGCTACACTACCTTGCACTGTGTGTGTCCATGCAGAGAGCAACGCGGTGGTAACAGACTGTTATGGCTATTCGCGACGCAGTGGCTTTGCTGCTGCTAACGGCAACTGCATGCTGACCATGATGTAAGCAACATCGCTTGCTTCATTCAGTTACTAATTACAGGGTATCAGTATAGCTTGCTCTGCAGAGGCACTGTGTCTTAGCTCTTAGCTATTGCAAAAGTGTCTGTGTCTGTTCGTTTATCACACCCTGACACTCTATTAGAACGTTGCAGCTTAGGATCACAAAATTTTTACTTTTTGCTTCGTGAAAGACGTGATAGTTTCAAGATTTTAAATTGTTTCCGGAAATTTGAAAGGGATCACTCTGACCAACGGTCACGAGGGTGCTAGCTGAGAGAGAGAGAGTTTATTGTGTGCTTAATTAAGTCTTTAGAACGTCTACTTGAGGGAATATGCAACAGTCTGAAGCATCTGCATTTAACACGGTAGTGCACTGACACAAATTAGGTGAGATGGGAAATGAGTGCACCTCACATGATTCTATCGTCTTGGCCGTCTTCATGCCAAAGGTTATCGAACTTGATGGTGATTTGACAAAGTTTTTTTTCGGTTGATTTGACAAAGTTTTTTTCTGGCATGCAGTGTTCTATTATAGTGTGTGGGTATGATTATGGAGACTGTACAATGTTGCGTCTGGTGGCGGCGTCATTGTAACTATTACTGTTGCTGCTACTACTGGTTGGTGGCGTGGCATAGTTGGTAACGCGTTTTGGCTGAAACGAGGTTACTCTACGCCGGGCCCGGTTAGTACTGCGATGGGTGACTGCCTGCGGGCAGGTAAACCATCTCGGTGCAAAGCCTGCCAGCTAGGTCGACTCAGCCTTCTACCCTCCATGGGACGGTAAAATGAGTAGTAACTCATTTACATGGGTTACGGAAGGTGGGGACCTTGGTACAACTGACTGGTGTTGCCTAGCCGGCCGCTGCGCCAGCCTGTGTCTGCAGGCTTCACACGGTGGCCGTGCAGCATTTGGCTCTGGTTAGTGACAAAGCGCATTAGAGGCGTGTTTGTGACGATGCGCCATACAAATTGACGACCTTTACCTTTTTTACCTTCTTTTGCTACGACTACAGTACCGTACTAATGTACAGTGCTACTACTATTACTACAGGGTGTGCCAAAAAAAATGACCCAACTTGTTTTTGTCAGAACTTCATCAAGTCTCTACAAAATTTGATAATTTTTTGGCACACGGATAGCCAAGATGATAAAATTATGTAAGGCACACTTATTTTCCACCTCACATAATTTATGTTAATGCACTACCATATAAAGCACGAATGCTCCAAATTGTTACGTGTGATTATCAGTATCAGATTGCTCACTTTTTTATTATCAATTTGACACAGAGTGCTATGTGATGTAATAATTGTGTGGTATTGATATTTTTATGCTGAAAATGGCAGACAACAAAATAGCTGAATGATGAGCTCAAAACAGTTCTAATCCATGAATGAGTGCTGTGAAGTTTGATCAGTTGATCGTTAATGCCACTGTCAGCCATAGCGTCATGGCAGGAGCACTATTTCAGTAAATCATTGGGGGTTTCAGTAATTCTTAAGGGTCTAAGTCTGCATAATGTGTTGTTTTTTGCAGCAGTAACACTGTTTCAAAGGTATGATTTACAGGGAAAACTAAAATCGTAAATCCTTTGTGGTTCCATAGACCCTTCCAGTCCGCCCCTTAAATGTCGCCCCTGCATCGCATCTAAGCCATTGTGTACACTTTCAACATAAATTCTAATAATTTGGAAGCAAGTTGTTATGTATGAATCAGATTTTGGTTTACTGTGTGCTTGATAAGTCAGAACTTTTACAGAGACAACAACTGAGCATTAGGCAACAATTTGGAGCATCTGTGTTTTACACGGTAGTGCATTGACCTAAACAAGGTGAGGTGGACAATAAGTGTACTTCACATATTTCTATCGTTTTGGCTATCTGTATGCCATCAAATTTGGTGGAGATTTGACGAAGTTCTGACAAAAAGAAGTTGGGTCATTTCTTTGGCACACCCTGTACAATGTATCAGCGTGTATGTATGAATGCAGAGACTGTTCAGTGTCGGATGCGTCTGGTGGTGTCATTGTAACTGACGGAGCGTTTGCTGCCATTGAGAAATGCCACATCAAGAACTCTTACATGATTGGTAGGGACCAACCGAATTCACGGGAAAAAATGCATGATTTCACGGCAGAATTTTTAAAATGTGTCAAATTTCACGGAAAATTCACGGAAAGAGTTTTGGAAATTCACAGGCCCCACAGACGTTATTTCGAGGTGCTGCGCTATTGCAAACGAAGAAATTTTCAGAACAACGAACATTTACTACACTAAGTCAAGACTCAAGACAGTCAATGTCAACTACTTAGTGCTAAAGTGCGACACGTAGCTAACAGCAACATCAGTACAAAAGCTGCTGATAACACTCTGGAATTGTCATAAATTAACTAAAAGCGCTAAAATTCACAAAAAATCACGGATTTCACGGAAATCGGCATTTTTCACAGAAGAAGGCCAATTTCACGGAAAATGTCACGGCCGTGAAATCGTGAATTAAGTTGGTCCCTAATGATTGGTCAGTAGTAGCAGTTGTTGCAGTTATAGTAGTAGTTAGGGTTAGAACAATACCAAACAAGAAATTTAAGCTAATGCTCACGAGATGCACGAAAGCCTACAGCAGTTCCGGTTCAGTAGTTTAGCTGAAAATTGTGGTGTTCATGCTAAATTAATATACAAATACCAAATTCTCTATCTGGATTGCATTATGATAGTTTCGTGGCGCCACCTTGTGAATGATATAGACTTGTTTCGCAGCCCGAAATCGCCAAAAAAATCCATAAAACCCCCTATTTTGTCGTTCAAGGTCGTTCAAGTTCATTGAATTCGGTGCCAATCAAGAGCCAGTGTACGACTTCCTGTTAGTGATTAACAGTAACATAGGCCCTATCTCGCACCGTTACTGAGATACAGCGACTTATTGGCCACAAATCGCAAATTTTGCCCACCCCCTCTCATTTAGTGCCCTCATTTGGGGTGACCCCCTTCGAATTTATGGAAACGCTTTACAGTTCCTGAAACTAGAGTCTTCCAGCCAGTCGACGGTGAAGATTTGGTGATTCTAGCTTGCATCGTTTTTGACTGATCCACCCGTGTGACAGACAGATAGACTGACAGACAGACAGAATTTTGCTGGCTAAGACGCACTAGAGCAGTAGCTGCTTTCGCACTTAAAAAGCTAGCCAGTGTCCAATATTATTGGGTCCTGTTGGTACCATTACCCAATACTGATACCATGGGTATGCCGTCAGATAGGGTTGTGAGATTGTTGATTGTCTTTAATCGTTTTCTTTTGTTCCCTTGGATTTGATTTTGGTATGTTAGTGTAAATAGAATTTTAAAAGAAAAACTGTTATCATTCCAAAGACTAAAAACCAAACCTTTGCAGACGGATAATTTGCACACTGGTTAGCTCATGAAAAACAGCAGCATTGCAGATTTTTCTGTTTCCAGTACCGTTCTTTTCCACTCATTCCCCCTGAACGTTACAGTAAACAACAAATATAGGTGTTGAAAACTTGCTTGACCATAGTAAGATTACGTGTGATTGGTTATAATACTGCAGACATTGTGGTGAGAGACGTTTGCCTTGAAATGAGCAAGTTAAGGGGATGTCAGACGAACAACAAAGTCGGCCGACTTTTGTGGGCGTGGTTGAGTTGCCCGACAAAATCGGCCCACAAAATCGGTGAATATGACACACGGCCGATAGTTTTGTCTGCTACTTCGTACGATATCAGCTAGCACAACAGCCGAATGCAGATCGCAAAATAATACTTGCATCACTTTTTTTTGCATCTAATGAATGAAAATAATAACAAACACAATAAATAACTAAAATAAATATTCGTCTTCCGTTGTAAACAATCACCATGGCAACATAAACAAAATTTGTTGTCCAATATACGAAAAGTCGGCCGACAAAATCGTCGAAGATAGATCATGCTCTATCTTGGTCGACATAATCGGGCGATTTTGTCAGCTGACAAAATCGGGCGATTTTTGCATGACACACGACAGATTTTTGTCGGGCGATTTTGTCGTTCGTCTGACATCCCCTTTAGTATTTGTGCACAAATACTAAAGGGGATGTCAGTGTTCAGCCTGTGTGCCGGCGCTTGGTGTGCATTGGCGTCTTCGGTCACAAAAGTAGGATAGGTGTGAGCAGGAGATT
>Ga0209367_1014096_pt1 | contig 10186 bp, 8 predicted proteins | sample WorMetLIZISLAND2_FD_187412 | JGI IMG/M metagenome (GOLD analysis project Ga0209367, IMG submission 187412) | Marine gutless worms symbiont microbial communities from Max Planck institute for Marine Microbiology, Germany - Olavius geniculatus... ...
GATGAGTCCAACTGCTAGGATAATAAATGTTTCTTTACTAGCCTACGTATACATAAGTATATTATGCTTAGTTTACGTGTTGCCATTTAAAATCCATTAATCAACCAAAGTCTATTGCAAGCACACATGCCCTATGTCTCATCAGAAAACTAATTTGTAACACAGCAAAAAAGACCACAAAATGCAATAACGTGAACACCATCATAGTAATCAGATCATAATGTTGTTTAAAATCTACTTCAAACTGTAATATTGTAATATAGTTCTGGTAACATTAGGCCTACCTGCTCCAGTTGGTTGCCAATTCTCAGGGATGATACACAAACAACACAAATGTTTGCCCGACAGTAAATATGTGAATGTCAGTGGAAGGCAGTTGGGTTCGATCATTCACACTGGCCAGCTTATTCAAAGACTGCGGTAACGCAGTTGACATTTTAGCTGTTTTACGTTTAATCAAAGGTACAATTTACAGAGAAAAACTGAAATCATAAATCCTTGCGGGGGGGGGGTCGGGAGGAATATGCGCAGTGAACTTTTGGCCTTTAACATGAGCAAATGCAACTTTGAGGCTTTGTATCTCCGTAACGGTGCAAGATAGACGCATGGTTCCAATGGACCACCAATAGGAAACCGCATACATGTATGCCGAGTCCAATGGTCACGTGACCGATGACGTCACGTGACCCCAAAAGGTCAAAACTCGTGACCCCAAAATTTTTTAAGCCCCGTATCTCCGTATCCGTGCAAGATAGATGCATGGTCATCACTGACCACCAATATAGGAAAGTGCCCTCGCCGAGTCCGATGGTCACGTTCCGATGACGTCACATGACCCCTAAAGATCAATATTGTGACCCCAATATTTAAGGTTCAGTGTCTTCATGGCCGTGGAAATTAGCAGATAAATAACCATTGACATAAAAATTACAAAACATCAGTTTATACACTTGTTAACGGCGACAGGCAATGAGTGACACATCAAAAACAGCAAAAACCATAAAAAGGTGATATTATTCAACAGCACATTGACAGTTAGACGATGTGATGGTAAGTGATATCACCTTTTAATGATTTTTGCCGTTTTTGATTTGTCACTCATTGCATGTCGCCGTTAACAAGTGTATAAACTGATGTTTTGTGTATTTATCTAGAGTAACTGCAACATCTTGCAGTTTTTACATCAAAATATTTAATGTTCAATGTGTCCGCTTTGCTCTGGACGATGCACTCAAGCCAGCGACGTTACTGACCAATGGCGCAATCAACCAAACGCTGCGACAGTTTGCCCCCACTCAGTGCTCCAGAATTGTTGTAAATTGTCAACATTGACAAACCATCCATGAAAGAGCCCCGCCCCCAAACAGCATAATTGACGGGATTTAAGTTCAAGCTGTTTGGAAGCCATGCACATGTTAGGCTTGAGCAACGTTGATCACGCAATTGGTCACTGTCGTCACCTGCTTGAGTGCCATGTCTGACATTTCACAAGGTAGTGTAACGACACCTACGAGGTGTGGTGGGATCTTTAGTGTTATTGTTGCTACGCATCTTTTGCTAATTCTATCAGTGGAAAGAAATTGAAAATCGGTTAATATTTGATAAAGATATTGGCATATAAAAATGTTGTGCCATTTTCTGGCCCACCCTGTACACCACAGTATGGGGAAATGTGTAAAAAGGCAAACTCGCTTGCGCTGCAAGAGCGATTTCGTCGTGAATTGACTATTTCACTGAACAAATCTATAGAAAGACGACGATGACCAAAACGCTACAAATAAAGACTACGTTGGTTATAGCGAGATGTGGTAACGTCCCTGGTAACGCACAATCTCTTCCTACTATCAACGAAGTTCAATGCCGGGTCAGTACTTAGATAGGTGACCATTGGTCGCGGGGTAAATCATCTCGATGTGTAACCAGCCATGTAAGGTCAACTCAGTCTGGCCAACCCTCCGTGGATGAGCGCAATGAGTACCAGCGAAAGCTGGGACAAACAGGCACACCGCGCGATGCATTAGCCCCGTATACGTGGTCTGGCAATGGCATTGAAAGATGATGTCTGGCTTAGAGCTAAGGGAATAGAGATCAGCTCGGCTTTGTGACTCGGGAAGAAATTTACGTTTTACGTGTAGAGAGATGTCAGTAAACTCACGATGCGTGCTTGCGACGTTTAGGCTCCTCTTCATACGATTCGTCGTTAGAATCATCATCGTCATCACTGGAATCTTCGCCATCACCACTGCTTTCCTCCGCCTCAGATTCATCAGCATACGACTCATCATCATCATCTTCGTCTTCGTCGTCGTCGTCTTCTTCTTCTTCTTCGTCTTCGCCAGCCCGCTGTACTCGCAATCAGCGCGCAATAAACTCTACACACCGTGGCGGGAAAAGTGGACCTACAGTTTTTTTCTGAATAACTTGTAAAATAAATTTCAGAAGAACAGGTCATGCGGGAGGAAAAGGAAATTTTCTGACTTACACTGTAAATATTACGCAATGTTGTAAGAATTTTTACATGATGGATGCCTTTCTTTTACCCAACAAACACAAGTACAAACATAAGCCCATCTGTCGATAAAATAGCCGACTGTACTGGTTGTTAGCGATCTTCAAGGTCATCCAAGGTTGATGATTTCCATTTTGTCTAAAAGGGCTTATGTCACTTCCTGTTAGTGAATTATAGTAACCTTGGCCGTATCTCTAACAGTTTCCAAGATATGGCCAGTTTTCCGTTGAAAAGCGCACATTTTTCTACCCTCCCCCGCCATTCAACTTCCAATTCGAAAATGTTTACCTTGCAGTAGATGGCTGAAATTTTGCATGCCGGTTTTAACATACACAGCTAATTAGTGTGAAAAAATTTCCCCTACGACCTAAAGCTTAGCCACAATACATCCGTTGCAGACAGACGGACAGATGGACGGACGGACGGACGACAACCATGCTGCTAATAGCTCAACCGTTACTTAAGTACGGTCGGCTAAAACTTTCCGAATTTATGTTCCAGCAGACTAAAAAGCACAACAGCGGTTAACCTAAAGTACACTTACGTTAGCTTCGCCATCTTGTTCCATCGCGTTTGAGTTATCCAGTTTCTTGCGCTGTGTGGCGAACAAACACAAAACAAAATGTTTCAAAAAATTTATAATGGACAAAAGTAGTAAGCATTGTATGCTTTAACTGACCACCTATCTAACTGCAAATTAACTGCAGAGTAAGCCTACATTAGTATCAGTGAAAGAATGTTGAAAATACAGTACGTCATACTTCAATACTTGATGCAGGTATGGCAAAAATTTTGGGACTTGCTTTCTATTAAGCCACCCCTTCTGTCAATTTGATAAGCTGCAATAATGAAAAAAATCGCCGATGATATTTTCCAAGTTATAGAAAGTAACGCTCACACTCGTCACTGAAAGAAATGCCCTTCAAGTCGGCTCAACGAGAGGCGTTTAAAAAGTTTTTGAGTCTAATATATCAAGTTGCATTTTTTGAACGCCCTCCTAAGTTATACAGACCTTGTCTCTTTTCGTCGGTTCACTGGCTGCCGCTGCTTTGCGCTTCTTGACGCTGAATTTTACCTCATCATCATCATCATCATCATCGTCACCATCAGCTTCAGCAGTTACCTTTTCCCCAGCTTGCTTCAGCCATTGCGCAGTGCTGCCGTACTGCTGATAGTTATACGCGTCTTCCGTTTCCGCTGGAAATTCTGTACACATCCCGAAGAGCAAAGACACTGCATAAACATCGTCGCCAAGTAGGCCCTGAAAACTCGATATAGGCCTAACGGTTAATCACTATTAGGCTATCATTTACCAGTAGCGGTAAAAATATTAGCATCGACACAATGAATTACGATGTTTATTAGGCTTACTGTCCGGAATAGCGACTGCAGTATTGTTTACAACATCGTCGCTGTTTTTTTGTTTCTCCCTTACCTTGTGAACTTCTAGAACCCTATTAAGTATCATAATCATAGGCCAAAGGTCAAGGTCACGTGAATTTGTTTGCAAGACATCAGCTAGCACATGCTTGATCGCGAGAAAAAAGCAGACAATTTACAAAGTTTGCCTTATCTCTAAATCGGTCTCAGGCCTATACATCTGCAAAAAGTGTCATAATTTGATGAAATTTTTGGTATTGTATTCACTTGTATTTCCTAAGTCACACTGAAGTACAACTTGAATATTCAAGCCAAATTACATTTTAGTAATTTTTTTTCATTCGTCAAATATAAAACGAAAAATTAATTTAGGCTAAATGCAAAGTTACGTATTCTACGGTGCCGTTTTTAGGGCCCGGAGCCCCGGACTGCTAGTAACAAAAGATCTCACTGTTCTGGGCGGAAGATGAAGTTGTAAAATATGATCAAATCAGCAGGACGTTGCAACAGCAATTAATTGATTTATGACACACACGAAGCAGTCAGCAGTGCAGATTACAGTTAAGGAGAGTTGGCTGTCTGCGGACGAGACGACTTTGCTAGCTCTGAGATGATTAAAAGCTAATAAACACACACGAATCACGCAAATTCTGAAGTAAATTAGCTCACTAATTAATTGGCGTAAGTTAACTCAGAACGCACAATTTCCAAAGAAAATATAAGCTATTCGTGATTCGAGTTTACTCATAAAGCCTAAAAATTCATGGGTTTCCTTTTCCTGCTTCAAAATTTTTGCCAGTTGCAACCGGATGCACAGAAGTTTTTAGACCTAGTAGTCCGCGGTAGCCACGACAGTATTGTTTTCGGCATCGTTCAACATAAAGCTGCAGGCGGCAATCTAGGGACGACGCAAACGACTGAAATTACTTGGTACTTAAAACTAAAACGTGGTTTACATCAAACGCAACGTATGCGGCGAAAGCAAAATAGTATATAACAAACGCAATGCAATGAATGCAAGAAACGTACGCAACACACGCAGCTGACGCAGCCGCCAAAGCCCAAAGACAGAAGCGCTAGTTGCGCGTCCGTTCCGTCAGGTGCGTTGCGTTTGATGCGTTAGATGAAAACTACGCTTAAGCTTGCAAGAGAGAAGAGCAAGGCTCGTAAGTAAATTCACAAGTCATTAAACATGGCATAAAAATTGATATTAAGAAGTTTAACGAACCGACAAGATGGGCTCCGGTGATGAAAACAGGTCCACTTCCGGACGTTAGGTGAAAGGTCACTGGAATGTCCGTAGAAAAATTCATGTCCAGAATACACTGCAGTCACGCGAAATTAACATTTCACACATACACAGATGCAGACTATCTTAAAACACCATTGCTGTCTTTTCGGGTTTCACAAATGAATCCGTTTAGAGACTTCGGGGCCAGACCTGTTTTTTGTATATTTCGTATTTTGCGTATATATTTCTATGTTTTCCAGTGGCGTCGTGGCTGGAAAGAAAGCAAAAAAAACACCGCGTAAATTTTGGGCTGTCGTAAAAATGTCAAAAAAATGTTATGGTCGTAAAATTGTCGTTTCAAAATGAAATATCTAGGGTTAAAAAATCCCCATTTTAGAAAAATTTAAAGGCAAAATTGGAATCAACAAGGTTCATGACATACGCATGGGCCGACTTTCATGTTGATGGTTTGCCGAATACTTTCAACACTTTCAACGGACAGGTCTTTCAATAAATAACGCATTGCCTCCCATACTACGTAGTAGCCTACGTACACATTTTTCTATAAAAGTGTTTAAAATAAACGTACACGAAGAGAAGAAAACAAAAAAAAAATCACGTGAACAGGCGGGCCGCGGGCCTATCTGAATATTACAAAAGTGTTAAATTAAATTACCGAATTCGCAGCTCCAGATGTCAGTGAAATAATTGGCTGCTTTACAGTGCGCGCAAAGTAATCTTTTGTCTCCAAAGAAACGATGTTTTGCTCATCGCTCATCGCGCTTGCTCCAAGTACTGCCTGCACATTTAAATACCTGTAATTACTTTTAATCAAACTGTAAAAAAACATTCTCAGTTCGAGAAGTTCAACCGTGGACAGAACTAACAAAAATATCGTAAATACAGAAAAAAACATAGTTTATGAATATTTATTTAGGCTACAAGTTTATTGTTTATGATTAACTGACGCGAAATATTCCTCATTACGAATCACAATAGACTAAAAATAGAAAATGAATTCTACATCCACGCATCGGCAAATGCGCGTTATGGCCAGTTCACACCTATAACACCGACGCAACTCAACAGTCGCGTCGTTGTCTTTGGTGTGAACGGGCACGCAGGACTACTTTTGCATCGCGTAATAATCCCGCGACAACTACACTACTTTTCAACAATTATGCCTGACAATGGCTGGACAGAGATCACTAAAAAACCAACTGCACAAAAAATAAATAATGCTTCGTGTAGGCGTACTTACAAGCAACATTATTTTAGACAAGACTACAGTTACGTGCAGTATAAGTTCGAAATTTTACATCGTCCTCTCAAAGTATCTTGTCAATAAAAATCTTTCATTGCGACGGAGCGAGAGTGCGTGCGTGCACGTCGCGACGTCAGGTAATACAAAGAATTCTTGTTGGAAATGGCCAGTCTGAGACCGTCGAGCGGATCTCAGCAGTGTCAAAAGTCACATGAGTTGAGTCTATCTTGAATCCAGTCTGACAGTTGGCACTGGAAGTGCGTTGACACTATAGAACAGTCGGAATGGTCTGGCCGTAGCGACAGCATATGGCTATGCCGGGTGCACGTGGTTTCTGGCTGAGAAATTGGCGGTGACACACTGGTAAATTGCAGCACATGGTCCAGAGTCACAATGTCATGGTCGTTCGGTTTCTCGGAGAGCCCCGTACGTTGTACGGTAGTACCGTAGACAAACGCCGACGCCTTGAGGCATTCAGCGCCTGAAGCTGTAAATGGCAAATGTAATAGCCCGCCTGTCGACAATGAAAGACAGGTTGATACTGTAGCTAAGAACAGACAGAGCGTCAAGTTACGACTATCAAAGACTGACAGACTGACTCACTCTATACAGAGTTCACAGATTCAGCGGCGGCCTGGCGACTGCAATTGAGTCGTAAAGTCATTTCAGTTTAGCCACTGGTCTGCACTCATTACAGTTTACACGTTGTTCCATTGTGCAATAAACTGTAATATATCGTAGTGGTGGCTTAACTGAATATCAAGCTGCTGCCAATAAAAATACAGTCGGCTCCACTTATATGCACGATTCGGCTATAAGTACGTGCTCTTTTAATTGGTCCTAGCGCCATGACTTACTCCCGTTATAAGCTATTTGGCTGACGCAGTACACAACACTGCCTGTAGTAAGCCACTTAACTTTCAAGCCAAGCAAGGAGTGAGACAGGTGTGCATTTTGTCCCCTTACCTCTTTAACCTGATGGCTGAGTTGTTAATGCGTAAAACACTTGCCGGTTTCGATGGAGGGTTCAAGTGGTGGAAGGTGCATCACCAATCTTCGATACGCAGATGACACTGTGCTAATCGCGATGATCCGAAACCAATAACTGTAACGGTAGCTGGATGCACCCTGAGTGAAACCAAGTCGTTCAAATATCTCGGTGCCAAGTTCAACTCCGAAGCGTCGTGTGATGAGGAAGTCAAGTCGCGACGCGCAATCGCGAGGCAGAGACTGGGCGAGCTAGTCCCAATTTGGAAGTCACGTACGGTGAGCAATAAACTAAAAGCTCGACTCATCAAAGCACTAGTCTGGCCTATCGTCACGTACGGCTCGGAGGCATAGACACTGAACAAAGAATTATGTGAGAATGTAGAGGCGTTTGAGATGCAATGTTACAGACGTGCTATGCGCATCTCTTACGTGGAGCATGTGACGAACGAGGAGGTTTTACGAAAGGTGGGCCAAGACAGGGGCCTGTTGGGGCAAGTGAAATCACGCAAACTGAAATACTTCGGTCACACAACGCGACACGAGAGTTTAGAGAAAGATATCATGCTGGGCATCATGCCCGGAAAACGTCGGCAAGGAGGCCAGATAAAGCAATGGATCGATGATATCGTTCAGTGGGGCGACAGGAGCCTGGTAGAAATGGTAAGACAGGCTGAAAACAGAAAGAGTTATCGATGCTTAGTTCATGAAGCCGCCTACGCTCGTACATCGGGCACGGCAAGCTGAGATGAAGCCACTTAACGCTCACTGGGATGCCGGCAAGGAGACCTTTAATTCTAGCACCTATTATCGAGTTGTCCATGGATGCCGGTTACGATGTCTAAACCCCAGAATTATGCGGGTAGGCAGAGCTAGTGAGCACCACGCATCATGTGGGCTACAGTGCATATCCCCACCCCAGCAGCATGCAGCATCATAATGAACTTCAAACGGCAGTCTGCGGGGTCAATAGTGCTAGGCCACCTGCTGTCTATGAGAGTGATTAAGACGACAGACGGGCGGGCAGCATGTAAACTGACACTACTGGAGTGACCATTATCAGCTGCTACATGCTGGCCTGATGTACGTGAAGGAGATGAGTGAGACGACTGTTTCCTGTGGCGTGGATGAGGGCCTACTGTAACTGCATGTTGTAAATGACTGCAATGGTCATAAAGCTAACTACGGTTAAATGCACGCTCCGCTTACATGCAAGTTAGCTTGCGGTCCCAAGGCCGTGCATATAAGCGGAGTCAACAGTACTGTAGACCAAATCCGTTTAACCATAGGGGCATAATTTTATTACTTGGTAGATACTACAAAAAGTAGTTTTACGACTAGTCAACTATTACTATACATGTACCTGTTAGAACTTTTGTACTCAACTACATTTTAGTAATTAAACTGCATACTTGAGTTGACTGCATTTTTACACATGTCCCACTGTTCATCTATTGTTAGCTCGTACCTGTTTAAGAAACAGCGTATGACAAAGGAAGTCTTCATCGCCGTCATCGGCCTCAATTTCCCACTTCGCACGCGGCTTCTCTTTGGACAGTTCGCACGCTGAAAAACACAAAACAACTATATTAATATTAAGAACTTGGCTTCTGCTGACATTGTCAGCTGGTGTCTGACGAAGATCGTCGTCAGCTGCGTTCTGTCCAGTGCCCACTCAAAAACACGTGTCGCCAGACGAACCTACAGAGACAGGTCTGTGTTGTGTGGACCGGTTCGCTCTAAAAGAGACGGACAGACGTGTCCACGACCAGGGTATATCCACGACGTGTTGATCGGTCCGTCGTCTGGAGAGTGTGACGTTAGATAGGTTTAGCCTCATAAAAGTGAGGATAGGAAGGTTAAGGCGTCCGCGACGTGACGCGAAGCGTGAGACACCTGCTGGTCCCCTATACGTAGCCAGACCTCTATGATTCCTAGAGTGTATTTTGTTAATTAAGAAACGGTGCGAATCCTTGGTGAGAATGCTTACTATAAGACTTCTTTAACGCCGTATCGACGGACCTGGCAATGGTGGCCGTTGCCAGTCAGACTTCACGAACTAAAATTTCGAAGCATTTTTTCAAGTTCATCGGCATATTAATAATATTACATCCTTCTATACAGACACGTGCTATTTACGCCCACTCTATAACACAACAATTCGTATAGGCCATCTTACCCCATATAAATTCACGCGAGCGTCCGTCGGCCATCAAATAGCTGTAGTCGGTGAGTTTCTCATTTTCTAATTTGGCAGGGGAAAGCATCGTCACCAGCTCTTATAGATAGCTCGACGTCAGTCCGAAAGACTTCAGATCAGAATTATGTCGCTTTCTCGATTAGCGCGAAGCAGAGACTCACAGTCGACTTCCTGCACGTGCACGTGCTCTGTCGATCCACTGCGCTGAGTTTGTAAGACCCGCGATACAAGTCACGTGCCGCGACAAATAATAATAGCGCTGTGTGTGCATACCAGTAGTCCAAAGCCTAAATTCCATTACGCCGACTCGCTGACACATGGCCATATAATCGAACGAACTAATATTGCACGCATCACCCGCTTAATAGGCCCGGAAAACACTTCAATAAAGCAAATTTAACTAGTCGTATTATTCTACGATCATGGCGGTCGTGTTTTCTTAAGCTTGCGATTTTAATGTGGTTTTTATTGGATTCTAGAGACTTGAGATAGTTTTTTTTAGTAGTAAATTTATATTTCTGCTATCTACTCTTGAATTGATTGTTCGTGTTCCTGCCGAAGGCCGATTTAAAGGCCGAAATGGCTAGTTCGACGAGCACACCGGCTGTTATAGAG
>Ga0209367_1014098_pt1 | contig 10186 bp, 2 predicted proteins | sample WorMetLIZISLAND2_FD_187412 | JGI IMG/M metagenome (GOLD analysis project Ga0209367, IMG submission 187412) | Marine gutless worms symbiont microbial communities from Max Planck institute for Marine Microbiology, Germany - Olavius geniculatus... ...
GCACGGATCCAATCGACGCGGGATAGCTGCCGTACCCAAGTTGCGCGATCATATGGTTACGGCTGGGGCAAGCGCATACCCCGGCCGGACATTGCAAGGATTAAAATACTCCCCGACCTCTCATTTAACTGCGTTTTAGGTTAAATTTTTTTCGTGCTTTCGTGATCAATCCTCTATGGTTCCTGCCCGTCCGGATCAGGAAGAAGATCGCATTCGCACCGGGTGGCGCTACACCCGGCTTCACACGAATAACAGATAATGCCCAAACGTTGACTTTACAATGGCAGCAGCTCGATGCCGAAGTTCTCCATTTTGTAGATATAAAGGCCGTCGACCTGCAGGTAGCCGTCGGCCGTGATCCGGGGTGCCGGATCTTCGCGGATGCTGGAAATCGAGGCTTCGACCGTGACCAAACGGTTTTCCGGCAGAATCTGGCCGCGATAGGTCCAGGCATGGGAATCTGCGGTCAGCAGAGCGAAACGATGGCTTGCAACCAGATGGGGCCAGCGCCTGCCGGCCGCGTATTTGAGCAGCTGAACAAATGATTCTATTCCCAGAGATCCCGGACAGACGGGGTCCTGATAAAAGTGGGCCTCGAAAAACCAGTCCCGCGGGTCGACGGTCTTGGATCCGCGGATATACCCCAATCCCTCCGTCCCCCCGTCCGGTAGAAAGGTTTCGATACGGTCGACCATGCGAATTGCCCTGGCCGGCAGCATCAACCCGGATCCGCGCTTGCAGTCTGCATCCCGGGGTGACAGGGGGGCGAAATCGGCGAGGTCTTCAGGCCGGCTGTGTCTGCTTTCTGCCGGCGTTGGATGGTAGAGCCGCCGGTCGGCTTCCCGGATGCCTTCCTGCCGGGCCAGCGCATCGAGCGTGAAAAAACCGAAATAGGTGTTGCCGGCGTAAAGCTTGTGGTCCTGCTGCCGGATCTCGAAATCATAGTGTTCAATGATCATGTCGGCGGCTTCCGAAACCCGGGTCAAGCGGGACTTGACGGTCAGGGTTCCGGCGTTCGTCCCGATTTCCTGAAAAAGGACTGCCTCGCCGCCAAGGTTTCTGAACCTGAGGTCATTTTGACTTTTGAGAGCGGATCCCATATAGGCTGCCAGCCAGCCGCAGGGCTGCAAAGCGATTTCGAGAATAATGCTAATGGGCATTGTTGCCGAGCGATCGGCCCTGAAGTACCAGGCATGCGGATGAACATCGCACTCGGCTTCGATCCACCCATCGGGTTTTAAATCCCAGGCCCGGGGCTCGATGCGGCAAATCCGATCGATCATCAAATAAGGAGGGCGGGGTAGACGGGCGATGAAGCGGTCTTCGTCAAAGGGTGCATAGGGAGCGCCGAAGGCCCGGGACGGACGGCCCTCCGCAAATTCGAGCATGTCCTTGCGGTCGAACAAGGCGGGCCGTGGCGGCGGTGGTGTGCTCACAATGGTCTGCTTCTGCCGGCCGTTCCAGAACGCCTCGATTTCATCTCCGCTGATCCCGGTCATCTGGATGGACATGTCTTTGAAATAAACGATGCGGCGGCCATCGGCGTACATGTGAGCATCGGCAATCGCATAGGGCTGCGGGCTGTAGCCGATGGCACTGATCTCGATTTCATATACCACCTTGCGGGTCTTCGGCGTCACCGGCCCCCGGCACTTCAACGTGCTCTCAACACCCACAACCGGCTCATAATACACTCCCGCTTTGGCGGTTACCCACCCCATACGCTGCATAAAAACCCGCAGGGTGTGGGCGCAGCATTCATACATCAGAGTTCCGGGCATGACCATGTCGTCGACGAAATGACAGGTTAAGAACCAGTCATCAGAATGAATGTCGGCTTCGGCCCGGATCACGCCCAGGCCATATTTGCCGCCGACCGGATCGAGATCAAGGATGCGATCGATCAATTTCATGCGGCCGCCCGGCAGCCTGAGCGATTCTCCCAGGGCTACGCCGTTGAACTGTTTGCCGAAGCATCGCTCCAGGTCGCCGTCCCGTAACGCTTGCAGCTTCAGGTCGTCATAGCTTTCCTTTTGCATGGCCACCAACTCCTGCCAGTCTGGCGGCTTTTTCCGGGCCACCGGCTGCAGGTCCTCGGCGGTGAGGATAATGCCGCCGGAATTGGCGACTTCCTGCTCGGTGAAAAACCCGGCGCAGCCGTTGGTCATGGTAATCAGCGGCGCCTCACCGATATATCCTTTGAAGGCGAACAGAAACAGATAGGTCTCGCCCTGCCGGATGAATTTGGAAATCTCGATTTCATACCGGATGGTTTCTCCGGGAACGGGCAGCGGACGGTGAAATCTGACCGTGGCATCGAGCAGCCGGTAGGTCCGTTTGCCTGCCACCACCAGATCGATGCCCAGATAGGCGCTCAGAAATAGATCGGCCTGACCCGCTTCCACGGAAATGCAGACCGGCGCACGTCCACCGTCCAGGTACCACGCCCCGGGCAGGACATCGTGCTCGGTAACGATGCGCCCGGGTCCCAGAATTCCTTTCCGGCCTTCGATGGTCAGAATGCGGTCGACCAGCATCAACGGTTCATCGGGCAGCCGCACCCGGACCGGGTAGGAATCCACGACGGCAAATTCGGGGCCCAGCACGCTGGCGGCCGATCCAACGGCGAATTCCAGGCACTGGCGGCGGGAAAAAGCAGGGTCGGAATGCGGAATTCGGAATGCGGAATGCGGAAATTTTGAATTACTGATTTGGGATGTATCCGCGATATTTGGGTCTTGGGATTCATGCATTGCCTGTTTTAGAAGCCGTGCGTGAAGATTGAAAGCCTCCGCATAGGCACGCGTGCTTTCTTCGGAAAGCGCCAAGAATTTCTGATGGGCTTCGGCCGTGCGGCGGACGATCCGATCGGCAGATTCAATCAAATCTGAAAACGGATGTCTGCCGGCTGGTCGCTGGTCATTGGCCACTGGCTTCTGGTCACTGGTCACTGGCACCTGGTCGCTGGTTACTGGCTTCTGGTCACTGGCTTCTGGCACCTGGTCACTGGCAGCTGGTCGCTGGTCACTGCCTGCTGGTTGCTGGTCACCGGTCGCCGGTTCCTGGTATCTCGTATCTGGTATCTGGTCCCCGGTCACTGGCTGCTGGTCCCTGGTCACTGGCTGCTGGTCCCTGGTTCCTGGTCGCTGGTCACTGGTTCCTGGATCCTGATCCCTGGTATCTGGTATCCGGTAACCGGCATCCGGCATCCGGTCAACGGTATCCAGCACCCGGCCACCGGCATCTGTTCTCTTACCTCTGTCTTCCGTCTGCTGTCTTCCGTTTTCTGTGTTCCGTCCGCCGACTTCCGTAATCTGTCCGCCGATAGGGATTTCAATAACATGGCCTGCAATATCGTTCGCCGGCGCCAGCATAGCCGGCGCATAGGCCCGGTCTCCATAGAGTTTATCCAAATCGACAGGTACCCGTTCGGCGACGAGCTTCGCCAACACCTTGGCGACGGTGGTGTAGTCATCTTCCGAGCGGTTGCAGGCGGACAGCGCCAGGTGAGGAGCGTCATTGAGGATCCTGTCAATCATGCGTGTGCAGGAAGAATAGGGACCCATTTCCAGGAATATACGAATCCCGTCGCGATAGGCCTGGCCAATGATGGCCGTGAAATCAAAACCGTGCAACGCCTGATTGAGAATCGACGCGCCTGCTTTCGCGCTCGTCAACTCATAGGCACGGCCAAGGGCACAGCTGTAAAAGCGAATCTGCGCGGGTGGCCGGGTTGGAAACAGATGCAGCTCCCGATAGGCATCGGCCACCGGTTTCACCACCTCGCAATGGACCGTGACCACCCCGTCGAGATAGACGGCCTCGCATTCAAGCGCTCTGACGGTCGCAGTGACGTCCTGCCGGCGCCCGCCGATGACACACTCATCGGGCGTATTGACAATCAGCAAACGAGCCGAGTTATAGCGTGCGACCGTTGGACGCACCTTGGCAGCCGAACGGTTGACCACCGCCACGCACCAGTCGACGGCCTCATCCGGTGGGATATTCCACATCCTGCGGGCGGCATTACAGGGGCCGGCCAGTTGGTGGGTAAACAGATCCGTCTTCTGCATGCGCCGGAGCATCTCGCCGCGTTCGGGCCAGACATTCATGGCAAAATAACCGGCTGACTCTCCCAGGCTGTAGCCGATGACAGCCGAGGGTTTGACGGCGAAATGTTTGATCAGTTCGGTGACAAGGCCTCCGTGGACTACCTGCCCGAAAATCATGTTGAGCGGATCTGAGACGATTTTTTCGTGGGCCTCTTTTTGCCATCCCGGCTGCCACGAGACCCGCCAGGGAACATAGCATTCCGGCAGCAACTGGGATTTCAGACGCCCGGTGCGGGCGTCCATGCGACGCAAAATCTCCGGCCAGTGAATACCGATAGCGCGACCCATACCGATATAGTGACTGCCCGAACCCGGGAAAACAAAGGCCAGCTGGCCGTGCCTGCCGGCAGGCCGGGGCGAATAGTGAACACCGCTGGTGCCTTCAAACCGCAGCGGGCGGTCCGCTGCGACCGCGGCCTGTGCGTCGACAATAAGGTGTTTCAGCTCGACCAATCTGCCGGCCACAATTGACAGCGCTTGCGAGTGCTTGAATGTGACACCGTTTTCGAGGTACCATCGGCGGGCGGCCTGTTCTACAGTACCATGCGGACGAACGCCAGGATCGAGTTGATCCAGATGCGCGGCGATGTGCCGGTCGAGAGCCTCGAGTCCGGCAATCAGTTCCTCTTTGCTGTTGCCGTCTACTACAAAGAGTCCCGGGTCTTGATAGCCAAGCGGTCGCTTTCTTTCACGCTGTACTTTGCGCCAGACACCGCCCGCTTCGGCCGTGTCGGGCTGATAGTCATAACCCTCCAGGATGACATGCATGCAATTGCCGTCCGGTGTCATGCTGCCGACCACGGCCCGTCGCGGGCCGTCTTCTCGATTTCGTACCCAGAACTGCGGATAAGCCGGGATGTGAAAAGGCCCCTGATGCCAGAGCGAATCTGCAGGAACACTGAAATTCGGCAACGGGGGAATGATTTCATGATATAGCCCCAGATTGGTTTTAACAACGGAAGCCAGCGCTGCCGCTGACCCGGCATGCCCGATGTTGGCTTTGACCGAGCCGATAGCGCAGGCGCCGTCGCGTTCGGAAAAAAAACGGTGCAGCGCCCGGGTTTCGAGGCGGTCTTCCGGCGGATTGCCACCGCTGTGAACCTCGATGAATCCAATTGTCGACGGTTCGACGACGGCATCCTGAAAACAGCGTTCAAGGGAGCGGGTATAAGTTTCCTGCGATGGCAGTCGTTTTTCGATGTCGCCTCCGCCGGCGCTGCCGATCCCTTTAATCACGGAATAGATTCGGTCTCCGTCTTTTATGGCCCGGTCCAGGGATTTGATGACCAGCGCTGCCGCCCCTTCGCCGGGAAGGGTGCCGTCAGCCGTCCGGTCGAAAGGTCGCACCTGAAGGCTGCGCGAAAAGGGCCTGGCCTGATCCTCCAGAATAATGCTGCGGACATCGCCTCTGAGATCCACGGCCCCCACCAGAAAGGATTCGGCTTCTCGTTGCTGCAGGGACCTGACCGCGATTTCAAGCGCTTTTAACCCGGATGCCTCTTCGCAGGACACCGCAAAACTGGGGCCGCCCAGGCGGAATTCCCGCGCGACCCGGCTGGCGACGATTCCGCCCAGGGCGCCCAGGGTGCGCGATGCCGTCAGCGGCGGGCTGCAGGCATCCTGCAGGGATTCGATCCAGGCGTCTGACGCGTCATCGGGCGGGTATCGATCTAGATCTTCTAGCCACCGGGGAAGCAATTGGATCAGCTGCCAGCGCAACTGATAATTGGTGGCCTCTAAATCGAAATCGACGCCGACAATGGCCCCCATGGCAGGCCGCTCCTTGCGCGGTGCCATACCGGCATCCTTCAAAGCCCCTGCCGCCACTTTAAGCATCAGCAGCTGTTGCGGGAGTATATCCGGGATTTCTTTCGGCGGTATGTGAAACTCCCCGGCGGCGATGGACAGGTGTGACATGAAACCGCCGGTAAGCCCTGGATTGCCGGTCAGGCTGCCGGCAATCGCATCACATCCTTTCCAGCGATGCTCGGGGCGTATATCTACGTTGCTACCGCCTCTGAAAATCAGCTCCTGGAATTCGCGCAAAGATTTCAGCGACCCGAAGACGGCTTCCATCCCGACTATGGCGATATCGGATTGCGGTTTGCGGATTTTAGATTTTGAGATAGATGATTTTTTCCAGCCCGTATCCGAATCCGACTCTTCGAGCAAAAGGTGGGCATTGATGCCGCCGAAGCCGAAGGCACTCACTGCCGCCCGCCGCGGTATATGCTCTTGCCGCCGAGGCCATGGCGCCGGCTGGGATTGCACCCGGAAGGGACTGTCGGGCAGCGGGCTGTTGGAAGGCGGTTCGGCATAGTTCAGGGATGGCGGCAAGGTTTGGTTTTGCAGGGCCAGCAGGACTTTTATCAGTCCGGCGGCACCGGCAGCCGTCAGCAAATGACCGATCACGGATTTGACCGAACCGATGGCACATTGGCCCTGAACCCATCCGGACTGCCCCCACAATCTGGCTAAACTCTGTAATTCGGTCAGATCCCCGAGCGGTGTTCCGGCGCCATGGCACTCGATCAAATCGATGTCCTGGGGTGACCAGGAACTGGATTCATAAGCCTGGTGCATGGCACGCATCTGGCCGTCGCTGTCCGGTGCCAGAAGATTGCCGCGCATATCATTGGAAAGTCCGACACCGTGTATTAATCCGAAAATGTGATCCTCGTCGCGGACCGCATCTGCCAGACGTTTTAGAACCACTATGCCGGCCCCTTCTCCGACGACCAGTCCGTCGGCAGTTCGGTCGAAGGGCGCACAGCGGCCCGAGGGTGACAAGGCGCGCAGTTGACTGAAACCTATCTGAGTAAAGAGGCAATTGGGTCTTGAAACACCGCCGGCCAGCATCGCATCGGCCCGCCGGGCGTGCAACTCATCGCAGGCCAATTTGACGGCGTAAAGGGATGAAGCACAGGCGGCGTCCAGGGTATAAGTGCCGCCGCCAAGGCCGAGGGCCCGGGCCAGCAGGGCCGCCGGCAGCCCGGTGACGCGATTGGCAAGATAATCGTCTGCGCTATATTGTTTGGGCCGATCCCTGCCCCCGTCGGAGGTAACCGTGCCGGACAGCTTATGCCTTAAAGCGCTCCCGAGAATTTCAGCTGTGGTTTTTGCAGTGGTGTCTGTCGGCAAGGCAATGGCGGCGAGAACGACTCCGGTGCGGCGGCGGTTCAGCGATGATGCCGGCATCCCGGAAACGGCTTCGCGACCGACTTGCAGCACAAAATGATAGAGCGGATCGAGGGAGGCGGTCAGCCCCGGGTCAAGATCCAGGCCGGAGGGATCAAATTTAAAATCTGTTATCAGGCAGCAACGCTTGGAATAAGCTTTATTGGGCTGAATACCCGGCTGCAACATTGCGTCGGGATCTGTTGACCAGCGGTCTTCGCCGGCGTCAACAACGGCGGGAACCCGATTGACGATGTTGTGCCAGTATGCTTCCAGGTTCAGGGCGCCGGGAAAAATTCCGGCCATCCCAACCACGGCAATGGGCGCCTTCGGTTTCATAGGGGTTGTGGTCATGTGAGTGTATAAAATGGACGGCTGCGAGCCATTGGGTTTCTAAAAACTCTCTTTATACCGGATTCGATGATTTTAAGCAAGAAAAACAGCGGCAGCTTGGGACATGATATGCATAACAGGAACCATCAATTGCTTTGGATACCGGATAGCTTCACTCGCGCTTGGCCGACCAGGCTGCTATTGCTTAGGCGAATGTCCGGCGACCTGGGATATGCAAATGCCGGACGGCATGGCTGTCACCGGAAAATTTTCTCATTCTTGGTTAGCTGATTGCCGATCATAGATCATCGAGATTTGAGAGGGGAGGTATTGGTTGATTTTCAAGAGATAGCGGGAAGAGAATTTGTCTAGTAGTGCTTTTGAAAAACCATCTTATACGGCTGTCAGACTTGCGGGTCGGCGGTAGGTCGAGAAACAGCTCCTGCGCTTATTTACGTCTATAGCGCAAATCCGACAACAAGAATTTTAGCCTTTCACATCTAATTTTTTTGCCTCCTTTAGTAATTCTTTTGACTTTAGAGGGTTATTGCTTGACAATACTACTTCTTCTGATGTAAATTATCTATATATCACTTGTATTGGAGTAAAATAGCAGTTACAGATGTTTGATCATATCGATTACTTTAATCAGAAACAATTTCAAGGAGGAGTGTGGTAATGGCAATTTTAAAGAAAGATTTGCAGGCCGTGAAGAAAGATATTAAAGCGTTGGAGAAAAAGCTGGATAAATTACTAAAAGACTTCGGGTCGGCGCCGGCAGCAAAAAAGGCAGCGCCGAAAAAAGCGGCCTCGAAAGCGCCGGCCAAGAAAGCGCCGGCCAAGAAAGCGCCGGCCAAAAAAGCGCCGGCCAAGAAAGCCTCGGCCAAGAAAGCCCCGGCCAAAAAAGCAGTCGCCCGCAAAAAACCCGCCAAGGTCACCGCCACCGACAAGATTCTGCAGATCGTCAAACGATCCAAAAAAGGTGTCGATGTCCCAACCCTCAAGAAAAAATCCGGTTTTGACGACAAAAAGGTCCGTAACATCGTGTTCCGCGCTTCGAAAGAAGGCAAAATCAAGAAATCCGGACGCGGCATATACGTCTGGGCCTAGCCTGTGAATCGACGCCTGTCTTGGAAGAAGTTTCACCGGGCAGTGATAGTCGGGGATGGGTCAGGCTAGATAAATATTGTGGTTAATTGGCTAGAAGTGGTTCCAGCAGCGAACTGCCAGCCTCCTGCGGTACTAAGCGGGATGGAAATTTCTCCATCCCGCTTTTCTATTGGAGCCTACAGCACATTAAGGGGACCAACCTGCTGTGGCGCGCGATGGCACCGACATGCTGAAGCGGGTTGACTAGCTTCTGGCTGAATCTTTCCGGGGATAGCCGGAAGGGGGGCCTGCGGCCCGGATTTTTCTATCGGCTGCCGGGTTGAACCGGACGCAGCCAGTGAAACGTTCTTTGACCCTGAATCGTTTCCTCGCATATGCGAGGATTGATTTTAATAATAGTCGAAAAGATAAATCCCGGCCATGATCCCGGAAGAGAAAACACAATCTGGCGTCCGATTCGAGCGAATTTGAGGTCCGGGATAATCTGGGCATGTAGATATCGGCGATACAGTCGACCGGCATCGGTCGAATTGCCGTACGACTGTATGATCGCCAGCGCTGCAAGCTGCCCGCTTTTGTGGGCGTAATAAATTCCCTCGCCGAGCAGTGGGTCCGCCAGGCCACAGGCGTCCCCCAGCAGTAGTATGTCTGCTGTGCACGGCTGGTTCAGGTAATTGCCGTAGGGCAGGGCATGACTTTTAACGGCCGGGATGTGGTCGGTTTCAATTTCAATTTTATGCAGGAATTGTGTCAGACCGCGTTTTAGATATTTGCCTGATTTTCGGTTTAATCCGCAAATTCCCAGAATTCGCAGGTCCTTTCTTGGAAAGCACCAGGCATAACCCCAACGGATGTGGCCGAAATAGATAGTCGGGTAGTCAGGCAGCCCCGCTGAGATGTCCGCCGGAACAACAAGCTCCAGAGCAGTGGCCAATCCTGTCCGATAATCGTTTTCAATCAATCCCCGCGCGCTGAGCAATCGCAGCAGCCTGCTGGGGGCGCCGTCTGCTCCTAGTATAAAGGTTCCCTTAAATCGATGGCCGTCGGCGGTAACCACTTGATTGGTAGACGGTTCCAGGGAAATGACTTTATGGCCGGATCTGAATTCCGCGCCGGCCTGCTGCGCCCGGTTGAGCCAGAATTCGTCATAGATCCGGCGGTCGACAAAATGAAAAGGATATTCGAGTTTTCCCCGAATGTACTCTTGGCTGCCCAGGCAGACGCCGTAGTCAGTGCTCTGGTCTGCGATTATTCCGTGGGATACGAGGTAGTCGGGAGAAGTTCGAAATATATCTTCAACTAGTTTGACGGTTTTGCGCGTCAATAGCCCACCGCAAAGCTTGGAGCGGGGAAATCCGCTTTTATCCAAAATCAGAACCTTAAATCCCCTTTTGGCCAGAAGATAGGCCGCGGTAGAGCCTGCCGGCCCGGCACCAACTACGATGGCGTCATAT
>Ga0209367_1014099_pt1 | contig 10186 bp, 5 predicted proteins | sample WorMetLIZISLAND2_FD_187412 | JGI IMG/M metagenome (GOLD analysis project Ga0209367, IMG submission 187412) | Marine gutless worms symbiont microbial communities from Max Planck institute for Marine Microbiology, Germany - Olavius geniculatus... ...
CGTCGCTATTTGCACAATACACAAGTATACGTTGATGCGTTGATGTGAGTTTTATAAAATACAAAATGTTGTAATTTTCTGGCTGTTTTAAAATTCGTAAAAATGCGTAAATTTTAAAATTCGTTGGTCGTTTTAAAATGCGTAAAAATTCGCGAATTTTACGAATTTTTTAAAATTCGTAAAATGCGCATTCTTGGTCTATGGATAGAAGTGGTCGTTACGTCGGAAAAATTCAGATAGGCCTACGTCAGTTGCGTAACGTCCGTTGCGTTGCGTATACGTTGGTCGAATGGAAACTCTGATTAAGTCCAACACACATGCACAAGGTTTTAAAAAAGATTGAAAGATAAACCTATCTGAGAGCTACGGATTGAGCGTCAGCTGCCATATGGAATCACCCGTACAGAATGCGCCCCACCTTAACTTCCATTTATTGAGGTCGGTACTCAACATCTACTACCGAGGAATGTAAGACTGATTTGGCCCAGACTTGTTTAGGCCCACCTGTCCTAGTGTCCAGACAGTCGGCCACCCACCCAAATACTAACTGGGCCGGCCCGGTAAAACCAAACGTCTTAAGGTGCGTTCTCACTGCTTGCGTTAACGCGCGTCACGCGCCTTAACGCGCGCTAAACGCGCGGACCATCTCAAGTGACTGTTGAATTAAGCCCTACCTCACCTTAGAAGAGCGGATACATAACCAATTTAATTGAGATGGTCCCCGCGTTTAGCCCTTGATACGCGGCGTGACGTGCGTTAAGGCGCGCAGTGAGAACGCACCTTTAATCACAGGTCTACGTCACGCACCTCTACAGGCCCTACTTTGCAGCAGATTGCTATACGTGTATATACAATGTTTATGAACTAATCTTTGACTTGGGCATGATATTTAAATGACTGCCGTCGATTGCAGTCGAGCATATTATATGCTTCTGTTGTTTCATGGCTTCTGAATAAAGTACACAGTGGTTGCATGGTTGGCTGACTGTAGGAATGGATAACAAGTCTACCGGCGTGGAGGGTCCGTTCTGGCGAGTCGAACTCAGCAGCGAACAGAAGACGTTCGTCGCCGTCGTGGTCGTGATCGCAGTCGTCGTCGCTGTCGGCACGCTGATCTTCGCCTGCGTCTGGTGCCTGCTGGACCAGGACGGCCTGTGTCCGGCCGGATGCTGTAACTGTCTCGGTACGCCCAAGGACACGTTTTCGCCTCAGCGCTGGTGGATGGAGGCGCTGGCTCAACGCGTCGAAAACCTCGAGGCCGGACAACCGCTCATGGAGCGCAAGGGCCGCCGGAAAAGGGTCACGTCTGCCTATATTATTATGATCTTCCTGTTTTTTAACACGCAACAGCAGCTACTGCTGTAGCGCGAGCCATCGCAATTCTGTCTGTCTGTCCGTCTGTCTGTCTGTCACACGGGTGGATCAGTCAAAAACGGTGCAAGCTAGGATCATCAAATCTTCACCGTCGGCTGCCTGGAAGACTCTAGTTTCAGGAACCGTAAAGCTTTTCCATAAATTCAAAGGGGGTCACACAGAACGAGGGCGCTAAATGAGAGGGGGTAGGCAAAATTTGCGATATCCAGCCGATAAAGCGTTGGCTGAGCGATAGGTGGCGCTTTCTGGTGAGTACAAGTAAAACACTATAGACACTAGCCACGGATCGTCTGCTCTGGCGAATGATTTTGTTTTACTGCGCTTTCTTTGAAACTGTAGCTAAAAACTGGGGATGATGTCTATGTATCCGGCTGTTGCGCGTTCTCCTTTGCGATAGCAGGGCTTTGCTTGTTCTTTTGTAGTACTTAGTAGGACCTAGTTTGTGTTTTGTAGTACTCTGTAATGTATGTAGCGGAAAACTATTTCATTAACTAGAAAAGCACTCGGAGAGTGCAGACCTCCGCCAAGCATCCCATTTAAAGAAATGTTAACGAAAATTTCAAAGTGATCAAGAATCCAGAATTCCTTCCGGATCACCCCCAAAATTGAATCACTTGTAGTTTTTGCCATTCCCGACATTCCCTGAAAATTTCAGAAAGATCCCTCCATAACTTTTTGAGTTATCTTGCTAACACACAGACAGACAAACAAACTGTGGCAAAAACATAACCTCCTTGGCGGAGGTAATTATTAATTAGTTAGTTAAGCAAAATATGGAAGGCGTAGTATATAGGCCTATAGCTGATAGCAGTATATAGCAATGCATGCATGTAGTGTGGTATAACATAGCTACATAGCAGCGATCGATGCATTTGCTGGTCACCCAGTAAACAACACCATACTACAAAACCTCAGCTACAACAGAGAACGTCAAATAGATTGTCATTTTGTTCAAACATGGCATTGTTATTCGTGTTACAGAGCGACAAGTCGCGCAAGTCGAAACAGTCGGAATCGAAGCCAGAGGACAAGTCGTCGAGCAAGGCAGTAGCGGCCGACAGCAGCCAGGCAAAACAAGCCGCCAACAAGGCCAACGACAACGCCACCGACACTCTGTTCGCAGGACTTGCTGATAATAAAATGCTCGGAGAGTAGAGTTATTCAAAAGACCGCCCTACCTAGGCAACATTCTGATCTGACATAATAGTTGCTGCATGACGCCCGCTAACGTTTCTGTAGGTGGCGTGGATAGTTACTGCATTTTCATCGAATTTTAACACGATTATTAGCAAAACCCTGTATTTGCTGTGTCGCATCAAAAATAAAATCCAAACGACTTAGATGTTCACATACGTCGAACAAAGTCTGATATGGAAGATTAATGGGATATTGCTATTACAGTAGGCCTATCATTTTGATGCATAATTATTATACTACATGTAAACATTATGCCTGTGGACCCTGAATGTCAAAAGTAGACCGCATTACGATCTTGCCGTCCATCCGTCCCTTACATGCTCCTAACTCGAAAAAGAAAAGGCACAGATTGTGTAGAAACCGAAATTGATGTAATTGTTTCCCCAGGCTAGGAGTAACTGGTGTATCAATTTTCAACTCATAAGGTCAAAGATTAGATTGACAGCCACACAATATGTGCACAATAGGACAGTGTTTGAATTGTGAAAAATTAGCTGGAAGGGGGGTTGAACTTTTCGACGGTTGGAGCCGGACCAAAATTGTGACGTAGGCTACATAATATGACAGTGTGTTAGAAACGTTGAGAAAACAGTTGGGGGGTTCAGCTCCCAACCACCCGACAATTCAAACACTGCAATAAAATGCATTGGGCTGATGTATATTTCCAGCTTTGTGTGTTTTGTAAAGTCAAACACAGATAAATGCCAGATGACCCATCTCAATTAGGCCTACTATAATTAGCCTACCATTGTATGAATATGTGACCAAGACACTACTGGATTTGGCTTAGAGATCGCAAAAATATGTCACTAGCTGCAATATATTTAGTGAATCGTGGGCGTGCACAAATGCTAGTTCGCAGCATTGTGTACTGCATAACAGTGGCAAAAATATGACAAACGACTCGGATGGAAAAATATGATATTGAAAATTTAAAAAATTTAGTAAATTGGTTATACTTGCTTAACTTTCAATCTAACAGATTAACACCATAGCCTATAGCCTACTTTTCCACAAAAACCTGCTAGTCGTCATTATGCCTAGAATACATCCACATAAAAACAGAACATGCACTTATCTGTTATCTGTCTTACATTCAGGCGTAACTGCTGATCCATTGTGGGAATGTGCATCATGATTTTACATATACTTCGTTACTTACTTAGTCCTCCTATCTCCCACTAGAGTGTCTGGAGTGTTATAAGTAATCTCATAATCCCATAATCTCACTTCACTCAAAAGTGACGACTGATAGCATCTCCCCTTTGTATATCACACGTGCGTCAGAGCAGAACATGCCGTCGATCATGGCCATAAAATAAGTACGTTTCAGCACGGTCTACAGTGTATTTTGCCTCGCTACAATTGCATGATACACTGTTGTGTTAAAACCTATAGCACCAACAGACAACAGCAATATAGACTACTTCAACATTAGCTGTCAACAGTACTTGTAGCTTCAGTTACTAACCAGCAAATATTTCTGTAGTGACTCAAATGCGCCCAAAGTAAGCTAGTGGCATAACAGTAGAGCATTGGTCTTATGATCTAAAAGTCATTGCTTCAATTCCTGGTCATGTCAAGACTATCAAGTGGTTAATGGTAAGATGGTGACCTGTCTACCGAAAAGCATATTATCTCAGTATATAAACAACTACCCAAGTCAACTTAGCCTTCTATCCCTATGGGGTACAGAAATCAAGTACCGGTCTGTCTGTCTAGAGTTAAGGCAAGACACGTTCACCTGTATCAGCTGGCAAGTAACACTGTCTGATTCCATATGGCATGTGATAATCTGTAGCTCTTGAGACAAGCTCCTGTAAAGAGCTACACACCACATCTTTAACTCTTTTGGGCACAGCTGACACAGGATTTTGCACAGCAGATGCTTTGCCGTTGACAGCATCAAAGTGCTGAACGTGTGCAAAAAAACATGAAAAAAACAGTGCATCAGAACCAATATCAGCAATCAATACTCAACAACAATCATCAACAAGACTCAGTCTAACAATACGCGATGTTTCATAAAAGGCACCCTTTTTCTTTCTTTCATAATTCAGTCAAATGATGATCAATTTGCACGAAATTTTTACCAGATATAGCTAAAAACTACTAATTCAAACTATTTGAACAAAATATGGTGGCTAGTTAAACATTCTTTGCTAGTCATGACGTACTGCTGACGTCATAGTGTGCCGCAAATTCAAACTGACCTGTCGCAACCGGTGCTAACAGACTTGCTGAATAGCTACCCTGAGTTGATGGTGAACTTTATCTGGTTCACTGATGACAAACTGTTGAAGTTTTAACATTGTAGCTGCAAAAACGCCTAGAACGATCACTTTCACACATTTGTGGGGACCGCTTAACTTTTACACCTTCCAGCAAAACAGTATACCAGCATGCACCGCTTGCGAGATAGTTTGAGTTTTTGGATTGTGAGACACCTGATTTTATGCCTCTGAGTTGCTCAGTGCTGGTACATCATCGAAGCATAGTAGCAACTAACAGAACCAGTTGAGACAAGCCAGTTTGTACTCATGACACATTATGACTCATTACATCATGACTAGCAAAGAATATTTAACTAACAGCCACATTTTGTTGAAATATTCTGAATTAGTATTTCTTCAGCTACACGTGGTAAAATTTATCATACAATAAATGCAAATTTATCACCATTCAACTAAATTATAAAAGAAACAAAAAGGGTGCCTTTTTATGAAACACCATGTATATAACAATATAGCAGTTATACATGATACATACATAAGTAAATCATTTAAATCATTAGTTAAGCAATACAACAAATATCACAGTGAGTCATACATATTAACAGCCACTTTCAGCTATTTGCCTGAGTTAGCCTGTGGCCCCCAAAGATATTCAAGTTAAAAGTCAGTCTTTGGCAAGTCTGCTGCTGGTCACAGAACTGAGTTAGATGATTATTCAGATGTAAAATTTGGCGATCGCTTCTCAATGAAGGCTTGCATCCCTTCACGGCGATCCTTCTGCAACAATGAAACACATAATTTAAATATTGAATAAATGTAAATTGTAGGCGATTAAGCACTGGTACAAGATTTTTGGAATTTAATTTAAATTAGTGCACAATTGAATTTTATAACACACATGTTCTTGTGCCGATTATTAGCATATGTAATGCATTCTCAAGATACTACATGTGTACAACAAAGTCTGCAGACTGGCATTATAGCCTTATGATGTTTATGTTTGTTAAAATCAGCATCGAACTGACCGTAGCAAATGTCTGATGGAAGAAACGACGTTCAAAGTGGATTCCTTCAGCTAATGTCATCTCAAATGCTGGACACAACAAAAAAAAATTTAAGCCAATGCTCACAAGATGCGCGAAAGCTTATAGCAGTTCCTGTTCGCAAACCGTCAGTCTATCTCCAGCCATTTTGTTGCAGTTCATTCTTGGAGTGTGTGATACAACCAAAAATTGCAAAAATCAATAAAAACCCCTAATTTTGGAAGTTCAGGGTCTTTCAAAGTCATGGGTGATGATACGACTGAAAAGCTCGTCACCAGTGCTTGTTGTGATGGGCAGCATGCCGATGCCTATCTACAACCGAAAGACTGGCCAACAATGGTAAAATAACGACTTTTTTAAAGGTACTGCTCTTTGATGCCCTCGTGTACAGGTTTCCTTGAACCTAGAAAATCGAGACTTGGACCGCCAAAATCTACGTTCAATGCTGAAAATTTTATATGCAGCATTTCAATGTCTATCTCAATTGATTTCGGTGCAATTCAATCTTGAAATGTGTCTCGCAGCCCAAAATTGCCAAAAAATCCATAAAGAGCCCCATTTTAACGTTCGAGATCATCCAAGGTCGTTGAATTCAGTGGCAATCGAGAGCCAGTGTATGACTTCCTATTAGTGATTAACAGTAACCTAGGCCCTATCTTGCACCATTATTGAGATACAGCAACTTATTGGCTAAAAAAAGCCAATTTTTCCCACCCCCCTCTCATTTAGCACCCTTGTTCAGGGTGATCTCCTTGGAAATAATAGATAAGATTTATGGTTCCTGAAACTAGAGTCTTCCCGACAGCTGATGGTAAAGATTTGGCGATCCTAGCTTGCACCGTTTTTGACTGATCCACCCGTGTGACAGACGGACAGTCAGACTGACAAACGGACGAACGGATGGACAAACGGACGGACAGAATTGCGATGGCTAAGACGCGCTAAAAGCAGTAGCTGCTTTTGCGCATAAAAACATTACCAGTAACAATGTTATATCCATAATAACAAATATGTCAGTGATTACTGACAACATTAAAGTTTAAAACTTTCAACTAGTGGCATAAAGGTTATGGCATCGGACTTATGATGAAGAGATAGTCAGTTCAACTGCAAGTCTGGTTACTATCAACTAACAACTACAGACAAGCCTCCGTCACCAAGCAGTACAATTTGGTACCAGCTAAAAAGTGGGATACTCTGTCGCTGGGAAAGTAACTGTAGGTCTAGCGTCACACTGGCAATGCATCACAAACTATAGTGGGAGATGTGCACCCTGTTTATAATTGGAAAAAAAACACTCTTTGAGGCTTTGCCATTAACTTTCAACTATGATATTTCACTGCTGTAAATTGTTTTTCAATCGAACATGCATTTTCTACAAAACTACACCACAAAGAATTCTAATGCAAATAAGCATGCTCTAATACCAGCATTCACTGCCTCTTTTGCCATCTGTACGACCAGCGGGGAATGTGATGCAATCTTTTCCGCAAGTTGTACAGCTTCACTGACCACTTGGTCCGCTGGAAATACTTTACTCACTAGACCTGGTCAAGCACAACAAATGCAACAAACACAACAAGAAACTGAATAAAAAATTTAGAAAGCATACCAACTAGAAGACAGCTATTGTGGCAATATCACCCAATAACTAATTTTTAAAAATACGAAAATGCCATTTACTTTCAACACTTTCATACAGTACTGCATTTTCTGCATAAACTGCCAGCAAAATTTGCCAAATTACCTGACATTGCCTATGCTGTCAAAATAACTGAATAAAAATAGATATCAAAGAAACAAACAAAAAATTGCACACATTTCAGTAATCAGATACGTGTCATGCATAAGGTATATGTGCAGTAATTTGTCTCACAAACACTTGCATTGTATATTAGAAATGCAGATATTAAATAATGCTGGCAGATTCACGCAAAAAATTACAAAATTAGGTATAATATTTCAGAAATAAAAAAAAATTTGACTAACTAAATCTGCCCGAATCCAACTGACCAGCAGCTTGAGCGTCCTGTGCTGATATTCTGTCTCCAGTTAGCACCATTTCCATTGCCTTTGACTTGCCAATTGCACGCGTTAGCCGCTGCGTACCACCAGCGCCTAAAATCCACTTAAAATTCAGCACATGTGGTCTGGGCAAAAATATTTCAGTTCTCAAATTAACATCAGTTTTAGTTTTTATAGAGCTTATTGGATGCTAATTATATTTCTATACAGCTTTTGCTAAAACTAAGACGACTTAGGCAAATGGATGCAGACAAATGTGCAATGTGGCTTTATACTGGAAAAGTTATGTAACAGTGGCCATGTACAAACATGTTTCTTTTCATGCAAGTGATGCAACACAGTGGGTAACTTAAAATTTCACTTAGACCTAAGTTTTAAACTATAGTTTTAGACCAAAACTCGGTTTAAAACCTAACTAATGCAAAATTTAAAGTGACGATTAAATCCGGTTTAAGTAAAGTTTTAAACCAGACGCTTCCGCTGAAACCAAAGTTAAAACGAAACATAATAAAAAACTTCAATTTAAAACCAAACTTAATCTGAACAATCCAGTTTCAAACCTGATCTCCATAATGCATCAAGATAGACGTTTCTTCTTAAAGACTAGTCTTTAGGTTTGGTTTAAAAACAAAATCACTTTAACTTTCGATCAAGATGGCGTTTGTTTACCCAGCAATTGTTATTGCTGCCGGCGTTCTAGGGCCCAATCGCCTACGACGTGTGCCTAATGTACAGCGCGAATCATGTTTATCTGACGAAAATGAGTTTCTTTCAACGCATCTGAGTGCTAGACAGATTGGCTGCATTTTGGTTGACCTAACAAGTTAAGTGTACCATAGATAAATATATTATAAATATGCTAATGATAATAATACTTTTAATTGTTTTAATACTTTTAGTTACTCGTTTTTACGCGCGAAAGCGGCTATTGCTTTCAGCGTGTCTTAGCCATCGCAATTCTGTCTGTCTGTCCGTCTGTCTGTCTGTCACACGGGTGGATCAGTCAAAAGTGGTGCAAGCTAGAATCACCAAATCTTCATCGTCGGCTGCCTGAAAGACTCTAGTTTCAGGAACCGTAAAGCTTTTCCATAAATTCGAAGGGAGTCACCCCAAATGAGGGTGCTAAATGAAAGGGAGGTGGGCAAAAATTTGCGATTTTTGGCCAATAAGTCGCTATATCTCAGTAACGGTGTGAGATAGGGCCTAGGTTACTATTAATCACTAATAGGAAGTCGTACACAGGCTCTCGATTGGCGCCAAATTCAATGACCTTGAATGACCGTGAATGCCAACATAGGGGGTTTTATGGAATTTTTTGGCAATTTCAGGCTGCGACACAAGTCTATATCATTCACAAGGTGGCGCCATGGAACTATCGTTATGCGATCCAGAGAGAGAATTTAACATTTGCATATTAACTTAGCGTGAACACTCCAATTTTCAGCTAAACTACTGAACCGGAACTGCTATAGGCTTTCGCGCGTCTCGTGAGCATTAGCTCAAATTTCTTGTAATTTCTGCTGACTGCACGGCAGACGAAAAATTCGAGAAAGTTTTGTTTTGCTGTATTGAGGCAATATACTAGTAAATTCATTTTTCGTGCTCCGGCATAAGTATCTAATTATAGTATTTATAATATACTTATCTATGAACAAACACGAACATGTTAAGCATCCAAAATGCAGCTATTCACTATTCAACTAAACACACCCATAGAATATATAATATCTGTGTATCGTCTGCATATTCATAGGGTACCAAGGAAGTAGGTCTTCGGTTTAAAACTTAAGTTTAAAACCGAGTTTAAAACTGAAGTTAATCTGAGCACTGGTTTAAAACCATACTTTAGAGTCCAGATAAAGGTTTGGTTTAAAACTATAGTTTAAAACTTAGGTCTAAGCGAAATTTAGAGTCACCCAGTATCCTTTAAGCCAAAACAATTTCTGAACAAACGGCAGGTAAAGAGTATCACCACTGAAACAAAACTCTAACTGATCACAGTATGTTTTACAAAGACATGGGAACAAACTGATAAACCTGGAATGGTTCCGATAATGATCTCAGGTTGGCCGAATGAAGCCTTGTCACCAGCGTAGATAATGTCACACATCATTGCTAGCTCACAGCCACCACCCAGCTACATCAGACCACACCAGTGCACACCATTAACATAGTGTCAGTCTTACTAGTGCAACTTGAAATGACAGCATTGTCTCTCTCTTGTAACTTGCTAATATAGTTTATTCCACATACTATATATAAACTAGAAACTTGGGGCAAAGCCCAACGTGAGTCCGCCCGGCGCCCTACGTC
>Ga0209367_1014100_pt1 | contig 10184 bp, 5 predicted proteins | sample WorMetLIZISLAND2_FD_187412 | JGI IMG/M metagenome (GOLD analysis project Ga0209367, IMG submission 187412) | Marine gutless worms symbiont microbial communities from Max Planck institute for Marine Microbiology, Germany - Olavius geniculatus... ...
CCATATGTAGCGCTTTTTACATGAGAGGACTCAAGACCAGAGGTGTTTTTACAATCTCACAATCGCAAATGTTAGCTTGACATGAGCTAATGATACCGCAGCGCACTATGCGGCCATCCATTGCCAGCGTCAGCGAACAATCGGACCCGCGGTTTGCAGCAAGCAAACTTACCACCTCCCCGCCACACTAGGCCTTCACCCCATGATCCCGTAGCTCGTAAGCTACTGTTCATTTTCCATTCCACGGAGGGTAAGAGACTGAGTTGGCCTGAGCATAGCAAGTTGCTAACCTACTGTGTGCGAGGAAGAGAATGTAGGCGTTATTAATGTTCTCGATTAGTGTGCTTACAGTGGACCGCAAGCACAGCTGAAGAAACGCTTACGATTAATGCCATGCGACACGTACAATTTCGCAGATTGCGCTCAATCAGGCGGATCAACAACGTGCGACTTATTTACGCTTCGCCAGAGGGCGCCATCGTACGCACGACATGCCAGCCAACAGTAGTACGTACGTCAAACACGTACTGATGACGACTGGAAGTTTCGGAATACACGTTTCCTTTGATTCTTGGAGTGTCTCGGTGACAGTGACGGCCGGGTGGTGTGTGTCGGTCGGCGGAGCTACGTAACCAAGACGGCACAAACATGCGTTCCCTGACAATCCAGAAAGGTGCAAAACTACACGGTGTTTCATAAAAATGGAACTCTTTTTTTCTTTCTGTCATAACTTACTCAAATGTCTATCAATTTACACAAAATATTTACCAGTTGTAGCTAAAAATACTAATTAAAAATATTTTCACAAAATATAACAGTTGATTAAAATTTAATGTTTTTTGCTATAGTCGTGGCGTAACGCTGACGTTATAATGTAGAGCGGCGACAGACGACTTCAGTTTGAGGCGGAACAGTACGTCAGTCTGCACCCAGTAATCTATCATCACGGAGACGACGAAGATAGCTCTGACCTCGGGTCCAGGTGCATCTCCAGCTACAGGAAGCGACAGTCAGTCACGATATATTAAGCATTCGTTCACTTGCCCGGCCGGCGACTGTCCCTAGATAAACTGTCGCTAGATAAGTGGACGTCGGGCGGGCTGTCGGCCGTGCGTCAAATCAATATCGACAACGGTAAATCCACATCACAGACTCTCCATCCCCACTCTGTAAGACTGCGGATAATGGGGGGGGGGTACAAACTTAGGAGGCACAGTTATAAAATTTTGAGCACACATAATCTCATCTGTCGGAATTTGCAGCTGCCGGTGTCAAATGTCAGTCAGAAAATTGAAACTTCTTGCCCACCCAACTTTTTTAACCGACGACGCCACTGTCGAAAGTATTGCAGTTAAGAAACTGTAATCTAATAAAATTATCAGATAAACAGACTATACAGTATAATCACTAGAGCAACACAGTCATTCTGCTGTTCTGCAGTCTGCATATCAGAACACATGCAGTCTCATGGGCGTTGGAAGTGTTCGAAAGTTGGGGGAGCAAGCAGTGGCCGGGGCCACGGCGAGCGCGTGGAGCGCGAGCCTGTAACGGGGGTCTGGGGGCGGAGCCCCCAGCGGGGTCCAGGGCAGAGCCCCTGGTGGGGGGTCAGGGGGACGAAGCCCCCCTGAAGCTGAAAGCTTTTTGGTTCTTGAACGTCCCACGGAGCGGCAAAACTCTAAGATGTCTAAGTCGATTCGACTCGGTCTAACATCGCAGTGCAGAAGGCTCAAACTTTTGGGGGAGCAAGAGCTATGGCCTGCTCTCCCGTGCCAAAACTTGGGGGAGCAGCTGCTCCCTCTGCTCCCCCTGTTCCAACGCCCATGTGGCCAGCTCATCGATCTGTCTATTCCTGTATCCGGTTCAGCATCCATCCGCTTATGACGTCACTTTGAATTGACGTCACATGCATTACGTCATCGGTAACTCTGTGATGTGTCGCTAGACCAGTTTTTTTTAACCAGAGGCCGACGCAGAGACAACTTGATCGATACATTTCACTGTCGTATCGAACGTGAAATTGATAGTGCCCCTATCACATGGAGAGACCAATGATGCATTACAGCCTGCGTGCCGCACGCCAGTACATCAACAATAATGACCTAAACTAGTCATAACAAAAGCGCTTAACGGAATATAATATATAGTTATTGAATTAATTTTTTTTATATTTGTCGTGTTTTTGATTTGAGATCATGGCCACTGTTCTTTGTCCTTGAGGCGCCTTTGAGGCCAAGGCCATGTCCTCGAAAACATCACCTAGGGCAGGCTACGTGACACGTGAAGGCAAGCTACAGCAAGGATGCCATGCAGCTGACGTCATGTAGCTTATGCGGTCGACGTCATCTGTCCATGGTGTTTATTGGCGATTTGCGGCGCCGTCAAATCTAGTTAGAGACTGCAATCAGACGATGGACTGGACGCCTGTTCACAGCGGGCCGGAAAAAATGCACCATAAACTTCGCCAGGAAAGATTTCAGCAAAATGTTGTTCGAAATTCTTTCATTTTGCGTTTTTCTGGTTGCATTTGTTGAAATTGCATCGTTTATGTTAAGCGTAACTGACATTTTGTTTATGCTTCGCGTGAGTGTATGCAGTAGCGTTTGACTTAAACAACATGTTGGTAGATTTCTTAGCACAAAATATCGAAAAACGATGCAGCTAGCGGAGTACCAGAATTGACGGTATTTAAACAACGTTTAAATGACATATTTTCCAAACAAAGTTTCTGTTGCGGTTTACTTTTGGTCCACCGTGTAGACAGAAAAACGTGACGCATTGGCCTGTATCTGCGGTAATGCCAGGTCATCTGACGTGTACGCGTGGTCACTCCTCAAACGACAGTGGGGGCTAACTCGGAACTGAAATCAACGAGGAGGGCTGAATACAAGTTAGGCTTACTAACCGCATAGATACTACTAGCTTACAATAAATAGCTTGCGATGCAGAAGAGTTTTAGACAGACTCGGATGTGTTCAAATAATTTTGTGGTAAATAAGTAAGAAAGTCACAAGAAGAACGACAGTAATTTACATCTTTTGTCTGCTATTGTTGAGATTGAGAAGAATATTTATAATCTACATTTTTCAAGTTTTTATTGTTTTTATTCATTTTTTATATTTTGTCACTCGTCTGTTGTTTGCTATCATGCGTCCACGAATACACATTTAGTTAAATTTCGTTTGGACAAATTTTATGTGTACATCATTTTCGCATGCGAAGTAGTTTGCGCACGCACTTTATATCCTAGTAACGTAATTGTGAAGTGTAACCTTTATGGTATAAATTCAATCTGGGAGTGCGTTTCACGGAGCTATGCTTTATCCACACCTGCATATGCGTCATCTTCTAATGCTTCTCGGCCTGTGATATCATTAGGCTGGAATCAACTGCCGGCAAACCGAGTGCAATCTTACATTTGAAATCGCGTGCAGTCATTATGCGGCAGTCTTGTAGGCCACATTACACGCCTTGTCTGTCCATCGTGACTCTTCGTCTGTGCGATACGGACTCATAACTGGAAAACAAAAAATAGCGCAGAAAAACCACATTGGTACGAACGTTCCCCATTTGTGTGGGTGATAAGAAACGTCAATAGCCTACCAATTTCGGACAGAATTGAACCGGTATGTCAGATTTAATTCAAAATATCATCGGTTATTAAAAACCGATTTTGTTCGTTAACTGGACAAACGGCCGCATAGCCTATCATACGTTTATTTTCTGCGTTTTAAACTGTAATCATAAGAACAAACCAAACTTATTGACCCTGCAATTGCTGACGAAAAATAAAAATTCAACATTATCGGTAATCGATAATGGCAGCTTTTTATTCTTTGAAAGCAATCGCAGACTTACGGGCCTATAATATTTTCTGTGGTAAACAGTAAACTATATAATTGTATAAACCTAGTGTGTAACAGTGTCCAGTTTTATTTTATTGCGTACTTAAGGGTTACGCCTACTTTTGAAGTCGTTGGCGTGCGCAGGAATACATACGCCAGGAAAAAATGGTTTCGATCGGTATAGGACGGTCCCGTAGTTTGTTTAGGCCTACTTGGCCACCGCTAGGTGGTGACTTCTGACCTTTAACCCAGGTAATCGGCTGGACCACGTGGTCATATGTCATTTGCGGCTCCGTCACAAGGCTAATCTTCATGTCACGTGACCATCCGCCATATTGATATCACGTGACTCTAGCAGACAGCAATAGAGCATATACGGCCTGCTGTAAAAACGACTAGATGGCATGCGTACATGGCTCGTGTGTGCAGACTGCAGATGTCGGTAACTGGGTGGCTACAGTCAGTAACAAATCAATGTTTGCTATATCACCAGCTAAGTTTTCGCATCAGTGCACCATCACTGTCGTCGTCATCATCGCCACCATCGCTCAATAGGCCTAGCGTATTTTGCAAGTTTATATTTTATTGTATTTTATCTCATTTTATCGTTACCTCATTGTTGTGCTTTGCATTCTGGCTAGAGCTGGCAGCCAAAGCCAAAGCCGCAATAGCTAAGTCGGCAAATGTCCGAGTCGCATTTTTATTTGAGCCGAAGCCGGAAAACAATCGAACCGAGTCGCTAGGTATTTTAACTTCATTTCAAAGCTTCTATTTTTAACTCCCCTGTGCATAGTTTCTGTGTGCTGGCGTAATTAAACGATGATGATGAGTTGATGGTAATTGTCGCAAAAAAACAGTCAGACCAATTACAGCGGAATAACAGGCAAAAGCTGCAACTAGAAGTAATTTAGCTGCAGATGTTGCAATTCATTTACCGGTACCAGCCGCTGCGCTACAGCGACAGACGCCATCTAATCCACTCACTGAAGTGCTTTAGCAGCTCCTCATTGGCTAAACAACAATCTCTCTGTTTGTCGCCGATGAATTTCCACCACGGCAAATGAATATTGATAAAATACGCCGCCAGAAGAATGTGAAACGCTTAACACTTTAGACAAGACATACTTTCCTGTTCCTAGTAGTAAACAGCGTTAGTAAGTAAAATGCACTACTTTGGTTGGGGTGAGTGACCGCTCATACACTAATATTATTATAACTAATTATAATTCTAATAACGCATTATGTTTGAACAACTAACTGATTTTTTGCGGGATTTATGTAGTTTTGTGGTTTTACTTTTTTCTGATGACTAATGTACACCGCTGCTGTCAAATAACTTTTGACGCGCTTAGTCAGAAATCCACATGACTTGATCAGGAGTCAGAGCATAGGGGCATTGGCGACGAAGTGATTTAATTTTTTTAAAAACAAGGAGAAACGTCGACTAATTCGTTCACGGCTTTCGATATTTTTTCAGCAGCAGAGTCTCTTTCGTGACTTTCTCCATCTATTTCTTCTGCACCTCTGTCGGCGTTTGTCGTGGAAGCGAGTACTCTGATTAGAATTTGTAGCCGCGTCGTCTTCACAATGTGTCCACCGTCTACGCAACGCGCTAGATGTATCGACTGTGAAAAAAACAACGACTGAGTAACTGGTCTATTGAATGACTCAGTCGACGTGCATCGATAATAATAAAGAAAACAGCAGGGAATTCAGCAAACATATTATACGATCGTAAGAACACTCTGTTCTTACGATCTGTACTGTACTGTACGAATCTAAACAAACACTTGTTTAGAAAATGAAAACCTCTGAACGCATAACATTACCGTCACGTTGTCGCATAATGAAATTATGCCACCACAATCACAGCCTGAGAGGGTTAACACGACGCTGAAAATGGTAGTAAAGTCAGTATGATAGGATTACTGGAACGACTAAAGCAGTATGCAGTTTGCGATGCTTCTGACTCTGCTGCCGCTGCTGCAACCGCTCAGTGACGCACTCGCTAACGAAGTGAGAAAAGCTGCAAAAGCAAAACAAAAATCTTATTATTTTCATTAACTGTAGCTGCGATTTAAAATGCTTAGAATTTTAAGATGCGAAAACGTAATCGGTTACAGCAATAAATATAGGCTTACATGTAAACTCGAAAAAAACAAAGAACAATAATTTTCGTCACACGAAACAATCAGATAATATAATATGTAAGATTTATGGTGAATGTTTGTACGATTGTTATTTTGTCAAAAAGATACATATAATGATCGAAATTAATGTTAATCTACAACAAATGCACCCTTTAAAACAGAACTAAATACCCTTTAAGGTTGTACTAAAACGATAGGCATATAAAGCGTATTTCAAAAGTAATACAAAAAATCTGGGTTTATGTTAAAATTTCGGCTAAAATAATATTTGTTAAAAACTCAAAGAAAACTCAAAAGTATTTACCACAATTATAAAATGAATTTAATGGCAATAAAATACACTAAAAACATAAAAAGTACAACTACAATTGGACTTAATTTAAATTCTACGGATTAGAGATAACAACAAACAAAATTTCAACCCCGCTAATACGATGATAACTAAATGAGTTTGTTTCGCGCGGCTAAAATGTAACTGCGGCGGTAAGAAAGCGACGGAAAGAGGCTGCAAACTGTGTTCTCCGTCAATCGGCTTCGATCGAGTAGTGAAATACGCGCGAATTATGCGACGACGACGATGACGACCCCTGGCGGACTTTGCTGCAACTACTGCGTCTACAATCTGTACAGCGCTGTTACTGGCTAGACGTCTGAGCCGCTTGCAATTCGCTCAGTCGTCAGTTCCAGCAGTTCAATTCAGTTTCAGTTCAGCTCTTGATCGCTCTGGACTGAGCTGAGGGCACTTGCTGAACTGCTTCTGGTACCAGCTGGCAGCGATGTAGGGCTTGGCACTTGAAGCAGTCAAGATCACCAACCAGCTTGTAGGATGAATGATGAGATCGCACCGTTGACTTCGTTGGTTTATATCCGCTGTGTGTTGTCTTGACTGGGAAAACGACAGCCTAGACTTCATCAACCGCGGTTCAGTGTCAATCCCGTGGTTTCGACGTAGTGATTATCCGACATGGCGGACAAGATGGCGGCTGACGGAAGCGGAAGGAAAATATCGACGACGACGACCACGATGATTACGTCACGTCGAGATGGCGTTGCTCGGCGGAGAAAATTTCGCAAAAACTCACGCAGAAAACAACAGCGCCCGAGGCGGCCGTCGCAGCAGCGACCGACAATTAGTACAACCATCGGAAACGTGACGTCATCGCAAACGCATCCGTATGAAATTACCACCGCGCCGACTTCCGGTTGTAGTACAGGTTGGACTATGTTACACCCTGGCTCGCGACGAACGATAAACCGGAAGTTAACCACGGCAGCAACACTCAAACAAACCGGAAACAGATACGTTGCAACATCGTCGTTGTCGTCGCCGGTTTTGCCGTTGCCTATAGCAACAGCGGTGCCTTACGTCAACCTCGGTGCGGCGACGCCGGTGCGTGGTGATTCCGTCACATCTTATGACGTCACATCCAGAGAGCTGCCTCGGCCGTGGAGCGTGGTTGCCGGTAGGAGTGGTACTACGTCCATAGCGACTGTGGTCGGTCTGGCGGTCGTCAGCGTCATTGCGTTCTGGCTGGTCGTTACCGTTATCGTTCTGTCGTGCCTGTTGTCGCGGCGCAGTAAGACCAGGCCGCGGAGGACAGCTGGTGGCTGTGGCGGCGGTGGGGTCGTGGACAGTCGCTGGAGCTGGTCGGGACATCAGCTGATTGGTCTGCTAGATGACTCGGTCCTTGACGCACCGCTGGAGAACGCGCGATTGTTCTCGACCGCCAACCATCTCGATGACGTGTCACCACCGACAAGGTTGCGTTATGATCTTTCACCAGATAAAACGTACACGTAACTTGCTTTTCTCGCATTTTGCAGCCCTGTGTTTTTGAGTTCCATTTTTTAGTTTTTTTTACATGAGTTTATTTCGCAAAATAATGCGGACAATTAAAAAAAACAATAAAAACACACATCATACGGTCAATAGCCTAAGAAAAGTACATACAGTTAGGCCTACACACATGCTGAAATAAATTTCAGGTTGACGCGATGTCTTATACAAAAAAATGTTACTATGTCGAGTAACATCAGTTTTGTAATTTCTACTTTGTATTTTTGAGCGCATTTTTGCCGCAAATTCCTGTCTTGTCTTTTTAGCGTGTCCCGTGATTTTATTTTTTTAAAATCTGACTGCTTTTCTCCGCCTTATTGTTAAAAGTGAAGTGGTCCATTTCACAGACACGGCGCAGACCAACTATTGTACTGGTCAGAATACAAGTAAACGCATGTAGAAACTCGCAAAACACAGTCGGCGAGACACACTAAGCTAAAAAGCATTTATACAGTAACTTGATTAATAACATAGTACATAGACCTAGCTCAAAATAGCGATCGTTGTTGCAAGGTTAATCAGATTAAAGCAAAAACAAAAATTGCATCATTTTACACGAAGTTGTTATTGAGTTTTCACAACTTGCGTTAAAAAACGAAAATGTTATTTCATTTTAATAAATTTTAAAGATACACAAACGTTGCGATTGAAAGTCTTGCGATAAGAAACATAGCACCAAAAGCACAGAAAAATAAAAGACAAAGGGAGTGCAGTAAAAAGGATAACTTTCTACTTATCTAACGTTGCAAGCTCGACAGCAGTCCGGGACGGAGCTATGCCAAAAACTTGTTATGGTGAAATTTTGCGATCGACAAAACATTCTTTCTTAAGCCTATGAGATTTTTCTTTGGTTTGTGCATGAGCAACTGTAAAAAATTTTAAGATACAATAGTCGGCATATAATGATGCGCAGATTAAGTTTAACAAAACAAAAACTGTGTAATAACACAATGTAATGTGTGATAATGATGATTAAGGTGGAACGGTGGCAACTCGGATGAGAGAGGGCGCGGCGGCAGGACGTTTACGGCGTATCGATCACTGCGTCAGAACACATCACACGACGACGAATATCATTCGCGGGCCCACCACCAGCTAGTTGACAGCGGCTATGAAACACTGGCTGCCGCAGCCGCCGTGCTGCAGGCCTCCGAGATGCGCGCCACGCCACCACCGGAAGTGACGTCATACATGGACTGCGAACCGATGGCGGAAGTGTGGACACGACAGCCAGTGCCGATGGTAACGTCGCGAGTCGGTTGCAGTCGCGACGACGTTGCTATGACGACGACGACGAACTCAACGCAGCTGACGTCACAGCGTCGCTTTCCGAGAATGGGTCAGTCGTGTCTCGGTCGTGCGTCAACACCGAGTCGAGTCAACAGCGATGACGTCATTCGTCCACCACGCTTGACCGCTGCGGGTTACATAGCATTGCCGCGCTCAGACACCGCAACCGACGTCGGCACAACCGCCGTCTAGTGTCTCTACATGTACTAACCTGATTTTACCACTCTCTATCTCGAGAGTCATAACGATTGTCTCGTGGTCAGCTTGATGATGTCCAGACTTAGTGGGCATGCACCGTGGAATGTCGGCTGTCGGCGTCACAATTTTTTTCTCATAAAAATGCTCTTTGGGTTGCTATTATACCAATGCGATGAAATACTGTGAGAACATGACTTCATATATGGTTGTTATTCGCATCACGTCATGTTACAGAAGAAGAAGTAGACTACAATGTATAGCGTCACATACTGCGGTCATAACTTTCCGCCGTGCGATGACGTCATGTTGACGCTGAAATTACGCGGTAAATTAGTGAGGTGGGCAAATTTATCGGCTATGCATGCAGCAGCAGCATTATCTCTGACTCAAATGCAGACATTTTTGTGCAGAAAACAGCATGCTAACATAGTTTTGCCATTTGGCGCTAAGAGTAACCTCTTAGTCGCTTATAAACATTGATTTGGGTCTCTGCAACGTAATACGCTAGGCTGTCCTCTCACATAAGCGTAATAGCAACAAGAAATCGGAGCTAAGTTAATGAAACGCGCGACAGCGGACAGCATCGGTCAACGTAATTTCGGCGCAGTTCATTTTTGAAGAATGCGTCGCAGCCTAAAATCGCAGAAAAAATTACTAAAAATTAATAAAATTACTGAGAACCTGCTATTTGTGTATTTCAAGGTCGTTCAAAGTTATCGAAGTTAGTACCTCGGAAACCTCGTCGCTGTCGTCGGACTGCTTGTTAAGATAAGCAACAAGTCTGTGTTTAAGACAGACTTGTAACAAGTCCAGCAACAGCCAAGTCCAAGTCCAAGTCCAAGTCCCCTATCCTCAAGTCCAAGTCCA
>Ga0209367_1014101_pt1 | contig 10183 bp, 8 predicted proteins | sample WorMetLIZISLAND2_FD_187412 | JGI IMG/M metagenome (GOLD analysis project Ga0209367, IMG submission 187412) | Marine gutless worms symbiont microbial communities from Max Planck institute for Marine Microbiology, Germany - Olavius geniculatus... ...
CTCACCGGAATTACCGGCATCCAATCGTTCAAGTGTGACATTAGAGTGAAATGAATTCGCCTAAAGTTTCTATTTTAGATACGGATATAGAGGCGCCTAGCTTACGCCTGCAAAAAGCGCGCCTGAATCCGTTTTTAGCGTTGAGTTTAACATATCGCACTTAAATCCTTAACCTGACAGATAAAAACGCTATTAAATGTCTCCAAATGTTCAATATCGAGCCATACTTACGAAACTATAAAGAAATTCGCACCATACACAGAGTGACAATATGGCGTCGCTTGCAAATACAGACGACATAGTGACGCCACCGCCAGATGTCGCGCTCTTATTACAGGTATTAGCAGTTGGGACCCGTGCGGAAACCGCGGTAAAAACCCGTTTAATTCCCGCACCGTCATCCCGGGCGAATCCCACACGGGACCCTCGCGGTGGTGTTCGCTGGGGCCTTGTGCCGACAGAAATACGGCCGTCCGTCTAGTTGTCGAGGGCCAAAACGGGGCTGTGTGTGCATAATAGTGCCTTAGGTAAACATGCGTATCACGAGATGCAGATATGCGTCATTTTAAAGAGATTTTGTCTCCCAGTGGCTCTAATTTTTAAACTTTTGGTTACTTTAGCGCTGAAAAACATTCACGCCGATTTTGTGACTTTGGACGTTTTTCTTTTCGCTTTTGAGTCATATAAGCCACTACGGAACAGGCAAACAGACTTAGAGATGCGCGGACGGGCAATACCCGTGATGCGGCCTATTAAGACGACCCGACCGTATAGCAATAATACTGATTACAGCAAACTCCACCGACATTTTAACCTATACCTTTCCGGTGATCTTGATGCCTTTGAACAAGCCGAAGAACGTGATAAGCCAGGCCAGGACCAGTAGCAGTGCAAGATCCCACATGACGCGGCCCATCTCATCGATACCGGTACTTAACCGCAGCACACGACGACTGCACAGAAATCACACACCACTCGCACTGATATACACAGTGAGTCATAAAAAGTACCAATTAACTTCTGTCCATATCTCCGCCGAATATAGTGACCGATTTTAAGAATTTTTCGACTAGCGCACTTAAATTTGAGTCGGGCCGTGTTCTATGCTGTGTGTTATTTTTGACAAAGACATTCATTCGTTACTCCAGTAGGCCTACTACTTTGTCAAAATTTGGTTAACACAGTATACTAGGCCTATAACTTAGTTAATGTTTTATTTCGATACAATGAGCAGTATAGATTTGGGAAGTTGATAAGTTACTTGAAGTATTCTTCGCTGGCAGAGGTACGTTTGAGATTGGTAGTGTTCTCGAAGACGGCTTCGCTCCAGATGCCGACGAGCTGAGAGTCGTTGTAGCAAGTGCCGTTAGCGTAACCGATCAGCTCAGACGATGACACGGAGGCGTTCTCACACGACATGTCGGGCAGACGATCAATGCATACTACATGCAGTAAATTCAGCATTCAATCAACCAGTAAATCATTTCGTCAGTTTTGACAAACGTCCATAACATGAATCAAGAAAAGAAGAACGGTACAACTAAAATCACGCAAACGCGTTAAACTTACAAAAACGCATGCTTAAAGCTACAGACAAAATAATAACAGCGATAGCGATTGGAATTGAATTGCTGTGATGTTCTGATTCCGTTGCCAGCCTCTCATATTAAGAAAAACAACATTACTGAAACAAAAAAAAACAACTATTAACTGGGCTAGAACTCGCATGCACGTGCGAAACAAAAATAAAACAGAAACAAAACAATATATTAATATATTCTGCAGCTTCATTTGTTTTATTATTTGATATGTGCAAAAACGTCTTAACCGAAAATAAAAAAATACAGTTAAAATGTTTTACCTGTTATATTTTTGTCTCATACGTCCGCCATCCGGACGCTTAAAGTGCAGCAGAACGAAATTTAAACAATTTGGTGTACATTTTTCTGGTATTTTACATATGTGAAACTGCCATTCTGAAACGAAATACAATACAACAAGACAGCGGTAATCAGTATAAGAACTGACGGAAAGTGTTCCAGCGGTTGAAGCAGTCTCGCCACGGCAGATGCATGATGTGAATGAACGAAGCAAACAGATAGAACAGAGCCCAGGCGACTAGAATTATGTAGTAGATGCTCACCAGCGAGTTGACTATGAGCTGACCGAACCCTATACCTGTCATACGTGCCAACAGAATACGACATAAGTAGCATATACAAAATTTACGAATACGTTAAAATTGTCATATTAGTGTAGGCCTAAGTTGTAGACTTGTAGACTTTAAATTGCTCATAAGTTGGTCTGAGTTACGGGTAAAACACATACCACAAGTCGCAAAATTTTTTTTAAAAAACGTTTAGATGACTATAGGCCCGAAGAGACCCAGAGTACACGAAAAACATCACAACTGTACACTTTTTTGTAGCCCCCAAGTAGTAAATTTTAGATCCCGTGGTAACTGACTGCATCGATAAGCGATTCCAGCCTCTTACGAAATTATTTTCGTCCTTACTGATAATGCAGCATAGCGTGGTACTTCGTTAGGCGTGCTGTAGGCCTACCTTTGAAGATGGGCGCGAACTGCCAGCACGTGAGAGGTCCGGAGCTGCAGAACTGACCGAGGGCGAGTTCCATGTAGAACAGCGGAATGCCGATGAAGACGAGCATTATGAAATACGGTATCAGAAACGCACCGCCGCCGTTACGATAACACAGGTACGGAAACCGCCAGACGTTGCCCAGACCTACCGCATAGCTGGACCACAAACATACGACAGGTTAGCAGGCAGTGGCTGCATGCAGCAATAATTAGTAAGCACCAAAAACTGTATAATCTACGTCTGTTTTGCGTAATTTGGCGAAACGCGTAAGGTATAGTCGAACTAGCTTGGATGGTTTCTGTTGTTCCTTGGATTTGTACAAGCCACCTCTACTCAGCCTGGCCATCCTTCCGTGAGTAAGCAAAATGAGCACTGGCGACGATTACCGCCATTGCTACGGAAGAAACGGCGAATTCTGTGTAGCAGTAGGTTTTGTGACCAAAAGTGCTGGCATACTGGTCTTGACGGTTAAATGTGCTGGCTGTTTTTTTTTAAATTAGAGCCTGGCCATCCGCCGACCGAAACACGCTAGCTTAACTGGGTCTGCAACTCTCGCCGGCTCGGAGTGAACTCCCACGCAAAAATTAATGGACTCAGCTGTCTGTACATGCAAAATCTTGTTCATCTACTGACCCGAGCAGTGCAAGAACAAAATCAAAGCGCCCGGCCCAGTTCCCTCTGTCCTTGTTCTCGTCAAAGTCGTACACATTATCACATCGTCCAATGGCAGAGCAGTCTTCGTCGCTGGAGGCTTGTGACCCAACGCCATCTGACGGCGATACACCGAACCATCGCTTCATCTTCTCCACAGCCTGAAACACAAAATATATCATTTTGTGACCTATTTCTGTCGTTTATCTCTCACTGCAGTGTCTGGAATGTTATAACTGCTCCAAATCTCACACCAGTCAATCGTGACGACCGAAACGTGATTCAAACCAACAATTCTCGGGCCGAACACACCGCCGATCACAGTCAAGAAATAAGTACGCTTTAACAACATCTACACTACAGTGTATTGTGCTAAACGACCGCTATTGCAATCATTTTCTACGTGACATCTGACGCAAGCCTACAGTAAATAGAGGAGCAACGTGTAATTTAATTTAAGCACTTATATTATGATAGTAAGTAACGTCTACGTCGCTGTTCGAAATGACAAAATTAACGAACAGGCTAGACCAGTTAGTTATTAGCCGAGTCAAACGTTGTTATACAAAAGAAAATCGATATGAAGCAAATTAATACGTCAGCTGGTGAGTGGTGACAAAAAAGTGCTATTCGTATAATGATCGACACCAATTACGTAACTTTAATTAAGACAGTCAACTGTAGACTTTAATTAATTCTACAGCTACGTACTTCAATGCGTGACGAATAACATGAATAATGCGATATGATATACTACACAAAGTACTGTTCACAGTCACTGTGCACGTCGTATAGCTTATTATGTAGTTTACGTCATTTGTGTGATATCTCATTCTGATTAATTACCGTATGTTGCTTATCAGCAAATAAATAAATGAATCGCTGAATTGATCAGTCAAAATGCACTAATAATAAAACGTTAAGTCCCGAACAAATCAAACGCGCATATCTTAAGTCTGACTTTTTTTACATTTGATTAAATGTAAACTAGTATTTTTAGCCCGAACTGTAGCAATTAGCACACGTCTGTAAATGTGATGTCGACTGCTACTATCTATCGTCAAAAGTCTTGTGATTTCATGTTCGTAAACCAACAGAGATCTTTTGGAACCAAATACTGAGGTAAAAGGTTAAGGTTAAAGGTGTATGTATAGCTCTATGGATACCCAAGAACCACAGAGAACCCGACACAGGTTAACGCGCCCCGCTTTAACCCAACCAGGCAGACCGATGTATACTCGATGGAATAGAAGGCTGAGTTCACTTAGTCACTGGCTACACACGGCGCCAGAGATATACCGGGTAACACATCAGAGACGGATCCATTTATGTCTTCAAGTTACTCGTAAGCTTATATCTCTTTCGGCCATTGCAATAAATGTTACTTTAATGTGGTCTGTCCGTCTGTCGATTTGTTTATGCATTTGTCACCAGAGAAAAATGCTAAAGTCGTGAGAGAAAATGAGGTGCCATTTGGCAGAAACATGCGTGTGACCTCAAAGTAAAAGTCCACTTAGATGGAGGCTACGATCGCCCAACGAAAAAATGTGTGAAAAAGTGTGAGTCAAAACCGCAGTCAAAACTTGCATGCATGTTGTGGGGGAACCGACATGCAAATCTTTGGCTTTTAATATTTTTTTCTTTTCTCAATATGTAAACTTCAGCGGTACACCGTTCATAAAGGTGGCCATTAGAAATGCTGTGGGGACAACTGCTGTTATTAATTTTGTTTCGTACTCACACGTGGTCTATTGTTTTCATTTATTTACTTGAATCAGTTCACCTAGTTCCATATACAGTAAGCAAGCATCTACACAAGAGAAAAACAAAATACGTAATAGACATTTTTTTTAAAAAAGTCACTTAGGCTATATACGTAGTATCCTCTTTTATATCGTAGAGTAGGCTGCAAAAGACTCACCTGTCGGAATATGGACGAAGACATAGCAAATTAACTATAGCGACTCACACGCTTTAGTAGATTCACATTTTTCGCTTTTTATAATTTAGGCTTACAACTGAAATAAGAATTCGTCTATATCATGCAGTGATTTTCTACAGCACACAGTCTTTAAATGCTGGCAAGTTTACATCGATGTTCATAGACGTAGTATTTTTTCACAATCTATCTCGTTCGATAAATAAATGTATGTTGCGTTTATTCTAGTTCTCTGTACTGTAACTTGTAAACCTACTGTATTAGTAAAAGCGTCCTGCTGAAAAAAAAAATACGCTTTCTCGCCCTGCATGCACAACTACGCACAGCGTGGCCCAGAAAACAAATTAAGAACCAAAATCGTTCGGCACTAGACAGCATCGCTAAAGAGAGACCTACGGTTGGTTTTGTCGCACCTCGTAAGGCAAATTGTGACTGGGTGTTGCCACCCTAAATCTCCCGTTTATCTGCGGAAACCGCGAGAGCTTTCTGTATCATAGATTTACGATGTTACTTAAAGTCACGAGAGTGTTCCCGCCAATCGTATCCCATTCCGTCCAACAGCTTTAGCAAGGAACACATGAGTGTGACAGACGGACAGATTACGTTACGCTAACATCTGTCGCAATAGCTGGAAGTTTTAGACCAGTGGTGTGACCGTAACCAAAAAAGCCCAATCAGTCTCTGGCCGCCAATGCTTTTAGCGTTGACGCCTTTTCTTTGAAAACTTGAAGTTAAAAAGTTGAGTTAAAATTAAGTTAGAAACTTAGGAAGTATTTAGCGATAAAAATAGTACTTCAACTGTGCATTCTACGTCTGACGTACGGTACTGCTTATCAGAAAAATTTCCACGTTATTCTGTAGCACCGTAGACATATTTTCGACTTAAGCAAACGTTTGCGAGCATTTGCCTACCGACGAGATCGATTTATATGTTAGGCTACGAAGGCTACATGTACTTACTTCAACGCGACAGATGTCTGAATATTGACCGATAGGCACAGATATTTAGGCAGCTCCCACATGGGCGATAAAACTGTAAAGAAAGGGAAAAATCGCATGCGACAAATAGTTACACATTAAACACTTTTTTAGTTTGCATATTTTATTAAGAAACAACGTAATGAACAAGTGGCATATGCAGATATCGAATAATCTTGATCTTGTGCGACGTTGTCTTATTAACGTTGTCGTTTTCTGCCGATGTATAAGAAATTGAAATGTGTGACAGATTACAGTTAAGTGTTGTACGATACCAAGCTGTAGTATAGAATACTGTTATAATATAAGACAAAGAATTGCAACACAAAACTGTAGTTTGTAAGTTGTATTGCATACAAAACACTACATGTAACACATTTAGACTATTTTGATGCTTCCACATAACAATCAATTAGTTTAAAAACTTTAAAAATACTCAGCGTCAAAATAGTCCAAAATCATTTTAATCAGTTGACATCGCAGTAGTTTCAGTAACAAAATCTTCGGTAGATTTTGCATTCAATCAGCCGAAAAGTGTTAGCGGATTCAACGTATGTTCGCGTGTATGCTTTCTCTGAGCGACTTCGATGTACATGTAGTCGAGTGTCTTAGTGACAATGAGTGATGTAGCTTCAACTGGCACTGAGTCATCATCGACCGAGTCAGCTGAGTGACGCAGGTACTGGTAACGATTAGGCTTGATAATCGTCACTGTAAATGCACTTCGAACTTACAATCGCTACCAGCAGACAGTAAAACTCTGTTATCATCCAGTAACTGATTGAAGTTTGATAGTAATATCGGCGGTGGCGTGGTGTAGCGGTAACGCGTTGTGTCCGATCAAAGAAGTTGCTCTGCGCTGGGCCGGATTAGTACTTAGATGGGTGACTGTCTGCGGGCAGTTTAACCATCTCAATGTGTAACTAACCCCCTAAGTCAACTTAGCCTTCCATCCCTCCGGGGTAGGTAAATCGAGTACCGGCTTATCTGGCTGAGGTTAAAGCGGTGCGCGTTTACCTGTGTCGGGTGGAAGGTAACACTGTGTGATCCCATATGGCAAGTGACGCTCTGTAGCTCTATGATGGATTTTCTAAAAACACACTACACGCTACACTATACAGTACCTTTGACCTTTTAACCTCTAATTGGGCTACGAGGAACGTTTTGTATATGCACACCACACAACAGCATAGGGCCTATAATGTACGTTTTGCGTGGACAACTGTAAACTCTGTTGATAGTGACCACGTTTGTACACGAAGAGCGCCTCAACAAAGTCTGTTTTGACAATTGTGATAACAAAACCAAAGTTCTCGAGTTATGAGCCGACGACACGTTGTCAGATGTTTAACTACATGTACAGACTTCTGCAGAAATTTAATTAGTTTTAATGTGTTCGTTTCATTTGTGCCTGTAGCCAGAAAATTGCGGCAGTTACGTTCCAGAAGTATCGATAAAATGTCCGTGAACTGGTCACTAATACCGTTTCTTGCTATTTTGCGTAGAACGTGTAGCAGCGCAACAGCTAAAAAGTAGGCCTAAACAGATAAAAGTTAATTGATCTTTGCCAACTCATTCATTCTACAAAATGTGTAAAAGTCTAGCGTTCTTTATCCAACGAAAAAAATCCCAGAAACCGCACTCTGTAATTGTCTATTGTCAGATGAGGTGGGACGGAGATTGTAATGTTGTGATACCAGATTAAGTAGTGAAAAAAGTAATATGCAGTAGTGTCCAGTGTTACTACAGAGTTTATTGAACTGTCTGTCGTCAGAGTCTTCCAGCAGTTCGTCGAAGGTCGGTAGATCTGGCTGGCAGTAGCCCGAGCGTTTGCTGCGGCGCAGAAATGTGTCGACGCGATGACAACCAGACGCTGTGATGAAGCCGCTCCACGCTGAGCAGGCACTGATAACATATGACACAGTTTTCATACACTGTTTTGTATTGGGACAATAAATGATAAACGCCTATCACATAACAACACGCTCCTATTACAGCTGGCTGGGTGATGGCAGCAAGTAAAATGAGAGCGAGATGCAATAACAGGCGGGACACCGGCAGCGTGTCATAACATTGTGTTCTGTAAGTGCTTAAGCACGTATACGGTCAACACAGCGAACAACAATAGCAAATATCGATCATCTCTCTGCGCCAAAGTCTGACGTCATACATCGTCCATAATTTACCCAGCTGCAGCAGCAGCAGTAGCTGCTGTTTCCGGCCAACAGCAGCAGAGCAGCAGCGTAAGGGCGGTTGGACCGTTATTAGCGATGAACTGGGGATTAGGCCAGATCAGTTAAAATGTACAAAAGACAAGTATTTTTAGCTTCCACAACTAAATGGAGTGAATGGCAGATATATTGCATTTATCGGACGTGCGTGCGTGCGTGTGTCTGTCTGTTTGTGAGCAGCAGATTAGTTAATCAGACCAGTTTCTGTGTTCAATATCAATATCCCCAAAACGGTTAAAGGCACGCACTTTAAATTTGATGTGTATGCTTCCAGTGACAGTAAAAACATAACTGCTTAAAATTTTTTGAAAAGGCGGCTTGGCCACAGTCACGTGACCTTTAATTTTTGGAGCGTTAGTTTAGGCGACTAGTGCAAAATATAGCTGAAATTGCTCAGTTACTTATAAAGAACATAAAAACATAAAACATTAAAACTTGGCAGGACATCAGATCAGCCTTCAATGGTATGCTTGAGCGTCCTGTCATGCTGGTTGTTAAGGAAAACACGTTGCCTAGCAACAGTTGCTATGCCGTGAACAGTTCACGTTGGCACCAGCACCAGAAATAATTAGTATAGGCTGAAGTATTATTGTGCCAAGTTTCATTCTTGTATCACCATCTGAGCAATTCTGGCGATACGCAGTGTTTTATAAAAAGGGACCCCTTTTCTTGCTTTCATAACTCACTCAAATAATGACCAATTTACACGAAAAGCTCAAAATTTGTAGCTGAAGAAATACTTATTCAAAATATTTTAGCAAAACATGACTGTTGATTAAATATTCTTTGTTAGTCGTGACGTAATACAGTTAGCGGCGTGGTTACTATTGACGGTCTATAGGAACTTATTAATGCTTTTTTCATCCGACAATATCATCGCTGACCCCCTACGGACACCTGTTTTTTTCAAAATAAAGGTCTTGACCCTGAAATTTGCATTTCGCATTACGGCCAAACTGTATCAGAGAATGGTTACTCTTAACAGGCCACTAAACTGACGCGACCGGTAAAATATAGCTTCGTTAACGTGTTCAGCGTTATATGCAGTTATAGCCCTAATAGTATTTAACTGAATGTGTTAAGATAAAATATACGGTACATGGTTCCTGTTTGTCTATCGTATAATATATTCGTGCACGTCTTCTGAAACTCGATTTCCTGTCGGCTGTAGCTATGTGAGACAAAATGACATTATTAAACGACTGCTACAGATGTTCCGAACTTCCGGTGTGGAAAACGCAACACTCTGTAACTGTTAAACCGCGCTTTTTAAACTATACATTCTTATTTGGTTACCATAGGCTAAGCCAAAACTTCGATCCCCATTTCCCACTGTATCACAAACGAGCGATCAGCACGGCTGTGTTTCTGCCAAGCGCGCCACGTGACCCGCCTAGCAGGTATCGATCGTATCCTCGCTGGCTGGTCGGTGCCCGGCGATTTCCTGGGCCACCCAGAGCGCGCGATGCCTTGCCTCGCAGACTACCGGGGTGCTGTACAGTGCCAGGCCAGGCGACTACGCCCTGCCACGACGGCGACGACGACGACGACGACGCTAGCGCTCGTACATATTTAACGCGCCGCCCGCACCGCCGCGTTTTGTCGAGATTTCTCGGCCCCGGAGGCGTCCGTTGTCGACAGTTTCTCGCCATTTGTCGCCAGCGTCGACTGCCACAGCGACGTGCAGCTTTCCGGACCGTTGCGAGGTAGGTTCTTTTCGGTTTTGTTGCCCGATACTCTGATGTCGCGCCCGCGCTCGCAAGACGCCATTTTTATCGATC
>Ga0209367_1014102_pt1 | contig 10183 bp, 8 predicted proteins | sample WorMetLIZISLAND2_FD_187412 | JGI IMG/M metagenome (GOLD analysis project Ga0209367, IMG submission 187412) | Marine gutless worms symbiont microbial communities from Max Planck institute for Marine Microbiology, Germany - Olavius geniculatus... ...
CTGTACCGACTTCATCGCAAAGGACCAATGGCCACCAAATTCACCCGATCTCAACCCACTTGACTACCATGTGTGGGGCGCAATGCTTCAGGCATTTCATTGGTTCATAAAATATCAATTATTTCTGTTTTAAACCTGTTGTTTATCGTCAGTTAGTAAAACTCGTGATGAACGTGCTGTGAAATGTAAAAATTCGGTGGGTGGTCGCGCTTAATGCTGCATAACTTTGTCAAAGTTGGAGATAATTGAATAAAATTTTGCAGGTTAGCGTAAGTCTGAATGGATAATAGACATGTAAAATTTTGTTTAAAAATTCTCAGCCGTTTCGAAAAAATTATCAGAAAACCTTAGGCGGTAAATTTTTTTGGCCCACCCTGTATGTACACGTTTATAATCCAGTAGATAAAAATAAACGCAAAACCATTTCTGGCATTTACTATTTATATAATGGTTGTCAACGTCGTGCAGCACGATGTGTAATGAATGACTGGATCAGACCTCATTCTCAGACTACTCCATCATCTCGTACTACTAGGGGAAGTCCAACCATAATGATCCAGCAGCTGGGATGGAGCACGCTGGAGGAACGCAGGCCTCAGGCCAGAGCCATTATGATGTACAGAGTAGTTCATGGTCAAGTTGCGATACCAGCATCAGTCTACCTCACTCCAAACACGCAGAGCACGAGAGAACATAGCAGCAGATTCTGCATTCCAGTTGGGTCTGTTGATGCCTTCAGACACAGCTTCTTTCCTGCGACCATTCGGACATGGAATAACCGGCCTTCTGTTGTCAGCATGTCTCTTCCCATCGAGGTGTTCGAGTCCAGATTGGCAGGCGTCATGTTGACGTGGAGAACAAATTAGATCCATTCTGTTTTTATCAGCACTTTTGCATGTTTTTATCTGTTCTGTTATTGAAGTTCAACAGTTGTTTCCGTCACTTCATGCACCTCTGCCATGCACGACATTACCCGCAAGAAGATCTGTACATTATGGAAAAAAGAAGAAGTCAATAATCGGTGTGAGTTCAAAATGGTAAAGCGTAATGTCTGCCAAATGAGGCACTTCTCGGGTGCGTCCGTTTGTGTGCTTTTTGCTTGTTTGTCCGGATTTCGGGAAATGTTTTTGACTGGAGGTAGCAAATTAGCTATAAAGTTTAGCGCAGCATACGTAAAGCGAGCAAAAAGTGTTTAATTTTACGGTGTCGTGGGAAATTTGTCGCACCTGGAAAGTTCGTTCCACCTCCATATTGTCATAATGTAACTAACGCTAACGCTAACCCTAACCCTAAATTTAACCCTATCCTTAATTTTAATCCTCAGCCGTACTGCTGCGTGTGGGGATAATTTTCCGGTGCGACAAATTTTCCACTACAACAGCACGGACATAATATTGCACACCTTGACGTTGATATCACCGCGAGGTTCAGTGATAAATTCAGGATATTCCACCAGAGCGTCGCGAGCATTTTCACTCATGTGTATCTTCAGAGCTGCAACATCAACCAGCACTTTGCGTCCGGTGACAAACCCATGATATGGCCGTCTGTTCAGCTTTTAACATTTTTGGTAAATTAAAGCTGCAATATTATAATTATCTTCAACAAAAACTGCAAAGCAAGATGTAACAACTGCACGACAACTGAAACACGCCCGAAACAAACAAAAAAAACGTCGACGAAAAGCAAAACAAGTAACAAAAAGTGTCGTGGTAAAATATGCTGCTGTATAGATTCTGGAAAAGTTTCTTAATGTAACATATCAAGTTTCAAATGTTATTGAACGCCCCCTCTTATTTTAGCAATTAGGCTTAGTTCAGCAGGTCATGTGCGTCTCTTCACTCTCAACCTAGAAAAACACATGCCAAAGGCCTTAGCTTGCGCGTGCACGGCTAATGATTAGTGATTGACGGGCGTAGGCCTATTTGGTTTCTAGCTATTGTAGCGATGCGGATGTCTCGATCAGCTGATCGCGTGACCTGTTACTCCTGTATGGACAGTAAAGCACATGTGTAGCCACAATCAATACATGTTGTTTGGACCGGAGTTACACGCGAAACAGAATCTAATAGTTAAATCAATAGCATGAGTCGGCAATTTTAGCCGCAGCGAGTGAGTGAGTTTCTTAACAGCAAACAGCACATCAGTACAAAATAGGCCATTGCTCCCACGCGTGCTGATGATGCTTTAACATAGAAATCTGTGGAAGTACGAGCCACACTGTCACATCCCAGATGACTGGCAATTCTTGCCTGCCACGAAATGAAAATCATGCCGTCCGGAAGCAAAGTTGTCGAATCTTTGGTGACGGAAATGTCTACAGTGCGCGGTAATTAAAAAACACCCGTCAAGTAAATATCACTATTTTTATCAATATTTTTCACAACATTATCACGCTAATACTTTACTGTTTTGCAGTTTCGATTAAAACAGATGACGGCGTCACTTATACTGAGGTCAAAAAAACTTTAAAATAAAAGAAACAGTCGCACTATTTAGGCAAACTTTTGTAATAAACCTAATGCACAGAACTTGTTTTGCTTTTGTCTGTATCAAACTTCCTGCTACATAATGATCGCTGAAAATTTTGTACAAAATTTGTGTGTTAGTTTGAAGATATGGAAATTTTGTAGAGGAGTCCTCTTATTACCGCACACAGTACCTATTTGGCAAAGCATCAGCAACGCCGGGCATTTTCGGCTATTGCAACAGATGTTACAGTGGCGTGGTCTGTCTATATCTGTCTGTCAAGCTCATGTTAGAGCCGTTGACAGAATGGGATGCTACGTGGCCTCAAGCGCATCCTATGTACAACAAGGACTCCGGTAACCCTACACAACTACTAATAGTGATTTTCTGCTGAAACGTATTTGGACTATTTCATATCCGACATACAAATCTAAGCCCAAAATGCTATTGTCGATTAACGGCTACACAGCATAACCTTCTCCGGTTGATTCCATGCGTGAAGCCGTGTTCACGGTGTCACCAAACAGACAGTATCTCGGCATGGCGTGTCCCACCACTCCTGTATGCACAGCGCATGCACATAATCACAACAGTAAGAAATATGTTGATTGGCTGATGGTAACAAAACGCGTACAGTAATTAAATCGAAATGTAAAACTTTTGGAAAATTATTTTTGATTGCGTTTCTGCATTTTTGACATGCCTTTAGTATAACTATAAAAAGTGTAGGCCTACCTCAAAATATTGACATTACAGTGTTAAGGTAAAACTGCGGTTAATGACAATAATGTTTCAAATATTTTCATTCAAATATGAAAAAACAACCACGTAGGCCTAAAACGTGGCGTAAAAGTACGCAGACCTATACCATAAACAAAGCTATCTAATTTTGAAGAAAAATGTTATTTTTATATACCAGTTCATACAACTTTTTTGTTTCACGAGTGCCTGCTACATTAACAGCGTTAACACCTCGCTGTGGTGTAAACAATAAAAAAACAATGGCTTTTAACGAAAAAATGTGGTTGTAATTACAGTTATTACTGTTGCTGTTTACAACTTGACGTCGTGTTTTTTAAAACTAATTCGTCATTTTTTTTTACTTTATTTGCGAAGTAATTATGTTTATAATTTAACAAAAACTAACAAGTTTTTTGTTAAATTACAACTAAAGTCCTAGTGCGTTTGGGGTCCACGAATATCGAAACACAGTGGAGACAAAACAGCAACAAAGTATCGATTATGTAGCAATGCCACTGGTCTCGCTAACCACTTTACGCGATTAGACGCAGCAAAGCTGCACATCCAACCTTTAACCCTGAGCTACAAGTTATGTAAATACAAAAAACAGATTGTAACAAAGCGTTTGTCCGCTAATGATTATTATAGCAGCAATCGATTTCTATTACAAGCCTGCAGCACAAGGTCCAGTGTGTATTCCAATGCGTAGTTTGAGAGTCTCATCAGGACGATGACGAATCGTGAAGCGAGACACTTGATCCAGAAGATCAAGAGCCATATTACAGATCTCAACGATGTGTCTTCCAGCGTTTGGTTTTGGCAATCCGCTCACCACCATGTACGCGTCTCCAATTGTCTCAACCTTGCAACGCAAGGTAGAATTTTGTCTCACCATACTCCAACACAAGTTCGATGTTGCACACTACTTTTGCAAATATGGTACAGTACAATTTTTCATAAAGTTTGTTTGAAGCGTTTACATATTGTTCGTTGCACAAATTTAAGCAAAAAATTACATGAAAAGAAGAAATTACATACTTGAAACTTACAATTATTTTTACCCAATATGTTGCAAAAATTTCACAGTTTTTACATACACATAAAGGCCTACATGTATAAAGACGAGCCTAAACTTTAAACTCTTCATCAAAAACATTTTTATTTAATACATGTTTATGGATGCAAATTGCAACATACATGGCGCAATTCGGACACGAGTCCACTAAATTATGATCAGATCAGCAGTACGAAGTCACTGACAGAAGAAACTGTACATAATTAACGAGAAAACACGCTGATGGGGTTCAAGATCAACCAGCAGACGTGGCAGAATTAATGTGGTCCGCCATATGTTTTTTGGGTTTATATAGAAATGGGTCTTCAAAAAAAACCACACACGTCCTTGCGTCAGTGCTTATTACAGATTATAGGCCCCTATCTGTGGTTGGTAACAATGGCATTGATTTTGATCACGTGATGACTGTGACCTTGTAGACGTCGTAGCGTGCTATGGTGTCGTCGAACGTACTGTAGAGATCATTCAACAGTTCTACGATCTGTATCGGAGAACTTTCAGACGACAACACCGTGAACCCGACAATATCAGAGAAGTAGATTGTGGCGCTAGGATACATCTGTGGAGCCACATTACGTCCTGCCTTTAACTCATCCGCAACAAAACTAACACATAACAGCACAAATATACCGGGCATGGAAGCTTATGCTTACAATAACGTAGACCAATCGATATGCCAAAATTGCTATTTTGCAAAAAAAGACTGTTGTTAAGCGTTTAAGTATGACATTATTTTGGTAGAGTTGATCAAATTAGTATGCCTGACATTAACTGTGCTTTGAACTGGACATTTTACATTTTTATGATGTTTGTAATACGGAAATAGTGTACAAGTTACTAGGCTTACGTCAACAAAATTGAGGTGACTTTTTGTGTACAACTGCGGGATAACGGGAGATTGTTGTTTGCAATAATATTGCCTGCAGAGTACAACTTCAGTCATAAAAGTCCTACGTTGTAGCCATATTTGTTGACAACAATAACCATCGTGGCTTGTAATGGCTATACTGGCACACACACATTCACCTTGCAATTGTTACTAGGGCCTACGAACATGTCGTTGCATTACAGGCTCAAGCCTGTGTTATTCCGCCGCCTTTGATAACGATAACGAAAAACAAAGCGAAGATACAGCATGCTTCGCACATAGTTCACAGTACGAAAATAATGTCTGCGCTGTATCGTAGCAACTTCAGTTTTACACTATCCAGTGATACGAAAAGCTTACGTTGGCAGCATTCGGTGGAGCAACATGTCTGTTTTCTGTTTCTCGTCCATCAGTTCCGCAGTTCGTTGTTCCACTATGCTCTCCAAATTATCCGCGTATTTCTCCAGCTTATGCAGCATACTGTCAACTATGTCAAACTTTCTACAACGTGCAAATTCCCAAAATGTTATATACGGTCAAACACAATGTTGAACAATCACCTGCTACTGACCAGTTATTTTTTCTTTGTACATTCAATATGTCTAATACACAACTATACAAAATCTACTCTTTGCTTGTTGTCTGAAAATGTTTTACAGCGTTCGAAATTTGCTGCAAACAGTTGGGCTCAGCCACGATCCTGCCGAGAAGATTTACAACGTTTCTTAGAATCTCTATCAATGGTAAAGAAAACACTTGCTATCTTTGCTCCAAACCTTTAATCTCTATTTCGTTTTTTTTTTGTTATTAGCTTGCATTTATTATTCATTTTTTTTAATTTGCTTGATGTTTCGAAATTTAAACCGTTTGGCGAAAACTTATAAAATTGTAGGTCTATGTTATGTTTTTATGTTTTTTCCTTCACATTACAGAGCATAGGAGACAAGAACAAATAAAAGTAAATCTAATACTAACTTTCCTTTGTTAATTTTCTTCAGAATTCTAGCGATCTCATCAAACAAAGGTCTTTCAGTCGGTTCTTCGGCCCAGCATTGTTTCATCAGAGCCAAGATGTTTGGATGCACGCCCTCTGACTCTTCTTGGGGTAGTTTAGGTCGATAGAACGTTGCACGAATGTCTTTGATTTTTTCCACAATTACTACAACATTTTTGAGTAAATTATTGTGTGATGCACCTATGCAACATTTCCTTAAATTATATAACAGTACATGAACTATTAAAGCGACCAATCGTCAGTTGTAATTAATTATTTTAAACTACATGGTGTTTCATAAAAAGGTACCCTTTTTCTTTCTTTCATCATTTAGTCAAATGATGACCAATTTGCACGAAATTTTTACCAGATGTAGCCGCAAAAATACTAATTTGAAACATTTTGACATAATGTGGCTGTTGGTCAAATATTTTTACTAGTCGTGATGTAATGCAGACGTCATAATGTGTCGTGAGTACAAACTGGCTTGTCGCAACCAGTGCTGACAGACTTCCTGAATAGCTACCCGGCGTCGATGATGAACGTCATCTGATTCGCTGATGACAAACTGTCGAAGTTTTGCTATTGCAGCCACAAAAACGCTCAAAACGATAACTTTTACACATTTGTGGGGATAGCTCAACCTTTACACACCTTCCAGCAAGACAGTGCACCAGCACGCACCGCTTGCGAGATGATTGAGTTTTTGAAACGCGAAACGACTGATTTTATGTCCCCTCATGTTGCTTAGTGCTGATACAATGAACATTTTTCATCCGTGAACAAGATAAAGTTCACCGGTAGGCCTAGCAACTGTCAGCACTGATTGCGACAAGCCAGTTTGTACTCACGACACATTATAACGTCATCGTTACATTACGACTAGCAAAGCCATATTATGTTGAAATGTTTTGATTAGTCCGCCCGGAAACGATAGTTTTCGGGAAGACGAGTTTTACCGCAAATGTTTTTTATTTATTTTTATTTATTATTTCAATCATAGGATCTCCGACATGCGTCGGCCGATCGGCGCGAAATTTTGCACGGTGGTCAATACTAAGCCAACGTTTATAACGCCGTTCCAAAATTTCAGGGAGCCCTCCCCAAAAAAATTTTAGGGTCCAAAAACATGCAAACTTTGACACGATTTTGGACGACTTCGAAGTTCGGCGGCGAATATCTCCGGAACAGATAAAGATATTCGAAATCGAACTAGGAGGTTTTGCACCGCGATTCCCCCCGCGTTGGACGATAAAAGCTTGGCGAACATTGGTCTACTAATCACGGAGATTTAGCGGTGAAATCGTACCCACTCAAATCGACTTTTTCGAAAGACCATATTTCGGCCCCTAGGGGGTGCTGCGTTCCCAAATATTTAACGCGCCATAGAATGACCAAATTTTGCTAGCGCTTTCCCCACCTGGGACCTGGGACCTGGGCCCCCTTACAATTTTTTTTCAAAAGGGGGGTCCAAAATTGGCCTTAATTGTAGCGAATTAGCCAATATAACTTTAAAGCCAAATGGAGTAACCTAATGAAACTTTGCCACATAATGTAGCGCTAAGTGGGGCTGATAACGTGCATACAAATTTTGGCGGGCACCGTTCCCTGAAATTTGGGATAACGAAAAACGTCCAAAATTCGGCGCGATTTAGGACAACTTTCAACTTTGAGCGCGAACATCTTTGGAACGGACGGACATATCGACAAGTGGTAAACGGCGTTAACGGGCGGTAGGCGTGGTGTAGTGGTAACGCGTCTGATCCGATCAGCGAAGTTACTGTACGCCGGGTAAACCATCTCGGGATGTAACCAACCGCCTAGGTCAACTCAGCCTTCCATCCCTCCGGGGTAGGTAAATCGAGTACCGGCCTATCTGGCTGGGGTTAAGGCGGGACGCGTTCACCTCTGTCGGGTGGCAGGTAACACTGTGTGATCCCATATGACAAGTGACGCTTCGTAGCTCTGAGATGGGTTTGCTCATTAGGAGCTATATGCGACCTTTAACCTTTAACTACCGTCCCTCACGCGTTGAACAAAAGAAATTTGGTGAACTATGGTCCACTAACGACAACGGTTAGTTGGCTAATGTCTACCTACCCTAATCGACTTTTTCTGAAGACCATATTTCGGCCCCTAAGGGGTGCTGCGCCCCCAAATTTTTACACGCGCCATAAAATGACCAAGTCTTGCTAGCGCTCCTTCCACCGGGGACCTGGGTTCATCTTACAATTTTTTTCAAAGGGGGTCCAACATTGGCCTTAATTGTACCGAATTAGCCACTATAACTTTAAAGCCAAATAAAGTAAAGGGCCTTAGCCTAATAAAACGTTGCCACGTGATGTAGTCCTAAGTGGGGCTGATAACGTGTGTACAAAATTTGGGGGCACTGCCCCCTTAAAATTTGGGATAACGAAAAACGTCCAAAATTCGGCGAGATTTAGGACAACTTTCAACTTTGAGCGCAAATGTCTCTGTAACGGATAGAGATATCGACAAGCAGTAAACGGCGTTATCAATTACCGTCTCTTTCGCGTTGAACAAAAAAATTGGGTAAATTTTGGTCCACTAACGACAACGGTTAGTTGGCTAATAATTACCTACCTAAGTCGACACTGCGCGTTCTGCGTATGCGAATGCGTTGGAGTTCGAGCCACGTGACTTTGCTACGAAAGGAATATGAGCTCTCTAACCTGTCTCCCCAATCGAACTTAGGGCGCCGGGCGGACTCACGTTGGGCTCTGCCCCAAATTTCTAGTTTTGTATTTGTTCAGGTACATTTGGTAAAAATTTCATGCAAATTAATCATTACTTGACTAAGTAATAAGGAAACAAAAAGGGTGCCTTTTTATGAAACACCGTGCACACTGAAAAATAAAGTGTGCGACACTTTTTATTATACAAATTGACAAGTGGTGTCAAATAGTTAACACCAGGTTGAACTACATCTCTGAAAAACACATGATGATAAAAGTACAATCTCGTGTCATACTCTGCGGTGGCTCCATGTCAATGAAGTACGGTTCGGCTCTGAACATGATTTCCTGCAGGATGATAGCGAAGCTGTAGACGTCAGCTTTCTGAGTTCCGTTGATAGGTCGAGTTGTCATACGCAGCAGCTCAGGTGCTGTCCACAGCTGATCGCGGTAATACCGACATTCGTCCACCTGCGCCGAGTAATTTATGTATTGTGTTCTATCATTCATATTATTACTATTTTTGTATAATTAATAGGCCTACTTTTGAAAAATACACTGGGGGATTCAGGCGGGGCCGAGGCGGCTCCGGCCCCCTTCGGGCGACGGTCAGACGCCGTCACTCTACTCCAGCTAGTGAATTTTGAAAGCTTTTCAGCTTCTGGCGGCTTCGCTTCCCCGACCCCCACCGAAGCTCTGCCTCCTGGACCCCATTGGGGGACTGTCTCCCAGACTATTACTGTTGGCGGGTTTTGCCCCAATTCCCCGATCGGGGCTCCGCCCCTGAACTCCGCTGAGGGATTCTGTCACCCAGACCCTCTGTACCGCCTTCTCGTTTTTCACGTCCTGGCTACGGCCCGGAAGCAGGTAACTTACAGCGACGCATCAATCATTATATCTCTCACTGCTGATTTGACGCCTTGTTTCGTCCGTCGTTGACACTTGCCATGTTACGATGTCTTGCTCTGTGCTGACACGTGCTGGCCGACATGTTGGACGTGCGCGTCTCTAGGCCAGGCTGCCGTGGCCGTGCCTACGCGTGTCTGCGATTGTACGCATTCGACCTTGACGGCGTGCCTTGCTGACCAGCGTGCACAAGACTTCTGTGCAACGATGGATCGTGGAAGCCAACCGACAACGTCATCAGCGAACAGTCAACGGATTTGCAATCTGATGTTTGAACAGTTTGCACAAGTACTGACATTACCGGACTTGTCGCAGTTTCGTTTCGTTTTTAGCGGACACTATGAACTTGCAGTATTCATACTCGACCGCCAAACGCACTAGAGATTTCTTCGAAATGATAGTTCTCTTATTATTATTATTATTTTTTAATACCC
>Ga0209367_1014104_pt1 | contig 10181 bp, 8 predicted proteins | sample WorMetLIZISLAND2_FD_187412 | JGI IMG/M metagenome (GOLD analysis project Ga0209367, IMG submission 187412) | Marine gutless worms symbiont microbial communities from Max Planck institute for Marine Microbiology, Germany - Olavius geniculatus... ...
GATCCCCACTATCGATATGATGATTATCCTCATTATGAGGCTTTCCGGAATCCGGCTACGCAGAACCAAATCATGGGGACTCGAAGACATCGCCTTAAATTAATCCTTTAAATGGTAGATAGACCCGTAAATTAATAAATCCAAGTCCAGATCGTTAGGTCTTGGTTTGCACCCTGATAAGGTTCATGAGTCATCCATCCGGAGTACTGGAGTACTGGAGTAATTGCGTATTGGAGTAATGAATAAAACAAATCCAGTCGCATACAGAAATTGTTTTACTCAATTTCAGTAACCAAACCGAAGATAACAGCAACAGATCATCTAAAGTGTAACCTGTTGTCACCGGCCTGATGTTTCGTCCAATACTCCATATCTCCAGCACTCCAACACTCCGGCAGATCTTTATCGGCCGAGCCGATCATCTCTGAACCGGCCCGGAGTATCAGGTTTCGATTTAAGGTAGAACTCGGTAATCCGCAGAAATACGACCCTGCGGATTACCGTTGTGCATCAATTCATATTACAAAATCAAATTCTGAGAAACGAATGTCTAAATAGCCTAGAGTTAATGTATCCTGTCAATTTTTGATGATAGTCCGCCTCAGGCGGATTAGACCATTTTAGTCATTCCGGATTTTAGCTCATTAATAGCGTGACATTATCGTAACTCGAGCTCCATCGACATCAAATTGTCAACAAGGCTCACCACAACGCTAAAAAGGCATCTACTGAATCGAATCTATTTCACTTTGCGCACTTGAGCGGGCAGGATCCGCCGGCTGCATGCCGAGTGCAACCTGATGCAGGTATTCTTTGAAGATATCCAACACTTCCATCATGCCGGGCGGATAGGCTTCGCCGATCTGGGCTGCAACTGTCGCACTTCTCAAATCGGTACGGGAGACATCCTTCATCACGGCCGGATGGTCGTACACAGTCTTCATGACCGATTCGTTGCCCTCCAGGTATAGCTCGTTGAACTGGGCCTGGTAGCTGCGCTGATAATCAAACCACAGCATGGCAGCCGCCTTTTTTTCGTCTGAAATCGACACGTTGATCATCCAGGAATCGTTGCCGGCCACGGCCACGCCCTGTTTGCCGACACCCTCCCAGGCCGGCAGGAGCGTGGCATCCCAGTCATTCTGCACGCCGGTGGCAAATGTGGGATCCGCAAAGTTGTTCAAATAGACGCCGCCGGTAATGATGAAGCCGGCTTTGCCTTTGGCAAACACCTCGGGGGATGATGACCATTGGTATTCGGTGGACTCTTTAGACATGCCACCGTTGGTCCACAGGCCGGTCATCACATCCCAAGCAGACGGATCGATGACTACCTTGCCACCCTCCATGATGCGCTTGTCCTGGGAAAAGGTCGTCATGGACCAGATCTGGTGCAGTTGGTCGCCGTCACCGGCCGCGTGCACCATGCCGTTATAGTCAGGTCCTCTGTTCTTTTTGGCCCAGTCATCCACCTTTTTGGTGGCAACAACCAACTCCTGCCAGGTTTTGGGCACAGCAACCCCGGCTTCCTTCAGCCAGGACGGCCGGTAAAACAGGTGCATGGCCCACAGGCAGAAGGGCGATCCGTAGTATTTGCCGTCCGGACCCTCAATGGTGCCTATCAGCTTTTCCGGGTAAAGCGCTCGAACTTCCTTTGGCCAGAGCGCGTCCACCGGCTCGATCCAGCGGGCGGCGCTCATATGAGGAATTTCCAGCATGGAACGGGTGGAGTAGAAGATATCCACATCCTTGGAGCGGGCCATGGCAACGGAGAGGGATTTGGGCCACAGCAGGGCATCTTTCATTTCGATGAGATCCAGATGGATGCCTGTCAGCTTTTCAAATATTTTGGCGTTGAGCACCGTGGCCGGGTCATGCTTGAGGCCGCCGGAGTTGGTCAGCACCAGTTTTTTGACCCCGCCGATGGCTTTTTTCCAGCCGTCCGGCAGTTTGTAGCCGGTCAGCATGCCTTTTTTGCCCGACAGTTTCACACCATAGTCATCATACTCGGCGGGAATGACTTCCACCGGTCCCTGCCCCGTTATTCTCTCGGTCATGGGCATGGGTTTGTTCCATTTGATAGCTCCCGGGCCGGCTGCCGTGGCGGTCAGGCCGAAAGTGACCACAACTAAACCAACCATAATTAATTGAATTACTTTTTTAGTCATGTCCTACCTCCTTTTGCATTTGGTGTGAATGATGATTGCTGCTCCAGCAGACCCGGTCAAATCCCAGTATCAAACCGTGGCCACTCAGATCGTGTCCGCACCGGGCTATCTGCCACTGATTTACATCACCTCCTTTCCCGTCTAAGCCCGGCTATTCTTTTACTTCTAAAATGTCCTTCAATCCGCAATCCAAAATCCGAAATCGAAACTCTGTCTTCTGTCTTCTGACATCTGTCCTCTGTCTTCTGCCCTCTTCCCTCAGTCATCTATCTTTTTTCGACTTCCGCATCCCGAATTCCCACTTCTTAATTTTTTCTTCTGGTTTTTCCGACTTCCGAATTCCAAATTCCCACTTCCGAATTTAAACATCCACAATTGCCTTGATCACTTGGGTTTCCGGCCGAATCCATTTGGGGAATTCATGTTTATGATTGCTGAAATCGGCCCGGTGGGTGATCAGCGGTTTGGCTTTAACCGTACCCTTTTCAAGCATATCGATCACCTGCAAAAAATCGAACCGGGTTGCGTTGCGGGTTGAAAGAAAGGTTGTCTCCCGTTTGTGGAATTCGGGGTCGTTAAGCTTAAAATCCCCGATAAACAATCCGATATAAAACAGCTTTCCACCGTCATTCTGATTTTAGCTGCTTTGGAATTGGCGGCGAATTCATATAGATCCGCTGATCCGCGACGAGCTCCCCTCGACTTGCTCGGGGCCTGAGCCTGTCGAACGGCAGTCGAGGCGAGGCGAACCACTCCACCTCCGGTGGATCAATCTTCAATCCCGGCTTGTCCTGCTTCCGGCATTAAATTGTTCACGAGCCCTTCGCATATGAACTTCCATTGCGGCCACGGCCTTCTGGGGGTCACGCAATTTGATTGCTTCTAAAATGGCCTGGTGCTCAACTAACGCGGCTTGCGGTCTTCCATCCCGCTCGACATTCATCTTGTTGGAAATGGCGATGACATCCGGTGTCAGGATGCTGATTAGAGACATCAATACGGTATTCTTGGAGCACTCGGCGACTTTGAGATGGAAAAAAAGATCATCTGCCATCCCGACACCCCGCTCCTGAATTTGTCTTTGATATATCTCGTGGGCCTCGACTAACTCCTGCAGATCACGCTTATCCGCACGACTGGCAGCCAGCCGGGCGGCATTGATTTCGAGGATTTCGCGGGTTTCCAGCAGGGAATTGATGTCACTTTGATCCAGGGCGAGCACATTGGCGATTAATCCCTCCAGAGCTTTAACTCCCAGACTGGCCACATAAGTGGCGCTTTGAGGAAGCGTTTTTAGAATGCCGTAGAATTCTAATTTCTTGATCGCTTCGCGGACATAGCCTCGCCCCACGCCGAGTTTTTCAGACAACGCCCGTTCACTCGGAAGGCGGTCGCCCGGCTTCAGTACGCCGGAGGTGATCAGATGTTGGATTTGCCCGATAATGATATCGACCGGCTTTTTAAGCTCGATATGTTGAAAATTATCAATTAACTGCGGGGGATCGCTAGTCATGATCAACCTGGTTCGAGATTAAAATTACCTTGAATCTGATAATTGGTTAACCAATTATATAGAAAAAATATCCCTGTCAAGAGTAAAGATCCGAAGCCCTAAATCCGGGGCCCCGGCTTGGATTCGCTCCGAAACATGATGAAACATTTGACACTTCTATCGCATTTATTTAGGCTGAGCACAGTGTCGACAGTGACATATAAAATTCGATTTAAATCCTTACACCAATAACTAATAGCGAATAACCAATAACTAATTACGAATAACCAATAACCTTCAATTGTTTTATTAGTCTGCGACAGGTCCGCGTGCGTCTGCGGCTATAGTTACTTATAGTAGATATTTTCTGGTTCACGGCAGCGGCAGACGGCAGAATAACTCCCAATTGATCTTTAATTCAATTACGGGGTAACCTTGAACGCTGAACCCTGAACCCGGGAACTCTAAATTTCTTTCTTTTGTTGACAGAGAGATATGAAAATGCTTGATTATGCATCTGCACAAGTGCTTTCAAAAACTCACTTTTATCGCGAGGAAAAATCATGCGCATTGCGGATATCCAAACGGCAGTAATTGCCGCCAACTATGATTGGACAATTATTAAGATTAAAACGAATGACGGCGCCATCGGCTATGGCGAGAGCCTGTTTGCACCGGGTTTGACGAAATTGATCTACGATTTTAAACCCCTGCTGATCGGACGGGAAATTGACGAGATCCATCCGATCAACCGCACCTTGCAGACCGCGGGTGTGGCAGCCGGATTGCTGGGCGGCATCGTCACCAATGCCATCGCCGGCATCGAAACTGCGCTGTGGGATTTGCTGGGACAGTCTTTAGGGGTTCCGATGTTCAAGCTTTTCGGCGGAGCCTATCGCACGACGATCCGACTGTACGCCGATTGCCATGCCGGGGAAGGTCTGTCCAGTCTGTCCTCGGTCATCGTGCCGCGGATTCCCTGGTGGATGAGCGACAGCGGCGAAGATGAATATGCCTGGGATGTTCACACCAAATTTCACGGCGGGCTGGGTGCGGAAGCCGGTGAGGCCGATCCCCGGGCCTACGGCGAGCGCGCCGCCCAGGTCGCTGAACAGGGATATACGGCGGTCAAGTTCGATGTCGACATACCCAATCCCTATTCCAGGGATCGATACAACCGCTGTCTGGACCGCCGGGAGATCGAGTTGATGAGCTCGCTGGTGGCGGCTGTTAGGGAGGCGGTGCCGGACGGGGTGGACATCGCCATCGACTGTCACTGGAATTTCGCCGTAGAAGACAGCCTGCGCCTGGCCGAGGCCTGCCGGCCCTACAACCTGCTGTGGCTGGAAGATCCCACGCCGCCGGACAGTTTCGAAGCGCTCAAGCAGGTCATCACCCATGCGCCCGTGCCGATTGCCACCGGCGAAAACCATTTTCTCAGGTCCCAGTTTCATGACCTGTTCAACCGCTGCGGGCTTCGACTGGCGGCGCCCGACTTTCAAAAGACCGGCCTAGCGGAAGGCCGCAGAATTGCAGAACTGGCGGAGATCTTTACGGCCGTTATGGTGCCGCACAATATATCAAGTCCGATCGGAACCATAGCCTCGGCCCATCTGTGCGCGGCCCTGCCGAATTTTCTGGTGCTTGAACATCATGGGATTGAAGTTCCGTTCTGGGAAGATCTGGCCCTGGGCTGGGACGGCCCCATCATCAAAGAGGGCCACATACATCTCGACCCGAACCGGCCCGGTCTGGGAATTGCGTTCAATGAAGAAGAAGCCTATAAATATCGCAATCGCGATGAATCATTCTTTGATGAGAAATAATTTTATATATCACCAGACGCAAAGAACGCCCAGTGAGCTTTTCATTTCATTTTCCTTTGTTCGCATCCCGACCAAGCGGAATGCAAACAAAGGAAAATGAAAAACAGTCAGCCTACGGCACACTATTCATTGGCGCCGCAAATATAAAATAAATACTCTCAGCGTCCTCTGCGACTTTGCGGTGATAAAAATTAGAATGATGTAAGGAATTAAAAAATGCTAAAATTCAAGCGTTCGCTTTGCACCGAATGTCAGATTTGCATGGCCATCTGCTCCTGGAGCCACTTTGGCGAAAATACCACCAAACGGGCCCGCATCAATGTGACGGCCGACTGGCCCAAAACACCGATAATCAGAGCGTGTCTGGCCTGCAAAGACCACGAGTGTGTTGCGGCCTGCCCGCATGACGCCTTGTCCTGGGAAAATTGGATTCAGCTCGATACGAACCGGTGCGATGGCTGCGCGGTCTGCGTCGACGCCTGTCCGGTGAAGGGTATCCGGATCGATACCAAAACCGGCTTTCCCCTGATCTGCGACACCTGCAACGGCCAGTTTCAGTGTGTACAATGGTGTCCTACAAACGCGGTACAAAAAAAGGAATAAGGCTCTATGAATACCTGGCACGGCTACACCGGAAAAATTTTGGATGTGGACCTCACAGCGGCTTCCATATCGAAAGCCGAATTGGATCGCACGCTGGCAGAAAGTTATATGGGCGGCAAAGGATTCGGCGCCAAAATACTGTATGACCAATTACTCCCGGGATGCGATCCGCTCTCGGCGGACAATATCCTGGTGTTCGCCACCGGACCGCTCACCGGCACCTTTGCGCCTTCCAGCGGACGTTTTGAAGTTTGTACGAAAAGCCCGGCCACCGGGCTGTGGCTGGATTCCAATTGCGGCGGCTACTTTGGGCCAGAGTTGAAATTTGCCGGCTATGACATGGTCATTGTCAGGGGCAAAGCGGCAGCGCCGGCAGTGCTGGTTATCGACGACAATAAATTCGAACTCAAGCCGGCCGCCGACCTCTGGGGAATAGACGCCATAACGACCCACCGCCAAATAAAAGATTCTTGCGGCAAGGATTTTAAAGTCGCCTGCATCGGACCGGCCGGCGAAAAAGGCGTGCTTTTTGCCGGGATCATTTCAGAATACCGCGCTCTGGGCCGGGGGGGTGCCGGCGCCGTGATGGGATCCAAAAACCTGAAAGCGATTGCCGTCCGGGGCAGTGGGAGCATCCCCCTGTTCGATTCGGATGGTTTCATGAAAACCTGCCGTGAATCTTTCAACGAGCTGGCCAACAACCCGGATACCGGAGGCGGCCGCCAAAAATACGGTACCAATGTCATTTTGTCCCTGATGGACGAGGTGGGGCTCCACCCGGTGCGCAATTTTCAAAAAGGCGCCTTTGAGGGAGCCGGCCGCGTCAATGAAGAAACCGTCCAAGCCCACTATGTCAGGAACAAAGCCTGCTTCGGGTGCCCGATCTACTGCAGCAAAGTTGCCGAAGTCAAGGAAGGCCGGTACAAGGGCAGTTTCACCGAAGGCCCTGAATATGAAAACGTGTGGGCGTTTGGCGCCAACTGTGAAAATGTCGATGTGGGCGCCATCATCGAGGCCGAATATCTTTGCGACTGCTATGGCCTGGACGCGATTACAACCGGCGGCGTCATCGCCTTTTTAATGGAGTGTGCTGAAAAAGGGTTGCTGGACGAAACCGGCATCGATTTTCCGATGGCTTTCGGCAATTCCGAATCCATCATCAAGGCCATCCACTTGATCGGCAAGGGTGAAGGACCCGGCAGGCAATGGGGCCAGGGAGTAAAAAAACTGGGCGAACAAATCGCAGGAGCTCAGGATCTGGCCATGCACGTCAAAGGTCTTGAGCTGCCGGCCTATGATCCACGGGGCTCGGCCGGTATGGCCCTGGCCTATGCCACCAGTGACCGGGGCGGCTGTCACTTGCGCTCCTGGCCCATCGGAGATGAACTCCTGGCGACCGAAGGGCGGATGGATCTTCGATCCCTGGAATTCAAGGCTGAACTAGTCAAAACCCAGCAGGATCTCTTTTGCATGGTCAACTGCAGCGGCATGTGTCTGTTTGCAACTTTCGCGGTGAATTTAAAGCAGATCACGCCCTTTCTGCATGCCGCCACCGGTCTCGATGCCTATTCATCCTCCGAAGAGGTTATGAAGATCGGCGAAAGAGTCAACAATCTGGTCCGGCTTTTCAATATTCGCGAGGGCTTGACCAGGGAGTTGGATACGCTGCCCAAACGCTTTTTCACCGAGCCGCTCAAAGAGGGACCCAGCCGGGGGCGAGTGGTGGAACTGGACCAGTTAATGGAGGAATATTATTTGGTCAGGGGATGGAATGCGGAGGGTTTGCCGCGTGCGGATAAACTGGAAGAACTGGGGCTTTAGAAATTGTCAGTGGTCCGTTGTCCGTTGTCCGTTGTGATAGGACAAATTTTAGAGCCGGAGTCGATGTGGATGGAGATAAAAAATTAAATTTAGTGTTATATAATCGCAAGTTGAATACCTACAAGCAGACTGATAACCGCCAACTGACAACCTATCACTAATAACTAATAACTAATAACCAATAACTAATATTGTCGTGGAGGCTCCAAATGTTTAAACCCGAGGGCGTATATGTGGCAATGCTGACACCATTTGACGAGGATGGTGCGATCAATGAAGGCGAGCTGCGGCGTTATGTTGATTTTATGATTGAAGGCGGTGTGCACGGTCTGTTTCCCATTAGCTCGGTGGGTGAGTTCATTCACATGAGCCGGGAGGAAAAAGTGCGTATGATGGAGATCATGGTCGATCAAAATAAGGGCCGCGTCAAAATCACCCCCGGTGTCGGCAGCAGTCTGCCGGCCGAATCGATCTTCCTGGCTCAAAAAGCCAAAGAACTCGGCTGTGACGGCGTTGTCGTTGCCCCGCCTTATTTCTATCAGCTGTCCCAGGAAAATATCGAGGCCTATTTCGAGACCATCGCGGACGCTGTCGATATCCCGAATATTCTCTATAATATTCCGCTGTTCACCCAACCCGTCTCCTATGACGTGGTCAAGCGGCTGGCGCGGCATCCGAACGTCGTGGGTATGAAGGACAGCAGCGGCAGCATGGTCGACTTCATGCACTTTATGGATAAAATCAAGATTGCCGGTGAGAATATCAACGTGCTGACCGGCCGGGAGGAAACCATGTTCCCCTGCCTGATGGTCGGCGGGAAAGGCTGCATGACGGCAACTGCCGGTATATTGCCGGAAATCATGGTCGACATCTACGCCGCCTGGCAAAATCAGCGGTACGATGAGGCCAAGGTGTTGCAGGAGTCGATTCTCCTCATTTTGCGCACCATGTTTTCCCTGCCGTTTCCCTTGGGATTCAAATACGCGCTGGAACTGAGGGGCTTTAAAATGGGGCCGCCCAAACAGCCCCTATCGGATGCCGAACGGTTCAATTACCGCAACACCAAGGTTAGAATCGAAAAGATAATGCTCCCGATTTTGGAAAAGCTCGGGAAAGATCAAAAGGCCAGCGCGTAGATGGAACCAGCGATTAAATCCTCGTCCTCCGGGCCTATTCACGAGTAAAGGCCTTTGCAGATAAGATAGAGCCGGAGTGATGGAGTACTGGAGTTTTGGAGTAATGGGTATACAATAACTTTTTGCAATGTTGAAATGGCTTTATTTGGGTTATAGGTCCGATAAAATTAAGCGACATATCCTAAAGACCCGGATAAAGTGTTTTAATGCATTCAGGGCAGATGCCGTGGGTGAATTCGGCTTCGGAATGATCCTGGATATAGGCTTCCAGCCGATTCCAATAGCCTTTGTCGTCGCGGATTTTTTTGCAATTCGCACAGATCGGCAACAGGCCGCTTAAGGTATCGACCCTGGCCATGGTTTGCTTCAATTCTGTGATATCCAACCCGACCTTCCAACTTTTCCAACCCAGGATGGGAAAGTAGCCGGATATGTTTGACCAGGCAACGGTTTTTTCTGAACCGTCCTGGCTGAGAAATTTCCATTCCGCCTGGGTGTCTATATCGGTAGGGGATTCACCCGTCTTAAACGGCATCAGCAACTCCAGGACCTGTGGATTAGCCTGGATTTCAGCGGCGCTATAGCCGCTGACTCGCTCGAATTCTTTGTTATAAAATACAAGATAACCGTCATCGTCAATGGCGAGGATAATGACAGGCATCTCCTTTAGCACCGATTTGAGCATATTTTTGCTTTTAATGAAGGATTCTTCGGCAGCCCTGCGCCTGCGAATTTCCTGCTCAAGTTGTTTCTCGACTTCCCGGAGTCTTTTAACCAATTCGTTTTTCGCTTGATCCATATTGATTTTCCCTTTATTTAGCCCCCATTTAACCGTATTTGGGCAGCGACGTCAAATTAATAAAAACGCCGGAGGCGCAGGTATTCTTAATATCTTATGTGGAATTTCATAAAATGATGAATGGTCCGCATCCGGCGGATCGATTGATCCGCCGGATGCGGAGCTCGTATGAAACTATAAGTGTCGATGGGTTTGATCAATAGCGTAGTGGCGGGGTTTATCCCCATAAGCGCTCAAATAAAGATATTGACTTAAATATAATTATACGATATACCTGGTCCCATGAAAACCACACCTATTCAGGAAGATTGGGACATTTTGTTAAAGTTCTTGCCC